>Ga0310690_10008764_pt1 | contig 12780 bp, 4 predicted proteins | sample AusTroGonzalo_MG_2_FD_207661 | JGI IMG/M metagenome (GOLD analysis project Ga0310690, IMG submission 207661) | Bovine rumen microbial communities from tropical cattle in Woodstock, Queensland, Australia - Gonzalo_04 (v2) (version 2) | ecosystem: Host-associated > Mammals > Digestive system >...
CCTGTCGGGCAATCGGTACCGTCCAGCGGCGTGTAAGCATCCGCTAACACCTGCAGCACATGCTCGCGCACCGAAGGCGATTGTTCGCCTTCCAGATTGAAATACGCATGGTTGGTGAGGTTGATGATCGTCGGTTTGTCCGTCTTCGCTTCGTACAAGATGGACAAAGCGTTATCGTCCGTGGCCGTATAGGTCACCCACACATCCAGATTGCCGGGAAAGCCCTCTTCTCCGTCCGCGGCGCGGTAATGCAAGCGCACATGCTGCGCATCGTGCTCCTCCACGTCCCATAGCCGGGTATTGAAGCCGTTGTTACCGCCATGCAGGGTGTTGCCGCGGTCGTTGGCAAGCAGATGATAGACCTGCCCATCCAACGCAAACTGCGCGTTCTTGATACGGTTCGCACAACGCCCCATCACGGCATTGAAAGACGGTTCTTGGGTGCGCCATTCCTCTGCTGTACGGAAACCGAGCACGATGTCCTTCACCTCGCCCTGACGGTTAGCCACCAGCAGCTTCGTGATCTTCGCGCCGAGGTTACTCACCTCCGCTTCCAGCCCTCCGTCACTCTTGATCGTATAGAACGCTATTGTCTTCACTCGTTTCAAAAAGAGGTGTCCGTTTTATCCGATTAACTCGTAATTAGTTGAACGGCCACCTTCATCTGTTTTTCGGAGGATATGTTTCTCGATGAGCGATTGGATGTCACGCAATGCTGTATCCTGCGAGCAATGGTTGATCTTGGAATATTTCTGCGTAGTCAGTTTTCCTTCAAACCCATCCCACAGGCGATTGAGGATCTTGCGTTGACGCTCGTTCATCTCCGTGTCCTTATGTCGTGCCCAGAATTCCGTTTTCTGAATAACGCGGTCGGTGGTATGCAAACCATATAATAGCGCATTACGCAATGCGCCGATGAACCACGTCAGCCAAGGGGTGATATCCAGCGAACCTTTCTGCGCCTGTTCCAACGCATCGTAATAGTCCTTCTTCTGCCGCATTATCTCTGCGGATAGGCTATAGAAGCGCTTGGGGGTTTTGTCTGCCCGCGCCAGCATCATCTCCGTAATGATACGCGCCATGCGTCCGTTGCCGTCGTCGAATGGATGGATAGTGACGAACCACAAGTGGGCTATCGCAGCACGGATGATGGGATCAGCTGCGTCATCGGTATTGACCCAATGGATAAACTGCTCCATTAGCGCCGGGACAGCATCGCTGGTCGGTGCTTCAAAATGCACTTTTTGCTTTCCCATAGGCCCACTGACCACTTGCATCGGCTCGTCCCCTACGCGCCAGTTGGCGACGGTGATCTTGTAGCCGTCGCTATAGCCCAACGGGAAGAAAGCAGCGTGCCAAGCAAACATCCGTTCGTCCGTTAACGGTTCTGCATACGCTTGGGTCGCTTGCATCAGGGCATTCACCACACCTTCCGTATAATGGTCGGTGCGCTCCATACCTGCGGTATCTAATCCAAGATGCCGTGCTACACTACTACGCACGCTATCGGCATTGAGCACTACGCCTTCAATCTGCGAGGAACCAAGGATCTCACTTGTAAGCGCTTCAACCTGCGCCGCCAAGCCTTCAAAGCCAAGTGCCGCCATACGCCCAAGCAATTGTCCTTGCAGGGTGTGCACCTCACCGAGTGGGGCTATTAGCTCATCCGCATCCCACTCAAATTGAGGGAATTGAGCATTCTGCCATAAATAGACCTTTGCCATTTTTCCTTGTCTTTTGCTTGTGTAACGCGGCGAAAAAGTCAGTTAATCTCCGCACTTCTGCGGCGAATAGAACCGTCTATCTCCGCATAAAATCATCAAAACTTCGTGCAAAGGTACGACTTTTTTTTGATATATGCAAGAAAATTCGAAGAATAATCGTGCGCAAGCAAAGAAAAAACGCAAAAAAGAGCCCGTGAGGGCCCTTTCTCGCCGCATGGCCGTTGATTAGCTTCTGCACGTAGTCAACGCTTGTTATTGATCGTTGAGGCGCTTGCCGGTCATGTCATAGCGTTCACCGTTTCGGATGATGATGACATGGTCGTTCTCGATGATTTTGTAAACGCCTACTTCATCGGCTTTCTTGAGCACGATCGGGGACTGGAGCGAACCATGATGGCTATTCGCGGAGTAGTCGATAGAGCCACTGACAGGAGCAAGGGGCTCACCGTTGATCTCGAAGCGAAGTTCGCCAACTTGGTCGGATTGGATCGTCAAGAAATACAACGAATCGATCGGGCTTGCTACAGCGGCCAACTCATCGCCGACAAATACCCGTAACCCGTCACCCGTAAGCTGTACCCCTTCTACCTTCGCTATCATGGTCATGTTGGTAGCGGCAGCGGGGTTGGAGAAATGGTCTCCCGTAACCTGTAACCCGTCACCCGTAACCCGTTTAGCAGGCGCGTTGCCGGACTGACGGTAGAACTTAATCTCCACCGTGCCCGGTGCCATGCGGCGGAAGAGATATCCCTCGCCGGGACGGAGAGCAGTGAGGTCACCTACCCAACGTTTGTCGGCGGAGAAGGTAGCAAACCGCGTATGCGACTTGATGATATCGCCCGGTGTAGCGTAGTCATAATAGCCGGAAAGGGCTTCCGCTATCGGGTTCGGTTTCTCGAACAAGCAGGGCAGTGCATTCCATTGTCCATCTCCACGCAGACGCACCTTCATCGAGTCTTGCGGGAGTCGTTCTCCGGCGATACGCACGGTATTGCCTTCGACAGCATAGAGCATGTACATCTGCGAGAAATGCAAGTTCTGCAGCGTCCCAACGAAAGCATCTTTTTTCGCATTGTAAGAGGAGAACTGACGCGTGTAGGGGTTCTTGATCTCAGAGGAGTCTTTCCAAGCATTGGCAGCCGTCATGCAGGTGTTGATGGCACCCTTGGTAGCCGCCAGATTGAGGTTGATGGATATCCAGTTCCATCCGGCATTGAGTTCGATCGTCTGCGTCTCGTTGCCGGTGGTAGTGAACACAACCGGTTGGTCGCTTCCGCAGCCATAGACATAGCCGTGCATGAAGAGGATATTGCGACTGGCTGTCAGGTCGTAGAGCTTGCCGGTAGAAGCTTGCCAGAGTTGGAAGCGGATCTGCTTGCGGTTCATCGCATCATTGCCATAGACGGTCAGATAGAGTTCCGATTGGTTGGTTTGCGCGTTGAACGCCACATGCGCCATACCGACGCACTCGTTGCGGTACATCGCATAGACGATATCGTTCGGATCAGTGTCGAAGATCTGCTCACCGCCCTTGGTCAGTTTGACCTGTCCGCAGATGGACATGTTAAACGAATACTTACCGTTGTCTACCTCGTCATACGGCGGGTTAGCAGCCACGGTGAACTCGATGATGAGCGGTTCTGCCAGGCCGTCCTCGTCGATGAGGTAAATCTGGTCGTTATAAACACCTACCGGCAGGTTCGCATCGAAGGTCAGACGAATCTGTTTCTCTTCCTCCGCACTCAGCGAACCGTAGGTCTTGTCGATGGTCAGCCAGTCGGGCAACGACTCGATCGTGTACTGGTGACGACGACCGGACTTGTTGATGATATCGACATTGACAGTAAGTGCCTCCGTATCATCGTAGTTGTTCTCTACGCGGAGCGTCTTCTCGCTCCATTTGAGGGCATTGCGATCCACGAAAGCCACCCAGCTTACCGGCGAAACCATCGGGTTGCCGTTCATGTCCTCGACATCGCGAACGGTGACGTAGATCGTCTGTTTATTGATCTCACGATCCTCCATATTGAGGTTGATGAGTAGTTCGTCGTTGTTAAATGCCCAGTCGAACTTCATCTTCGTCAGCAGCCCCTGATCGCGTGTCGGCGCATGGTTGATCTTATCGGCCATCGCCTCAGCCGAAGCAGCACTCTCGACTCGCGTAATGAGCGGAATCACCTTGTCCACTACATTGCCGTCCGGGTCGCGGATGATGCGGCGGTCGTTCGGGCTGAAGACAAGTTCGAGTACGCCGTTCGGGTTGAGGATCTGCTGCTCGAAAGGCAGGTAGCCGAATATACCCATCTCGTCGCCGGAGGGCGAACCGTTGTCAAACTCCTGGATGAGATATTTCGGCAGCGCCTGCTCGAAGAAGACGACGTCGTCTATGTTTCCTTCGAATCCGTTACCGCCCAGGTACATCGCGCCGCTGATAGCGCCGAAGTCGGTAGCCGAGAACGACTGTATCATCTCTCCATCCACGAAGAGCGATACATTATTGCGTGTTCGGTTGACGGTCAATACCCAATGATGCCATGCACCGTCAGCATAACCCTCGGGCACTTTCCATTGCTGTTCGCCGGCGCTGAAGATCGTTCCGTTCGGTGTCGCACTCTTAAACCATAGCATGATGGACTCGTCCTGAATAGCCGAGCGGCTGAGCAGGTTTCCGTTCAGCACGGCACGTTCTCCGGATTTAATAGCAAGCGAGATACCTTTCTTAAGGTTCCACGCCGTCTCGTTGAGGTAGAGCGTAGCACCGTTCGCGCGATCTTTGACGGTCTCACCATAACCTTCGTTCATGCGGTAGTAAGCGAGCAGGTCGCGTTCGTAGCCGGTGAGGTACTTCATGTTCGTTGCCGCAATCTCTTCCTGCGTGAGGGCTTTGAGCCAAACGCGTGCTTCGAGCATGTCGGATGCGCCGTCTATACCGAAGCGGAACGGTCCGGAACCATCCAGCACGAAGTCATTCGGCAAGTTGGAGTCATAGTCTGCGGCAAGTGCTATCTGCTGCGTACCGATATAGAAGCGAACGGTCTTTTGGTCGTTGTCATAAACGGCAACGACGCGGCTGAAGATGCCTGCCGGTAGCGCACCCGGTGCCGTAGCGAAGGACGCGCTTTCTGCGTTATTAGCCAGCATCATTCCCAAGCGGCCGTCTGCAGTATAGTAGAACGACACGGCGTAGTCTTCCGATGCCGACAGGGTCTTGAAGAGCGAACCGCCCTTGGCCTCCGACGGACGAACCAGCATATCCAGCGTGAAGGACGAGTTCGTCAGCGAACGGCTCACCTTGGTGCTGGCGTTGGACGACTCGGCTTCGTTGAAATGCAGGCTCGTACCGGTCGTGATACCCGTGGCATTGGTCATACCCATGATTTGGAAGTTATTGTCCACATCGAGATAGTTTCCGGCGATCGCTTCGTTAAAGCGCAGCATGAAGTCATTGCCTACACCGAGGATGGCATCTGCGGGTTGCGGGCTGCCGAAGACGCGCGGTGCACGGGTGTCCTTTGTACCGCTGATGATCGGCGAAACCTTGGTCACAAAGCCCGAACCGTAGCGGCAGAACGAAACGGCGCGCAGGTCATATTTCTGCTCCATCGGATCGCGTTCACCGTAGAAGCGGAACGGCGTGATACGGCCGTTGATGATCTTCTCTTTGCTTCCCGAAGCGAGGTTGTAGAGACTATCGTCCGCATAGAACGAGCATTGGTTCACCCACATGTCCTCTGACTCGGTCGAGAGCTTGTATTGGAACTCGATATGGTCGAAGTTCTTATGCCAAATATCGAATCCATCGATGGTTATCGGCAGGAAGTATCCGGTCGAGTCATGCTGCGAGAGGGTGTTCATTACCCAGTTCTGTCGCGGAGAAGCGATATTCACATCGCAGCTCATCGGCATGAAGTGTACCGAGAAATCAAGGAATGACAGGTTCTTCGGACAGTCGCTTACCTTGAACATCAGTTTCAATCCATCGTAGTCATCTACTTCACCGCGCTCCACTTCGAGGATCTGCACTACCGACTCGCCCGGCTCCATGAAGTATTCTATTCCTTGCGACAGCGGGGCACCGTTCACATACAGTTTAGCTCCGTTGGGGTTGCTATTGTTCGACAGTTCGAGTGTGAAGAGCCGACCTCCTGCGGCAGCACCGGTATGTACCTGACCGGCATTGCGCAACTCAATACGGAATTTAGCACGCTGGTCGGCAGGGATATTGGTCTTCTCGTAGTTATCAATACTGATCTCCGGTACAGCCAGTGCCATGGTCGCATTACCGAGTACCATGCCCGGATTGTAGAACTGGGTCTTTTCTTCCTCCTCGTGAATACAGAAGGTCGAACCGGCTTCGGTGAAGAAGACGTAACTGCCATAGAGTATCTCATCCTCGTTACCGTGGTTCACGTTGTCGCGGATGGAAGACGTAAGGTCTTTCCACAGCGAGTCCGCCGGCGCACGATAGACGCTGACGGTGATATCGCCTTGGTTATCGGGCGAGATGGTGAAACCGCTGCTCTTCTTGCGCGTCACCTCATCCGACGTGCGGGAGTCCGTTTCAAAACTCAATACCGGTGCATACGACATGCTCCACTTCGAGGTATTGCTCTGAACACCTAATTCCAACATGTTTTTCTCCAGATCTTTTCTTACACCTGAAAGCGCATCGACAACCAAGGATGCGTATTTTCCTGCATCTTTGCTATTGAAGAATTTCGTCAAATCTTTTGCACTTTTGAGAACCGATTCTCCGATCTTTGCGGCTGCCTCTTCCGCCTCTGCACCGACGAGTCCTCCACCTTGCGGTAACTCGTTGTAGTTCGCCATCGCCGAATAACTTTCGGTATGCGTATAGGTGTTTCCGTAGGAAACGCTGTAGGTACCCACGCCCTTGCCGGACATACGCGCTATCACTTTCTCTCGCTCGTTGTTGATTAGCAGCGAAGCCCAGCGGCGGAACATATTATTGAGTGCCGCCACCTTGTCTGCATAGACCTTATTGGTGTTCTTCGGCAATATCATCCGGTAGTTCTTCTTGTCAATCGAGTCACGCAAGCTGATCTGCGTGGAATCGAAATACCAATATACCGGTTCGCCTGCTGCATCGGCTGCCGCCTGCGCCGCTTGCTCGTTCGGGAAATACATCAGCAAGTCCATCTGCTGCAGGATGATCTGCGGCATGACGGTTTTGAGAATATAGTGCTGCGAATAAGCGAAGGTATTGCCTATCTCCGAGCCCAATACCACTTTCTCTCCTACAACGAGGTGATAAGCCATGCCGCTCGTATCCACGCCGTTTGACAGCACTTTCATTGCACCGGACTGGATAGCCGGTTGACGAGCCTGGTAGAGGCTGTCGTTGATTACGGATACCGATTTGGCTTTACCACACAACTGGCTGATGGTCGTGCCGAGGAATACATCGGCATTAGAACCGATTCCGTCGCGGCTCGCTTTCGACGATGTGGAGATTTTATCGTTCGTCGTATAGGAGTAGTTATACTTATAGCCCCATGACCATTCATGCGTGATTGGAATCTCCAAAGATAACTGCTTTTTGCTTTCAAAAGAAGAACCGGCGTATGTTCCTGCGCCTGAAGGAGCAGTGACCGTACCGAGATCGCTTGTGACGTCCACACCATATTTAGGATATAAGCTCACGCCGAAATTCCAATCATAATTCTCCGTGTAGGAATAATTATAGGTTGTTCCGCTCTCTACCCATGCATAACTGCCGTTTCCACCCGGATCACGGATGATATCAAGCAGGTTGATATCTGCGTCGGTCGCGTGCAGTTCTTTCTCAAGGACGATATCGCCGGTAATGAAGGCGCGGAAGACATCTGTCTCCACTGTATTGCCTTCTATCGTTAACGCGGCACTCACCGTACGGAGCGCACCTTCTCCTGCTATCTCTGTCTCTATCCGATCTACGGGAAGCCATATCGTACTGTTCTTTCCGTTTTTGTCGAGCGTATAGGTGGTTTGTTCGGTTGTGCTGTGCATACCGTTGTGAATCGTCACTTGTCCGCCGCGTTGCGGTACGCGGTCCAACGAACCTGCCTTTGGATCGTTGTTGTAATAATAGTCCTCGAAAGCAAAGGCTTGGAACTGATACCGGCGGTTGTGGTAGAACAGCGGATGGCCCAAGGTATAGGTCACTGTTCCGTCCTTGCCTTTGGTATAGAGTTGTACCTCTTCCGCCGCGTTCGGCGCAAAACTACCGGCTTTTATCGTCTTCTCTCCGAAGCCGTCTTGCTCCAAACCATAGAGCAGTTGCGTCAGTTGAATCTGCACCGGCGTATGGTAGATACGGTCGTAGAGCGCCTGATAATGAACCGTGTCGCTTTCATACGCTTCTGTGAGGTCTTTGAGCGGTGCTTCCGTCAGGTCGAAGGTTTCGCTACCCTGTCCTGCAGCAAAGAGTGTAGCGTAACCATTGGCACTCGCCTGTACTACCTTATACTTGACAGGGAACAGATCGACCGCATACTCACCCGTCTTCTGGTCGGGACGGATGATGACGCGTTTTTTCTCAAAGAGTGTCTCTGTACTGTCAATCGACTGATGCAGCGTGTCGCGAGTCAGGTCGTTCGGGTCGTGTACGAAATGTGCGGTGTTGTCGCCCTCGAGTTGCAGCACGAGTTGCAGGTCATCGCCGAGGTTGTTCTTGCCCAAACCAAAACCGTGCGGCAGGTCGCGCTGGTCATTACCGCCGGCTACGCGACCGATGAGGCGCACTTTCGTCTCGTCGTAGAACCGTACGCCGTCCAACGCTTGGTCGAGCGCAAACGTCTCGCTGCCGTCTTCGACACGCAGGATGCCATCGCCTTCGAAAGTATGCCCGGGTTTGAAGATCTGCAATTTGTTCAGTTGCCCTTTGGTGACGGTCAACTCGAAAGTACCGTCGATAGCTGTGGTCAACGGCGCACGGTTGCGGCGAACCGTGTCATTGTTCAGCACGAACATCGCACCTGCAACCGGAATAGTACTGTTCTTATAAAGCGCTCTACCGGACAAACGCACCGTGGACGTGTTGTAGAAATATATTCCGTAGGCGATCGCGTTATCGGCGTTGAGCGTGATAGAGGCCGTAGTTGCCGAGGTGTTGTTGAAACTGAAGGTTCCGTACGCGTGGGTCGGAACGACTACGTAGTTACCTCCGGCAGGAATCGGATATTCGATACTGTCGAAGCGGTACGCACCGTTCGCGTCCGTCATGGTTGTACGCATCGTCTGACCATCCGGACCTTGCAGCGCCACATTCACGCCCGCCATACCGCTGTTGTCCGGCATGAACACCTGACCGCTGATCTCGCCGTATTTCGTACGCCAACCAATTACAGACTTGGCGTGATCCGAATGTTTGCCGTTACAGTCATACACCGCAGTAATCGTATATTCATACCGCTGCAGCGGTTGCGCGGTGATATCGAAGAAACTGTTCTCCAAACCGGTATAGAGTGTGTCAGCAACCTCGCTGCTGTTCTCCTTCACACGGGTCAGGATATATTCATCCACCGCCATAGTAGATGGTTGCCAGTTGAGATATACTCCGCGTTTGCGGTCTGAGTTGGCATCGCCTTGCGTAGCGTTAAACTCCTTGATTGATGCGCCTTCCTCAAAATAGAGGTTCGGACCGGTTAGCACTTTGGGCAGCAAGAACGCGCTGTCGCTCACATGCAGGTCGGAATTGCTCTGGTCAATACGCACGGCATAACTGTAGTCGGTGCACGCTTGGTTCGCCAAATCGACAAAGTGCGCTTCCCAATCGCCGTTCTCCAGACGACGGATACTGTCCTGCGGGATGATGAGTTCCTGCTTGACACTGTCTATGGTCTTGATCAACACCAGATTAGCCGATCTGTCCCACATGCATTTGCCGATATTATCGTTAAGATCTTGCGCCATCCGGACACCTATCTCATGCTTCAGTTGCGGCATGACCTCGTTTAAGCGTGCCTGCTCATCCTGTGTTAGCGCTTGAGATATATCCTCATAAATATTGTTAAACACACAGCTTCGCGGAAAATTGATCATGCCGTTCGTATAGTTCTCCACCAATACCGTAAGGTCATGATCCAAGGTGTACTTCATACTCGTTGTTGCTGAACTTCCGCGTCCGCCAAGAATCTGCAGGACGCTGTTTTTCGGCATCTTATGCAGGCTGCTTTCGCCCGGAGTGATATCGAACTGCTGCAAGATCTCCGTATCGGTTTCGTCACGAAGGATAGCTCTCGCCCAACCGGATAAAGCACGTACGCACTTGATGCCGATCAGCACCGTGTCACTCTCCGGGTTATGACTCAATACGTTGATGTTATACAGTTCCACTTCTTCCGTAGGAATCGATATTGCCGCCACGTCCGCATTCTTTAAACGAATGTGCATATCCACTTTCCGCGACTCAGCATCGAGCGTATAAGCGGGTTGCTCCTCAGCCAGAGGCGCAAGGAAATTATGCTTCATGCAGACGGTATCGCAGACAAACTCATGTCCTTTCCACCCCCATACCGAGGAGGATGCACGGCGCACACGGTAATACGTCGGTACCGCAGGCAGAAAAGCCTTTTTGGCAGATGCGCTGAACTTCAACTCGCACATTGGTTTGCCGTTCGCATCGTATAACGTGTAATTTAATTTGGTCCAATAATTATGGCGAAGCGTATCGGTATATTGGACATTGGTGTTATTGCCTGTCCAACTCTCACGACTCTTGTCCACATAGGTATAGGTACCCTTATCCTCTCCGCGTTGCATCGCTACGATGTCTATTGTCTGGGCATCGCTGAAGTCGCTCTTCAACGCACGCTGAATCTCAAAGAAATCGCCGCTCACCAAATCCGGCAAATGCGGGTTTTTCACGCTCCACGTCAGCACGTTGTTACCCGTGAAGGTCTCTAACTCATCCTTTTCTTCCTTCACGAAGAAATCGTAGATACGGTGGTAAGCAGGGATATTCACTTTAGTAGTCTGCTGCGGAGCACGCTTAACTTCATGCGCCTTGTCGTACCACGTTGTAAAGGTAGCATAGAACCCTTCCTGTATCGTATCGGTCGTGGGCACGAAGATAGTACCTGCACGATCCGTCGTAATCAAGGACTTGGAACTCAACGAAGTGGTATAACTGATCGGCTCGTCAAACACCATGTACGGCACAGCGGCATAACCGTATCCCGCATTACCCGTCTCGTTCACCGCATAGAAATACGGGTCATACAGCTGCGGTTTGATGGTATTGTTGACGCCTCGCAGGCCTTCCTCCAAAATCCAGTCCTTCGAGTAATTGGTATTACCCGTATAGCGCCTGCGGATATCCACGGCAGTACCCACGCGGAAGGTGGTGTCTTCCAACGTCTCGTATGGATACCAGTCCACCTCGAGCCAGGTCACATAATCATCGCCGTTCGTGGCTTCTTTCTTTTTCTTTACGTCCAAGAGTACCCACGAACCGGGTGTAATTACACGGCGCTGACCGGACGTAGTGTTCGTGACCTCGATAACACCTACGTTCGCCGCCCTGATATACGCACGGCCGTAAGAGTAGTCATCATCCGCACTCGGGCCGTTCTTGTCCTGCTGGCCTCCGTAGTAGAAAACCGTCACTTTCGAGGACGAGCCTTTCAGCATGTAGTACGCGTAACTGTCACTCGACTCCGTACCTACGTAGTAGTCGTTCGTACCGCGCGAATAGACCGGGAACTGGAAGTGAACACGGTTCTGCCCATTAGCATACGCACGGTAATTGTCTTGCTTCTCCAGGAAATCATTACCGTAGGCATACGCATGGTTGGATACTAAAATAGCACACAGCATCATCGCTGCTATCGTCAGCAGCCGGCTCAGTGTGTTCGTTGTGTTTGTTGCCATAACGATTGAAATTTTATATATTAGCAAGCATACGAGGGTATCAGCCTCGTATGCCTAAAATGGATTTTACCAATCAGACGGGTCGCCACCCTCATCGGCAGGATTGAGTTTCAAGGTCAGTTCAGCCTTGTCTCCCGGCTTTACCCAAATCTTCTTCTCGTCACTGGCTGGTTCATCGTTTTGGTCGAACGCACGGAAAGCGAAATAAGCACCTTCTTGGTCATACTCAGCCGGGCCAAGGTCTTCCAGCGTCTTGAGTTCAAAATGAGCCACGCCTTCTTTGTTGGTCACACTCTTTTCATCGGCGTTCACCAGATACATCGACGAAGCGCTGTTGAAACGGGCTACCATCACATTGGCTGCAGGCTTGTCGTTCTGATCAAGCACCGTCACGTCCACCGTGGCTTCCGTCTTGATCGGGTTACATGCAATCGCCAGCATCGCCAGCATTGCCATACAAAATACTTTAATCTGTTTCATACAATAAATTTTTATTGTTAATATGTTTGTTTTGTTTGCTTGCGTTTGGATTCTACCTCTGCGAGGTACCCGCGCGAAAATTTTTCGCGCAAAATTACAACAATTTTTTGATATATGCAAATTTATTCGTACCTTTGCAGAAAATTTGTATATGAAACGAATTCTATTTTATATCGTATTAGCCGTAACGCTGGCGGCATGTCAGAAGTCTCAGACGCTCGAAGAACGCGCCCTGGAGTTATGCGCGTACATTCCTGATCATGCCTTGCTTGAGACGGCACGCAACTACATGACTCCGGATTTTTATGCCGTACTTGACACGATGTTCCATTATCTTCCGGCAGACGATGTGATGGATCGTGACTGGCTCTACTATTTCGTCACAGGAAACGGAGGAACCATTCCGAACTATGAGGTGGTGAAGGTGGAGCAAACGGATAAGCACCATGCCGTTGCCACGATCGCAGTGCGTCAAGTATGGGAAGACGGTTCGTTGGCTCAGGGGAGCGGTATCGAGGAGCATCGACTATACATGGAGCGTGTGAACGGCCGGTGGTTGATGTCCGATTTCGACGGGCACAAGGATGATTGCATCCGTTATAAAAAAAAGAGACCCGAAAGTCTCTAATTTTTTTATGGTGCCACGCGGTTGATGTCGCGCGGGAACATCGAACATTCTTTGACGTTAGCGATGCCGAGGAAG
>Ga0310690_10008766_pt1 | contig 12778 bp, 7 predicted proteins | sample AusTroGonzalo_MG_2_FD_207661 | JGI IMG/M metagenome (GOLD analysis project Ga0310690, IMG submission 207661) | Bovine rumen microbial communities from tropical cattle in Woodstock, Queensland, Australia - Gonzalo_04 (v2) (version 2) | ecosystem: Host-associated > Mammals > Digestive system >...
CTTTCATGGACGAAAACACCATCAGGACCCAGTTTGAACGCTTCAAAATCGAAGACGTTTTCTGGCATGATGGGAAATCCATCAATAGCATTATGGAAAAGGCGAAAAACAACGACATCCCATTCAGAGCAGCCATAGACCGCGATATTCAATGGTGCCTCAACAACAAAAAATAGTACCTTTGTCCCGAAAAATATGAAAAAACGCGATTCCATAGTATATGCAACCCTGTTCGGCCTGTTGATGGTCTTTCTGTTTGCTTTTATGCTTCAGGAACGGCTGCACCTGTTCGAGATGAAGCCTTTGGCGGGATTCATCAAGAAGACGGAAAAGCCGACACTGACGATGGAAAGTTACCAGTCGGGACAATATCAGGCGCAACTGGAGGACCATTTGGGCGAAACCTTTGGTTTCCGCGAACCAGTTATCAGGATTTACAATCAATATTTATGGAGCTGCTACAGAAAGACTTATTGTCATTTCATCGTTCCTGGAAAGAAAGGCTACTTATTCTATAAGGAAGCCACGAATGACTACATCGGTCGTGAATCGCTGAACCATTTCTTGACAGATGAAAACGCCAAGGCGCGGGCCGAGAAGAATGTCCGCATGATGCGCAAACTTCGCTATGTGTTGCAAGATTATGGTATTGAGTTCCTGTGTTTTATGGCTCCGAGCAAAACACAGGTCTATTCCGAATACCTGCCTACGCAAATTAGGGACAACAAAGCCGATTTCAACACGGCAGACTACTATGATTCGCTGATGACGGCCTATGATTTTCCCCACATCGAAATGACGCGTTGGTACCAAATACTGAAGGACACGACTTCAGTTCCGCTTTTCCCCAAGCGCGACTCGCACTGGCGTCATGCATCGGTGTATGGCTACGACAGCCTCTTCAGCTACATGAACAGCCTTAATAACTTCGGTATCCCGGACATTCACGTCCACACCATGCAAGTGTTGGATACGGCCTATGCCGAAAACGATGAGCAGACTCTCAACTTGCTTTTCCGTATTCCGAACGATTCGCCCAAGTATCGCGCTCAAGTCACCGTTGATGCGGGCCACAAGCCCAAGGTACTGTTTGTCGGCGACTCCTTCGTTTGGGATTTGGAAGACTACACGCCTTGGAAAGAGATTCTTGAAGACGTGGAAATTTGGTTCTACAACGAAAACGCATTTATCGGTTTTCCCAAAGAGAAACATCCCATTGGCGAAATCAACCGACTGCGCTCTATCCTTAACCAAGACTTTGTGCTGTGGTATTCTTCGGGCAGTCAGTGGTGTCGCGCTACTTACGGTTTTGTGGAGGATGCTTTGCTTCAACTTTGTGTCAGCGACAGTCTTTTCAATGCGCAAATTCCGTGGGTGATGGACAGCTTGCGCAACGACAGCACCTATAAGGAATTGCGTTGGAGAGAACGGCAAACGGAGCAATATGCTGAAGTGCTCCGCCAAGATGCTATCAAAGCCTTGAAAGACAATCCCGAGCTGATTCCAGGCTTGCGCGGTGAAGCCATGCCTACCATCCGTAATACAGAAGCCATTGCTTTGGCGCAACAGGCCAACCGCATTGCCGCCGACAAGCAGTGGCTGACTTCCTTGCGCGTGGCCGCCTCGCAAGCCGACCGTCCGTTTGATGAGGTGTTGGACGAAGAAGCGGAGAATGTCGTTTTTGGACGCGCTTTGTTGCGCGACGCGGTTCAAGTGGACACGGCTTCAGTGGTTCAGATGGAGGTCGAGAAACTCATCAACCATTGGCGCAACGACCCGCAGATGATGCAATTCCTCGAAAACAAGGCCAAAGAAAACGGCAAATCTTTTGAAGAAGTCCTTGAAGGCGATGCCAAATGGGTCGTCAATCAACGATTGTACAACGGAGAGTTGTTCTGATTGCTGGGCTTTGCTCCCACATGCGCTTTGCGTCATTGCGAGGCACGAAGCAATCCAGAAAACCTGTCATTCGGTCTTATTCCTGGATTGCTTCGTCGTTCCTCCTCGCAATGACGCAAAGCGGCAGTCCGAAGATAGACTATCCTACTCAACCACTATTTCGTAAACCTTTCCTTCAATGTCGGTCTTGTTATAAGGTATCAGCCCCTGTTCCCATACAATGGGCGGCCACCATTCAGAATAATGGTATTCCTGGGTGACGATGGCTTTCATCTGGTTGTTCGGGATGTCGGTGAACTCGTTGTTCATGTAGCCCATCACCTGCATGTGCTTCGGGTCGGGACCGAGGCGCCAGATGATTTCGGTGGGTCGCCAGTCAATTTCGTAGTAATAGTACTGCTCCTTGAAGTCGTTGTTACTCATGGGCGTACGCTCAGTGAGGGCCTTGTAAAGGCGGTCCCAGCGCAAGGTCTCGAACTTACGCTCCTTGCCGTAGGGGATGCTGTCGATGCCCCATGAGAAATATTGGGGCGAAGGCACGGCCAAGTCCCAGTTGGTACAGCAAAACATGACATCGTTGTTCTGAGTCTCGTCTTGCACAACGCAAATACTGTCAGCGCGTTTGCCGTAATAGTTTTTCGGCCAAAAACGCGAGGCCTTCACAATCTCAATATCGATTTCGGAATAATGATAGTCGGCGAGTCTGACTGGGTTTTGCGAGACATCGTTTTTCTCGGCATAGCCACCACCCGCTTCGTTGTGGCGACGGTTGTTCCAAGCGTGGTTGTCAGAATAAATCAACCAGAAAGCGTATGTCAGCCCGTTCCAAATGTTCTCCTCGTTGAGCATCACCGGGAACTTGATCTTGCCACGGAACTTGCCGTAGGTGAAGCCCACCCGGGTACGGATGCCCGTCGACTCCTTGCGCAAGTTGTTCAAATCATCGTTGCCCGGATTGATGAGGGAGATGTAGCTGCCATCGTCGGCGAGGCGCACTGTTTGGCAGGGCGTTTCGGTCGTTACGGGCCAGTTCATCTGCAATTCAGTGCTGTCGAAGCGATTGCGATTGGCCTCGTAATCGGCTCGTGTATAGGGGTCTTTGCCTACCACATCCTGAATGACGGGGATGTTGCGCAAGGAGTATTGTCGGCTCACCGCACTGAAAAACTGTTCATAAAGCGCATGGCGATAAAGGCTGTCGTCCGTACCGCAATGGCAACTGGTGCTGTCCAAATGATAGCCGACATTGGTCACTTTCGACTCGTCAATAAACACACCCTTATCCACGGCAATCACAGCCCGTGTTTTCAGTTTCCGTTTTGAGCGGATGACCTTGATATGCTTGGACTTATGCTGCTCAAACCAACCGTAAGGATTCACGAATTGACCGTTTTCATCAGTCTGACCGATAAATTGCACTGGTTCAGGGATTTCTGCAAGACCTTTTTCGTCGCAAAGCACCAAGATAAAACTGTATTCGCCCACGCGCGGGTTGCGTTTCCAGCGGTGGTTCACCTCGCCACGGTTTTTGTTGTCGTTGATGACCCAAAGGGCATCCTTATAGAGCTGTTCCTCAATGGTGTAGCCGTTCTTTTCGGCCTTTTCCACGACGCTGTTGTACCATTCTGGCACGTTGTAGATGCTTTGGATGACCTTTTGCACGTGCTCTGGACTGAAGCTGTTTTCCGAGAGGTCGGCACCGTAATAAATCCTTTCGTCGCGCGGATTGCCCACAATGCGGAAGGCATCTCTTGTACGGTGGTGCTCAATGGGTTTGAAGCCGATGCTCACGTCCTCCCAACTGCCGTAAAAGTTCTCATTGGCCAAAGGCAGCGTATCAGGGAACTTGTAGCTCTCGTTCTGATAGTAGATCTTGTAGTACTTGTATTTCTTCGACAAGGTGAAGAATCGGAAATTGAACATCCCCGAGCCATCTTTGGTCTGCATCACCGAAGGCAAGGTGATGCCGTCGATTACGGCATTATCCATATCCATGTCAAGGGTCACGGTCTTGTTGCGACCAAAGTTCGACATCGGACGGAAATAGTTTGTTTTCAATAAGATAAGTCCTAATAGAAGTAGGAGCCACCAGTATTTTTTGTTGCTTTTTTTCATGGTATGCTTTGTTTTGAAAGCACAAAAATAAAAACTATTGATTTTATGTAGAAATAATTATGGAAAAGTAATGTTTTTTCTAAGTAAGTAGTCAGAATTAAGCTGCATGATTTCTTAACCATGACCATTGACTATGACCATGACAACTTTAACTATATAGAAAAAATCTCCAATATCGAAAAAATTGTCATTGTCATTGTCACAAGTCATCGTCCAATATGTAAACTAAATTTGTTCATCTACTTACATAAAAACAAAAATTCTTTCCTAATATTTCACGATGCGTTGGGTGCGGTCGCCGATTTTCAAAATATACACGCCTAATGCTAAATCGGGTTGGATGACAAAATGTTGTATGCCATCGCATAGACGTATGGAGCCGTGGTATAGGCAACGTCCCAACATGTCATAAATCATCACTTCTTGCGTCTGCCATGTCTCCGACGATACCAGAAGATGGAGTTCATCGGAGAAAGGATTGGGATAGGTGGCAAAGCCGACAGGCTCCTCGAATGAGAAAACATTCAAGAAAGCCTCGATTTGCACTTCCATGCTGTGGTTTCTGCCTTGCAAGTAAGCGTCAATTTGCTCTATATGGTCTGACCACACCGTTGTATCGGTCGGGAAACTGAACCTGAAACTTTGATTTGGAACCTCATCGTTGATGGTCGCGCTCAATGCATCCAAAATGGGTTTTGTGTGCTCATAATTCAGCGTTTGATCCATCAGCGTTGCAAAACGAGAATGAAGTTGCTCCACAAAATCAGGGTTTTTCAACAAACGACGATAAAACAAAGTGGAAGCCGCATTGGATGGCCCCAGATTATTGCTTGTATCGACAATATTGGCAAACACATCCCACTCGCGGTAGAAACATCCGTCGCCGTCGTAGAACATCCATCGCCACTTCCGTTCGCTGGTTTGCCAGCAACGTACATTATTTGCCGGCCAGTCCACATTGGCGGAATAAAGCTCGAAAACCGTATAGTCGATGAAGTTATTGATGTCGATTTTCGAACACAGGTAATCGTATTGCTCCGTTTGTGACAGGTCGGCGGTTTCCAGCCATTCATACAACAATTGCCATTGGGAATCGTCACCCTCGTCAAGAGTGTGCCAGTTCTTGATGATATTGCAACTGTCAGGTTCCACATCGTAATGGTCTTCGAGGTAATGTGAATCTGTCGATTCTTCCATATAATATATGCCCCAATATTCACCATTCAAAAACACGACGACAGCACGCGATTCAAGCACATCCACGTCAAGATATCTTGCAACACGATGACACAAAGCATCGGTCAGTCCGATTTGAAACCAGTTGCTACACCTGAAAGGCTTGAGGGAAAACCGTTTGACCTTATCGAGAGGTATATCGTCAAAAAACTGATGTTTGAAGCGTTTCTTGCCATATTCTTCTCGGGCATATAGTTTCATGCCTTTCTGTTGAAGCCTCCTTGAAGCGCCGCCATGGGTGCGCAGTCCAGCTTCTTGATTGATGCCTCTATTGTCATGCTCGTAAAACTCCACATTACAACGGCGTTCCCATGCCTTGCCTCTATGGAAATAATTGCCTGTCCAGAGCGGCATACTGGAAGATTGCCAAGCACCTGGAACAAAAATACCTCTGTGATAATCAAACAAATCCAACGAGTCGGCGCAGACCGAGATGGCTGGCAAGCCGTGCGTATTACAACCAAGAGCGCTAATGAAATAGCTGTTGGTTACCACCTTGCTAACACAACTATCATTTTCATCGAAAACCGCCGCCCGAATCACGATGCAATGTTGCACCGAATCTGGAAGATAGAACTCTGTTTCAGGACTGTTGACAATAGTGTAAATGTTTGATTTTGAGTACAAATGCTCATCCAAAGCCAAAGGTGCTTCGTATAACTGCGATTGGACTGTAGGGTGGTTGCCGTTAGTGGTGTAGCGGATGTGGTTTTGTGGCATGTAATTGTACAATTGCAAGCTAAAGGATTCCATGTAAAATCCTCCTCTTACCGAAAAAATGACTGTGTCATTTTGGGCTTTCGCAGAAATGACGGCTAGGAAAAAGAACACCACCAGCCAATGGTTTTTTGTCATAATTTGTGATTTTGTCGCAAAATTATACACAAAAAACACGAAAAAATTGGGGGAATCGGCTGTGTCTATCTACTGACGTAGCTTTGGTTTTTCAACTCAGTAAAAACCATTATGTTGCAAAAAGCTTCTTTGGGGTGTTGTCTATCTGTCGCCTATCATTTTTGCTTAATACCGCACGATTTTTTGGGTATAATTGCCTGTGCGCAGCAAGTAAATGCCCGCTTCTAATTGGGGATGAAGAACGATTTCATTGTTGCCGTTGTAAAGCAAGCAGGGCATGGCGAGAACTTTCCTTCCCATCATGTCGTAGATGTAGATTTCATTCGTCCCGAAAGTGTCAGTGGCAATGTTGATGTGTAATTCGCTCGAAAAAGGATTGGGGTAGCAGTGAAAACCAAGCACTGTGGCTTGCCCAATCGAAAGGAAGCCATTCAAGGCATCGAGGATGGTCTCGGGACGTCCCGAAAGAAACTCGTCGATGACGCGCATGGAGTAATATTGCCATGAGGAGTAGCTGCTGGGACTTCCGAAACGATGGGATTGGTTGGGAACTTCGTTTTTTAGCGTAGCTTTGATGTAGTCAAAAAAGGGCTTCGTGTTCTGATAGTCGAAAACCGTGACCGCCAATTCATTGAATCGGCTTGCAAACTGTTCTTTGAAATGATCATTCTCCAAAAGCTTCCTGAAAAACAGGGTCGCTCTCCGACTGGAAGGCCAAGTGGCATCGCCTTCATACACCGCATTGGCAAAGGCATCAAAACCTTGTTCCTCGAGGCAACCGTCACCATCATAGAAAATCCAGCGCCACTTGCCGTCACCCTCTTGCCAACAACGCAGGTTGGTAGCGGGCCAGTCGAGGTTCTCCACAAAAATCTCGAAGATGAAATAATCAATGAAACTTGACAGGTCGATGTGGGCTTCGATGTAGGCGTATTGTTCGGCATCGGCAAGATTGGCTTGCTCCATCCAAGTGTAGAGGGCATTGAAGTTGGCGGGGTCTCCATAGTCTGTTGTAACCCATTCTTTGATGATGGTTATATTGTCCTTGTCCAAATCCAAATGGTCAGCCAAGTAATGCTCATCAGGTTTTTCTTCTACGTAATATATGCCCCAATATTCTCCGTTGAGGAACAAGACACTGGGTCGTGACGATAAACTTTCCACATCCAGAGGCTGAACAATTCGGTTGCAGAGGTAGTCTTTGCACCCCGATCCGTTCCATGCGCTCATATACGGTTTCAAACTCAAGCGTTTGAAGCTTGCTATCGGTGTGGTTTCGAAGAACTTGTAGTGGATGCGTTTCTTTCCATACTCTTCTCTGGCATACAAGGAGAACCCTTTCTGGCTCCGCCACCGCGACTGTTTTCCGTGGGTACGTATTCCCAGTTGCTGATTGACACCCGTGTTGTCAAGCTCACGAAACTCGAAGTTGCTCAGTCGTTCCCATTCTTGCCCTTTCATGAAATAATTGCCTGAGAGATAGGGATTCAACGGGTCAAAATGGATGCCTGGTACCAGAATACCAGTCTCGTAATCAAACAAATCCAACGAGTCTGCGCAGACAGAAATGGCGGGCAAACCGTGCGTGTTACAACCAAGTGTGCTGATGAAATAGCTGTTGGTCACTACCTTGCTGATGCAACTGTCGTTTTCGTCAAACACCGCCGCGCGAATCACGATGCAATGCCGCACCGAATCAGGAAGGTAAAAGTCGGGTTCGGGACAATTGACGATAGTGTAAATATCTGATTTTGAGTATAAATCTTCATTAAGAAGCAATGGCTCTTCATAAAGCTGAGATTGCGCTGTCGGGCGGTTGCCGTTGGTGGTGTAGCGGATGTGGTTTTGTGGGTAATAATTGAACAATTCCAATGGAAAGACATTCTCATAAAAACCACCTTGTGCCGAAAACACAATCGTGTCGGTTTGTGCCCAAAGCGAAAGGGGAATCATCCACAGCAATATGAGAATCAATATCTTGTGACGCACAACTATCGTATTATTGCGTTGCAAAAATACTGAATTTTTTGACACGAAAACCAAAATGCTTACAAGTTCTCGGCTGTCGCAGCCCAAGCGACAAACGGTGGGTTAGGATAGTCCTTCTTGCTGTATTCCAAAGGCTTTCCGTCGCTGATACGGAGTACCTTACCACCAGCGGCGCAAAGAACAGCTTCGGCGGCGGCGGTGTCCCATTCTTTGGTTTTGCTGTAGCAGACATACACATCGGCGGTGCCTTCGGCCAAACGGGCGAATTTCAGGCTGCTGCCTTGCGTGTCGATGACGAGGTCGGGATGAACGGGGCGCAATACCTTATTAATATATTCGTCCACCTCGGGCGTGCGGTGCGATCGGCTGATCAATACCGTGTAGGGACGCACCGTGTGCGTCCGCATGGTTTGAGGCGGACACACGCAATGTGTCCCCACAGCGTACCATAGTTGTTCAGTTACTGGCGCATAAATCACACCCAAGACGGGCCGTTTGCCCTCAATGAGTGCAATGTTCACCGTAAATTCGCCGTTGCGGTTCACGAATTCCACTGTGCCGTCCAAAGGGTCAACGAGCCAGTAACGCTGAAATTGGGAACGGTCAGGCGGCAAATCTTCCTCGCTGACAAAAGGCAACCCCGAAGGCTTCAGCAGTTCTTTGATGATGTTACTGGCGCGCAAATCGGCCTGAGTCACAGGCGAATCGTCGTCCTTGGTATAGACCTCAAAAGGTTGTGCGTACACTTCCATGATGGCTTTTCCTGCTTCGATGGCGGCTTTGATGGCGTATTGTAGTAGTGTTTCCATGGGGACAAAAGTACAAAGAAACAACTACGAATGGCACGAATGAAACGAATATTTTGTGGCTATGCCGCGAATAATCACGAATATAGATTGCTTCGCTCTGCTCGCAAAGGAACAAAGCACCTCCTAACCTTACGTCATAGTCATTCGTAAACATTTGGACGTTTGCGTCCAAAATTCAAAAACGGGCATAAACCTCGTTGAATCTTGGATTTCGGAAATTCGTGTGATTCGTAGTTTGACAAATTATTCAATTGTAAATCAGTAATGTAAGAAAAAAGTTTCAAAAATTCTACTTTTATGCCATTTAATTCCACTAATTTTGCACCCGCAAAAACGGGAAAAACGACCCCACAACAATCGAAAAACTATGGCAAAAAATTTAGTTATCGTTGAGTCACCCACCAAAGGCAAAACCATTGAAGGTTTTTTGGGCAAAGATTATGTCCGCGACCTGAACAAGAACACCTTGAGTGTCAATATCGAAAAGGATTTCACGCCAGAATACGAGATTCCAGACAACAAGAAAGCGTTGGTTGCGGAACTGAAGAAACTCGCAAAAGCCGCCGACACGGTTTGGTTGGCATCCGATGAGGACCGCGAAGGAGAATCTATTTCGTGGCATCTTTATGAGGCTCTTGACTTGAAGAAAAAGGATACCAAGCGCATCGTCTTTCACGAAATCACCAAGACCGCGATATTGAACGCCATTGAGAATCCACGCTCCATCGATATGGATCTTGTGGCTGCCCAACAAGCTCGCCGTGTCCTCGACCGTCTTGTGGGTTATGAATTGTCGCCGCTGTTGTGGAAAAAGGTAAAGCCTTCATTGTCAGCGGGTCGTGTGCAGTCGGTGGCCGTGCGTCTCATCGTTGAGCGCGAAGAGGAAATCAAGAACTTTGTGCAGACTAGCGCCTACCGTGTCACAGCGCACTTCACCTTCACGAATGACGGTCAAGAATACAACATCCTTGCCGAACTTCCGCATCGTTTTGATACAGAGGAAGAAACGAAAAGATTTGTGGAATCGTGCATAGGTGCGTCTTACAAGGTGGATTCAATTGATAAAAAACCAGCCACACGCACTCCCGCTCCGCCGTTCACCACCTCGACTTTGCAACAGGAAGCAGCCCGAAAGCTCGGCTTTTCGGTAGCCAACACCATGCGTATTGCGCAGCAGCTTTACGAATCTGGTAAAATCACCTACATGCGTACCGACTCGGTCAATCTTTCAAGCCTCGCTCTCGGCATGGCCAAGAAGGAAATCACCGAAAACTATGGCGCGGAATACGTGAAAACTCGTCAGCACCAAACTAAGACCAAAGGTGCACAGGAAGCCCACGAAGCTATTCGCCCGACCTATTTGAACCAGCCTACCATCAAAGGCACCGCTGACGAGCGCAAGCTTTACGAGCTGATTTGGAAGCGTACTATTGCCTCGCAAATGGCTGATGCACAGTTGGAACGCACCAATGTGAACATCGGCATCTCGACCAACAATGAACAATTTGTGGCCACTGCTGAGACTATCCTTTTCGATGGTTTCTTGAAGGTGTATATGGAAGGCAACGACGATGACGCTAACGACGAAACTGCTGCCATCCTGCCGCCTATCGCCGTCAATACTCCGCTCGAAATGGAGAAGATGGAGGCTCAGCAACGCTACACGCGCCATCCCTTGCGCTACAACGAAGCCAGCCTTGTGAAGAAGATGGAGGAACTCGGCATTGGCCGTCCTTCAACTTATGCGCCGACCATCTCCACCATCCAAAAACGCGACTATGTTACCAAGGGTGATGTGAAAGGTGTGCAACAAACCTTTAAGGTTATCACGCTGAAAAACGGCAAGATAAGTGAAAAGACGAGCAAGGAAAACTACGGTGCTGAAAAAGGCAAGTTGTTGCCCACCGATGTTGGCGTGCTCGTCAATAAGTTTCTTATCCAGTATTTTGAGAGCATTATCGATTACAATTTCACTGCCAATGTGGAGAAGGAATTCGACAAGATTGCCGAAGGCGACTGCGAATGGAACGCGATGATTCGCGACTTCTACAAGGGTTTCCATCAGCAGATTGTCAGCACAACGGAAAACTCTGGCAAGTTCAGTGGCGAAAAGCTGCTCGGCATAGACCCTGCTACGGGCAAGAATGTCTATGTGAAAGTCGGGCGCTTCGGTCCAGTGGCTCAGATTGGCGACACTGACTCGGAGGAAAAACCCCGTTTCGCTGGCTTGAAGAAGGACATGAGCATCGAGAATGTCACTTTGGAAGAGGTGCTGAAGCTGTTTGATTTCCCGCGTTCGTTGGGCGAATATGAAGGCAAGGAGATGACCGTTGCTGTTGGACGATTCGGTCCGTATGTGAAGCACGACAATAAGTTCTACAGCCTCGCGAAGACCGACAATCCCGCTCTTATCGAGTATGACCGTGCTGTGGAAATCATCAACGAAAAGCGGCAGAAAGACCAGAACAGCGTTCTCCGCACTTTCGACAACGACCCCGACCTGCGCGTGCTTGACGGTCGCTACGGGCCTTACATCGTCTATAAGAAGGTCAATTACAAAATTCCTAAGGGCACTGACCCAACCACATTGAGTTACGAGGAGTGCATGGCCATTGTGTCAGACCCGAAGAATGCACCGAAGAAGAAATCGCTGAAAAAGAAGTGATTAAGAAAAATATGCAATATTTTTGCATATTTTTCGGCACTTTTTTGAGGTAAAGATGCATATTTTTCACGAAAAGAGCTATATGTTACTGTATGGGATAACAAAACCCCGAAAGTTAAAACAAGAAACTTTCGGGGTTCATATTTTAGAATAACTTATTGTTTTGCTTGCAACTATAATCCTCTTATATATTCATTCAGTTCGTCCTTTGAGCTGTTGTAAGTGAACACCTCGTTCAGCATGTAATACTTGTTCTTATCGATGCAATAAGGATAGGCAAATTTGGCCCATTCGAGCTTGTTATTTTCATAGGTGAACAGTCGGCAGATTTGGACGATTTGATTTACTGTCATAGGATTATTGGCGACAATCTGCTTGGCAGTACTCAGACGAGTGTCGTCAAATGTCTCTTTCGAAAGCAGAGCCACAGCTTCATCGAAATCTGTGGGATTCATGCCTAACTCGATATGAACCGGTTCGGGTACAGGTGGTTGCACAATCTCCACTTGAGGCATTGGAGGCATGGGCGGTAATGGTTGATTGATGAGCAAATCCATGGTGAGTTCTGGACGAATATTGCCTTGCGTAGGTTCTAAACCCAGAAGGTTGCCATGTTGCACGATGCTGAAGCCTTGTGGATGCCTCATGTCGATGAAACGTCCCACACAATCTTGGCTTCCGTTGTCCAACTCAACGCGAATGTAAAATTCATCGGGCCAGAGATTGTTGATACGGATGGAAAGCACCGCATTTTCATTTTGCAGTACATCATCGACAAAAAGCCAGAATGCTTGATGTTTTGGGGCAACAATAGTCAGCGAGGAAGGCGATTCATGGCCGCCACCTGGGCCATGACCGCCGTGACCACGGTATTGCGCCATCGAAGGCAAAGCTAATAAAAGGAACAGGTAAAGAATGGTCTTTTTCATGGTTGAAATGTTTTAATGATGATTCGTTACATGTTCAAGATATTCACAAGAATTGTACCAAACCCGTTGGCGGAATTAGAAAAGAGGGAAAAGATATCGAAATAAATGGAAAAAAAGTTGCACATATTATTGATTTTCAGTAATTTTGTGGTTAAAATCAAAAGTAAATCACAAGAAAACCCTATGTACAACTTTTGCGCAAAGTTCCGACAAATTCTTGACATTTGCAAGCGTCATTCAGAAAATCTGGTCAATTCACTCGGCAATGTGCCACGGGTCGG
>Ga0310690_10008767_pt1 | contig 12777 bp, 9 predicted proteins | sample AusTroGonzalo_MG_2_FD_207661 | JGI IMG/M metagenome (GOLD analysis project Ga0310690, IMG submission 207661) | Bovine rumen microbial communities from tropical cattle in Woodstock, Queensland, Australia - Gonzalo_04 (v2) (version 2) | ecosystem: Host-associated > Mammals > Digestive system >...
GGTTGCTGCCGTTACCGACGAGGCCCGGTGTCCAGAACAACTCATCCTGCCGCCAGATGCGCCAGCCTTCCACCTGCTTGCCCCAGACGGGCTCATAGTTTTTCACGATGAGGGCGTGCAATTTGGCTTCAAAATCGGCCCGGTCCGTTCCCTCCTGCACGCGGCACAGGGTGGTGAAACTGCCGATGCTATTGAAACTTTTTTGATACTCGGCCTGGAAGTTGGACTCAATGTTCACCAGCACGTCCACCGGGGGGAGGATGCTGTTTTCGAAGTCCTGGATAACGCCGGCAATCTGGTAGGTGGTACTGCCAATCTTAAGCGGCTGGCCGATAAGGTCCGCAATCCCGTTGGGGGCCAGACGCCGGGCCATGGACTCGCTCAGCACGGCGGCGTTCTTGACCTTGAACATTTCCGGAGACCCTTCCCGCCACTGCATGTAGGAGTAGATGTCAAAGAATTCCGGGTCCACTTCATATCCCCAGGTGGAGATCCCCGGCCACATCTGGCCGCCGTATTCAAAGGCGGAGGACTGCATAAGGGACATTCTGGAAACAGTCTCCACTTCGGGGATGGCCATTTCTATCTCCTCCTTGTCCCATATGCTTAAACCGGCATAACTGTCCGTCCCGGGCACATAGATGCGGTCCCAGGCCGGGTTCTCATGGGCCATCTGGTACTGCTGTACCACATAACTGCCAATAAGAATCACAAACGCCAAACTCACGGCCAGTCCCACCGCCTCGATGGCGGTGTATAACTTGTTGCGGGAGAGGAATTTCAGATAACTTTTCATTCTTTTTCTTGGTTTGTAACTAAAATTTAGTTACTTTTGCATATGGGAACGAAAGAAAAACTAATAGAACGATTAAAACGCCTGCCAACAGACTTCACATTTGATGAAGCCGAGAGATTATTGAGTATGTTTGGATATGTAAAGTCGAACAAGGGTAAAACCTCCGGATCGCGTGTTCTTTTCTCAAAACCGGATAAGATGCCTGTGTTTTTGCATAGGCCGCACCCGAATAAAGAATTAAAGGAGTACGCGTTAAAACAACTTTTAGCAGAACTTATTAACAATAAAGACATCCACGTATGAACACTCTTAAATATAAAGGCTATATTGGATCGGTTGCATACAGTGAACCGGACAAAGTATTTTTTGGTAAAATTGAAGGAATCGAAGGTCTTGTAAACTACGAAGGCGAGTCTGTACAAGAACTTACGGCAGCATTTCACGAGGCGGTGGATGATTATCTCATATTCTGTGAAGAACACGATTGGAAACCCCAGAAAAGCTATACTGGGGCCTTCAACGTCCGCATTGCTCCAGACACGCATCGCGATATCGCCAACCTGGCGGCAGAGGCAGGCATTTCCATCAATGCCTTTGTCAAACGCGCACTGGCAGAGGCCGTCAAGCATCCCTGGGTGGAGCCCGGTTCCCTGGTAACAGGATACAGCGCAGAACAAGCAGAACCGGCCATGCTTATGGAGCCGGAAGGCCCGCATTACGGTACCCGGGATACGCTCCAACTCACCCTTCCCCAGAAGGATGTCGCCTTCGCCAAGGATCTGGCCAAACGTATGGGCTGGGAGTTGCATAAATAAGAATTGACTATTCGTTTTTCAGCGATTCTACAGGATTCGCCCTCGCGATGCGCAGGCAGTTCAGCACCACTACGCCCAGCACGATGGCCAGCACCAGCACGGCTCCGCCGATGAAATACAACGGATTCAGCGACACTTTCTCGGCAAACTGCTCCAGCCACTTGTGGGCTACAAAGTAGGCGGCCACGCAGGCAATCACAGCCATTACGGCGGACAGAATCATGATATCTTTGGCGAATACGCCCAGGATGTCCCGGGTGGTAGCGCCGTTGATCTTGCGCACGGCCATTTCCTTTGAGCGCCGGAGGCTCTCATCCTTGATGAAGCCGATGAGCCCGAGCAGGGCGATCAGCAGGGAGAAAACGGCTCCCAGCGCCATCGTATTGCGCATCTTCTTGCTGTCGTCATAGGCGGCGCGCATCTGCTCTTCATAAGAGATAATCTCAATCTCCCGGCCTTCGAAGGCCTTTTCCAGCGCACTTCGTACCTTATCCAGTGCATCCGGCCGAACCTTGAACAGGATATGTGGCATATAGTCCTTTCCAATCTCGCCATGGAACATGACGCTCGGACGCGGATCGACCCCTTGCAGGTTGCCGATCAGGTAACTCTTATACACGCCGGTGATGGTATAATAATAAGGGATTTTATCATCCGTCACTGGTCCGTGCTCGGTGACAAATACCTGCTTGCCCACGGCGCCGTCACTCCAGTCCGTGAAATCCGCCATCCTGGCCACAAACTTCTCGTCCACGGCGATTTCGAACTCGCCCTTCGGCGCACGGCCCTCGATGAAGGGGATGCCCATCAGTTCAAAGAACCCGTCGGAACAGTCATACTGGTCCGCGATGTTGAACAGTTCGCGCTGGTCATCCGGAATATGGACATTGTTTCCACTGGCTCCCTGACAGGGCAGGTTGTAGCTGGTGGCCACGCCGGTGACTTCCGAAAGACCTTCCAGCACCTGGACCGCCCTGACACTCTCCTGATAGTCTCCCCCAAAGATATCGACATAGAACAGGTTCCCGTAGTCGTAACCCGGATTGCTGTTGGAAACCTTCTGATATTGACGGCCGATGATGAGCATCATCACCACCAGGAACACGTTGATGAGGACCTGTACACCCAGCAGTCCCAGCTTCCATCGGCGGGAATTCTCCGTATAGTTCTTCAGCGCGGCATCGACCGGAATCCGCTGATACAGCTCGGCAGGGACGACGATCGATATGGCCAGCACGAACAGGAAGACGGTGACGATGGCAATCACGCTCCGGGGCACCAGCAGCGTCTGGAACGGCACGCCCAGCAGGTTCTCGATGATGCTTCGGCCGGCGAAGATGATAACGGCGGCAAGGGCAAGTGATAGCAGGATATGAATAGATGCTTCCTTCGTCAGCATAACGTAAATGTGCCTGCCCTCAGCGCCATAGCACTTCCGGACACCCACTTCTTTGGAGCGTTTGACCAGCGAGGAGATGACAATCAGGATATAGTTCAGCAGGGAAATCAAGATCAGCAGCGCGGCGACGATCGAAAGCAGGATGACCTGTGTCTTCACCTCCCGATTGCTCGTATGCAGCTTGTCGAACGGCTTCAGATAGTACCTCAACTGCAACCCCATCGCTTCGATCTCATCTAGATGCTGGTGCGCCTCCTGCATCTTCCGGATGGCATCGGCCAGCGTGTTCGGGTCTACGCCCGGGAACAGCTTCACATAACCCCTGTAGCGGTCGTTGCCCAGCCAGTTGGTGGTACTCCACTCGCTGTAGGTTGCCATCGAGAGCAGGATGTCATAATCCAGCGTTCCGTTTTTCGGGAAATCCTCGAAGACGCCTTCGATCGTAAACTCCAAGTCGGGCACATCCTTGTTGCAGATTTGCTTGCCGATGCACTCCTGCACTCCGCCCATCTTCCCGGCGAACGAGCGTGACACCATCACCGAGCCGAACTTTGCGAGTGCCTTCACCGGATCGCCGGCCAGAATCGGCCTGTCAAAAACCTTGAAGAAACAGGTATCGGCACAGACGAGCGTAGCCTTCAGCTTGTTCGCATCTTCGTCCAGATAGGTGTCTCCATTGAACACATAGGTGGTGCGGGTGCCGACCTCCACCCCCGGAACCTCTTGCATGAAGCCCACAGCCACGGCGCCGCTCACCTGCCAATAATCGTCCTCATTACCATTCTGTGAGTACCAAGTATAGATGGAATACACCCGGTCGATGTCCTTGTAGAAGCTGTCATAACTCAGCTCAAAGAACACCTTGGCAATGAGCACGATGCCCACGGCCAACCCGATGCCCAGGGAAAGGACCTTGATTAGAATATCTGAGTTTTTCTTCATATATTTGCAGTACCCAAAGGGTCTGCCCCTTGTATGATTTGTTTTCTAACTACACACTAATGAAAAGGATCTGCAAGGGGCATTCCCGTGTCTTAAAGCTCATTCTTAACGTCTGAGACAATCTGACCATCAAACAAGTCAATCGTTCGCTGCGCCTGTGCCGCATCCTTCTGGGAGTGAGTTACCATCACGATGGTCGTTCCCTCAGCATTCAGTTCTTTCAGAAGGTCCATCACCTCCTTGCCATTCTTGGAGTCCAGGTTACCGGTAGGTTCATCGGCCAGGATTAGCTTCGGGCCGGCCACGACGGCACGGGCGATGGCCACGCGCTGCTGCTGACCACCAGAGAGCTGCTGCGGGAAATGCTGGGCACGGTGACTGATAGCCATGCGCTTCATGATTTCCGTCACTTTGGCTTTACGCTCGCTGGCGCTGATGTTCAGGTAGCGAAGCGGTAGTTCGATGTTCTCATACACATTCAGCTCGTCAATCAGGTTGAAGCTTTGGAACACGAAGCCGATGTTGCCCTTGCGGAACTTGGTGCGCTCCTTCTCCTTGAGGCCACCGACCTCGGTGCCGAGGAGTTCATAGCTGCCGCTGGTGGGATTGTCCAGCAGACCGAGAATGTTGAGCAGCGTGGACTTGCCGCAGCCCGAAGGGCCCATGATGGCGACGAACTCGCCGTCCTTGATTTCAAAGGAAACACCATTGAGAGCAGTGGTCTCAATCTCTTCCGTTCGGAAGATCTTGGAAAGGTTGGTAACTTTAATCATAATGTATTGTTATTTAATTATTTATTCATTCTTTAACGATTCAACTGGATTGTCGTTAGCCGCTCTCCAGCTCTGGAGCGTGACCACGGCCAGGGTGATGGCTGCGACTACGAACAGGGCCACCAGGAAGATCCATAGCGGGATGGGGGCCTGGCTCACGAAGCCCTGCCGCCAGTTATACATGAGGATATAGGCAAGGGGGGCCGCCAAGGCAAAGCTTACCCCCGCGATAATCAGGTATTTGCGGTTGATCATCTTCAGGATGCTACCCACCGTGGCACCGTTTACCCGGCGCACGGCAATCTCTTTGCGGAGGAACTGCGTCTCAAAGAACACCAGGCCGATGATGCCGATGATCGCGATGAGTAAGGCAACGATGGAGGCAATGGTTACCAGCCGGCGGAGCATGGACTCTACCGAGTACATGGAACCAATCCATTCATCCAGCCGGCGGACGCCCACCTGGCTCGGAATCATCGTGGGATCCAGCGTGCAAATGGCCTTTTTGATGGTACTGGAGATGGCCTGGAAATCGGCCTCTTCTGTCACGCGCACATAGAGGACGCTAAATGAGCGCCAGGGTTCGCTGCCCCAGTTGTAAAGGACCAGGGGTTCTATGCTATGGTGCAAGGACTTGGAATGGAAATCCTTCACCACGCCGATGATGGGAGCGACGTCGTTGTGCGCGCCTACATAGCTGCCCACGTGGAACTGCGGATAGCGCCGCAGGAAGGCTTCGTTCACAATGAAGCTGCCCGTTCTGCTCTGATTGTCGGAGGGCAGGAAATCCCGTCCGTCCACAATCTGCAGCCCAAAGAAGTCGATGTAGTTATCGGCCACGGGCATCACTTCCATATTGACTTGGGTGCCGTCATCGGCCATGCGGCCCCATGACATTCTAATCTCATTCACAATGAAACCGTCTCCTGCCGTCACCGCCAGGATGGACGGGTCCTGCAGCAACTGGCCTTCCAGCGCTCCCAGCTGGGCGCCAGCCTTTTCCCCGCACGTAACCTGCAGTACTTGGCCCCGGCGGAAGCCCATGTCCATTCTTTGCATAAAACGGAGTTGCAGGTCTACATACAGCCCCAGCAGGATAAAGACGAAGGAGAGGAAAAACTGCAGGACCACCAGGCCGTTGCGCAGGGCCTTGCCCTTGAAACTCATGGCATAAGTGCCTTTCAGCACAATGGCGGTGGGTTGCGAGGTGGAATAGAGCGCCGGGGCCAGGCCGGCTATCACGGCGGCGGCCAGTGTTATACCAGCCATCGGAACCAGGATGGCCCGATAATCCCGGGGGCTCATCACCGCAGCGATAGCCGATGCCCAAGACGTGCCTGCGACAACGCGCAGGATGAGGCAGGAGAAGCCGAACGCCACCAGCGCCAGACAGGCAACACGCAGAAGCTGCCTGGCAATGAGCGAGCCACGGCTCTCTCCCAGCACTTTGCGGGTGTTGATTTGTTTGATGTGGAACGGAATCTCTGCAAAGGAGAAATTGATGAAGTTGATGATGGCGATGATGATGAGCAGGATGGCAATGGCCAGCAGGCTCAGAGTCATGGATTTATTGACGCTGCTGGCACCGGCATCATGGTCCTGCTCATAATAAGCCTCATGCAAATTGACAATGCGGAACTGGCGGCGGAATTCTTCCTTGCGCTCGTCGCTCGCATCCTGTTCCGCTACAAAATAGCTTAACAGGGTCTCTGTCAGCTGCTCCTGTGTGGTTTTGAACTCCTTGGGATTGCGCAGTTTCAGGTACGGGGTGAAGGACCACTCCGACGTATCCTCCAGGCACTGAATGCCCAGGCAAGCGAAAGAATGATAGGCCAGGCTGGAGTTGGCGGGTAGGTCTTCATAGACGCCTACCACGCGAAAACGGGTGCCGTCCCCCTGCTGGAGATAATGGCCTACAGCCGGTTCGTCGCCAAAGAAGGTCCGGGCGATGGTGCGGCTAAGGATGAGGGTAGCCGGAACGGTGAATTCTTTTGCGGAACCTTCGACCCATTGGAACGGGAATACCTGGAAGATGCTGCTGTCGGCCAGGCACCGGGTCACCGTGACACCCGCCTCGGGATTGCCTTCCCGGCTAAGGGTCCAGTTGCCCCAGGAAGTTGCCGTTGCCACATCGTCCACGTTTGAGGAGATCCCGCGCACCATTTCAATCATCGGCCGGCTGAAATTGGAGGAGAAGACACCGTCATTGTCCCAGTTATGTTCCATCCGGAACACCTGCTCGTGGCCCTTGAAATTGGCATCGTAACCGAAATCCCAGTGCACCCGTACCAGCAGAATCATCGCCGCCGCAAAAGCGATGCTCATCCCCAAGATGTTAATCAGCGTGGAAACGCTTGTCTTTCTGAATACTTTCATGGTATTTGTCATTCTGAGCGTAGCGATGGATCTAAAAATCTAACACATCTGAATCACCATACGTGTCATACCCGGAGGTAATCACCCGCTCGCCGGGCTCCAGACCTTCCAGGACTTCGTAGTACTGAGGATTTTGGCGACCGATGCGGATTTCCCGCTTCACGGCTTTGTTGCCATCCTTGTTGACGACATAGATCCATTTTCCGCCGGTCTTCTGGTAGAAGGTTCCTCGGGGAATGATGATGGCCTCTTCAGGCTGACCCAGTTGCAGATTAAGGTAGTAAGTCTGGCCGGAACGGATATTGTCGGGCTGCTCGCCGTCGAACTTGAAATCGGCCTTGAACTTGCCGTCACGGACTTCCGGATAGACCTTGCGGATAAGAGTGGAATAGGTCTCGCCCTGGCGCTCGAAAGTGGCTTCCAGGCCATCCACCACGCGGTCGATATAATGCTCATCAATCTGGGCTTCCACTTTGTAAGTGCCCACGGAATTGATCTGGCCAATCTTGGTACCACTCTGGATGCTCTGGCCCAGGACCACATCCAGCAGGCCCAGTTCGCCGTCGATGGGGGCTTTTACTATAAGGTTGCTCTTGCGCTTGCGGATCATCGACATATTCAGTTGCATATTCTCCAGACTCTCTTCCATGCGGTCAATCTGGGTGCCTCTGTAAAGGCTATCCTGTTTGGAACGTTCGCGGATAAGATCATATTTCTGTTTGGCCAGCCGATAGTCTTCTTCGGCCTTCAGGTACTCTTCCCTGGCGATGAGCTTGTCCTCGTAGAGGGCTTTCTGCTGCTCATAGGCGCGCTTGAGCCGATCCACCTGGGTGCCATACTCCAGCACGTTCTGGCGGACGTCCAATTTCTGTTGTTCCATCTGAATCTGCGTATTGCGAAGGATGTTTTCCTTCTCGGCCAGTTCGGCCTCAGAGTTCAGTATCTGGAGATCCAAGTTGTCGTTATTCAGGATGAGAATAGCGTCACCGGCCTTCACCGGGGAACCTTCCTCAATGAGGATCTTCTCCACGATGCCGCCTTCCTGCGGGCTCAGCTGAATCGTGGTCATCGGCTGCACGCGGCCGCTGATGCGGATGTAGTCGTTGAACTCGCCCTTCACGGCCGATGAGACAGTGAGGCTGTCCCTGTCCACCCGCAGGGTCTTGTTGTTGGGCCGGGCAATCAGGTAAATCACAAATGCCAGAAGCAGCGCTCCCAGCCACCAGGGCAGGGCCTTTTTCGTGAACGCTACGCGCCAACCGGTCTTCTTTTCGATGATCTTATCCATGATAATAATACTGTTTATTCTTGTTTATTAGATTCCTCGCTTCGCTCAGAATGACGGTTGATTGTCATTCTGAAGGAGCCGAAGGCGACTAAAGAATCTATTGGTTAACATATTCAACACCATTATAATAACGCACAACCGCCTGCTTGATGAGGTACTTGAACAGGCTGTTCATCTCATCTGCCTGGGCCTTCAGGTAGTTGTTGTTCGCGGTCTGGAATTCCAGCGGGGAAATGAGCCCCTGCTCCAGTTTCTTTAGATTAAGGGTATAAGCCTCGGCTTGTACTTCGGCCTTGTGTTGGGCCTGATTATAAGCAAGGGCGGACCCTTCGCGGTCCTGAATGGCCCTGCGCACTTCACTCTCCACATCGCGGCGCTTCTGGTCCAGTTGAGCCGATGCCTTCTCCAGGGCGTTGCGCTTGCGGGCGATAGTAGAGTGTTTGCTCAGACGGTTCCAGATGGGGATGGAAACCGAAAGCTCCACATACTCACCGCCATTGTTGCGGAACTGGGTCCAGAAAGGATTGGTAGCCGCACCTTGATAAGTATAATAACTGGTATTCCAGCCGGCATAAAGACCCACGGACGGCAACACCTGCCATTTCGCGGTATTGAGTTCCCGTTTGGCGTTCACTTCCTGCCAGCTGGCAATCTGGATGCCCGGATTGTGCTCCAGGGCAAAGGCCACTATAGATTCTTCGGTCGACTCCGTCTCCCTCAGAATGACAGAATTGTCACCCTGAGCGCCAGCTAAGGATCTGACGTCCGTCACGATGTTCAGTTCCTCATCCATCGGCCAGAACATCAAGTCAGCCAGGGTCATCTTCTGGTCCTGATACATATTGTAGGTGTTCGTCAGGTCATACTGACGGTCCGCCAAATCGGCTTCCATCTGGATTACGTCGGCATGCCCCTTTTGGCCAAGTTCTTCCTGCCGGCGGGCCTTTAGCAATGCCTGCTCCGCCACGGCGACCTGCTCTTCATACACATCACACAGACGCTTGTAGTACACCACGTTATAGTAGGCCTCCATCACCGCCAGGCAGATATCGGCCTCTACCTGCTTCTCCTGGGAGTCAGCAATCAGCATCCCGGTCTTGGAAATCTTGTAATTGTTCACCGCCTTGAAGCCGTCAAACAAATCATACCCGGCACTAACGCCATAGTTGTTATGGAACGACGTGGTGTTAAAGTAGGTATTGGTCTGCGGGTCGATGCTACGACCGAAGTTGTAGTAGGCGTAGGTCTGCGCATTTATTTGCGGGGTAAACAGCGCCAGGGCGGCATCCCTCCGGTCAATCTGCGCATCGCCAATGGCCGCCTGCTGAATCCGGATCTTGGTGGAATTGGAAATGGCGTATTCCATGCAGTCGTGAAGACTCATAACATCGGCCGTCTGTCCCCAAGCCTTGATAACCAAAGAGGAAAGTCCCAGTGTAAGGATAAAGAAGAATATGTAAAGTACCCTTTTCATCATTGTAATGTTTAACACAATGCCAAAACCAAGCATTTGCCGTGCCAAATCATTTAACACTTTGATAATGAGCGAGAAACGTTTTAGAATGAGTATAAAAAAAGTGTAAAGCCCTTTACAACTTTACACTTTTCGCTTTACACTTCTTTACAGTTCATCACTTTTCCCACCGCACATTCTTTTATTCACGTTACCCCATCCCTAAATCCCTTCCCTCGGGGAAGGGACTTGCTGACGCCCTCCGGGCTTTAGAAGAGGTGGTTTCGCAAAAGCGAAACTTATATTCATAAAAGCTCAAGGTGAACCCAACGGTCCAAAGAATGGGACATCTGGTGCAAAAAAGGCCGATTTTGCACCAGACGGTCCAGAAAATGGGACGTCTGGCGCACGCACATTAACGGAAACGCAATTCAAAGAGGGTTTGCGTGGCGTCGCTGCGGACCAGTTCGATGGAGCCGTTGTGGTTACGCATAATCTGGCGGGAGATGCTGAGGCCGATACCTGAACCTTCCTTCTTGGTGGTATAGAACGGAATGAAAATCTGCTCCTGGGCACTGGCGGGAATGGGCTCGCCGTCATTGGCCACCTGAACAATAACCTCATCGTCCTTACCCATTCTGGCCGATATGTCAATGTGCCTGGCTCCGGCCTGCAGAGCATTCTTGATGAGGTTGATGAAGATTTGGGAAATCTGCCCTTCATCGGCATAAATCATCAGGTCCGGCTCTTCCGGCCGATACTTACAAACCGCACCGCAGGATGCAGCGAATTCGCTGTTCAGGCTAATGACGCTGTCCATCAACTCCTGCAGGTCCAGCGCCTTACGGATGGGTTTGGCCACACCGGAAAGCTGCCGGTAGGTCTGCACGAAGCCGATGAGATTCTTGGAGGAGTCGCTGATGGTCTCCAGCCCGGCCTTGATGTCCAGTTCGCTGTGGCCGTTCTCGTCCACGGACTGGGCCATGGCATCGCTCAAGGATGCAATGGGCGACACCGTATTCATAATTTCGTGCGTGAGCACACGGATGAGTTTTGTCCAGGAATCCTGCTCGTGGGCCTGCCGCTGCTTCTCGAAGATGGTACGAATGCGATTGAGCGTGCGGTTGAAACGGTTGGTTTCCTTGAAGCGGAAGTTAAGCTCGCCGTCCTCCAGCGCGTCCATCATGTACGCTACCTTCTTAATGTCTCTCCGGCGGGTACGTATGGCTGTCACCACCGCCGTAAGGATGACGACGATGGCGCAGGCTCCTGTGATATGCCAGATGGTGAACGTCAAAGCCCATATTTTTTCAGTTTCGCATACAGCGTGGGACGACTGACTCCCAACAGCTTGGCAGCGGCCGAGATGTTGTTGTTGCAGCGGGACATGGCTTCGCGGACCAAAGATTCTTCACTGCGCTCAGAGAAAGCATCCAGTTTACCAGAAAAACCGTCGTTAGTCATTCTGAGGCCTTTGGCCGAAGAATCTATCTGTAAATCTTTCACCGTCAATTCTTTCCCTTCACTCAGAATTACCGCTTTCTCTATCACATTCTGCAACTCGCGGATATTGCCGCCCCAATGGTATTCCTGCAGGGCTTCGGCAGCATCCGGCGCAATCCCGGCCAGAGGCCGGTGATACTTCTGGGCAAAGCGCTCCAGGAAAAGTTGCGCCAGCGGAACGATATCCTGGGCACGCTCCCTGAGGGCCGGCAAGGCAATGTGTACAGTATTGATACGGTAATAGAGGTCCTCCCGGAAACGACCTTCCCGGACCAATTGCTCCAGATCCATGTTGGTGGCACAGAGGAGCCGGATATTCACTGGAATGGCCCTGGTACCTCCTACCCGGACAACGCTGCGGCTCTGAATCACCCGCAATAGCTTCGCCTGCAGATGCAGCGGAATATTGCCGATTTCGTCCAGGAAAAGCGTCCCTCCATCAGCCTGTTCGAATTTACCCATGTGGTCTGTGTGTGCGTCGGTGAAGGCGCCCTTCACATGGCCGAAGAGTTCGCTCTCGAACAGCGTTTCCGTAATGGCGCCGGCATCTACCGCCACCAGGGGTTTCCCGCTCCGCAGGCTCCTCGCATGAATCTCCCGCGCCAGCACATCCTTACCCGTGCCGTTCTCGCCGGTGATGAGTACGGTGGCGTCGGTGGGAGCAATCTTATCCAGTGTCTTCCGGATAGCCGCCATTGGCTTGGAAGTGCCCCAGAACATAGCTTCTTCGCCGCGCTCAGAATGATTGTCATCCTGAGGACGCTTGCGGCCGAAGGATCTCATCGCCTTGTCCCGGGCTGCAGTGAGAACCTCCATCAACTTCTCGTTATCCCAAGGCTTTACAATAAAGTCAAAGGCACCTCTCTTCATCCCCTCAACGGCCAGTTGGATATCGGCATAGGCGGTAAACAGCACCACCTCCACTTCCGGTACCATTTTCTTGATTTCCCCGGCCCAATATAGCCCTTCATTGCCGGTATTGATGGAAGTATTGAAATTCATGTCCAGCAGCACCACGTCCGGCCGGAACTGTTCCAGCGAGGAAACCAGCGTGGATGGAGAAGGAATCGTGCGGACCTCGGCAAAATGCACCGGCAAAAGGATTTCCAACGCCCGGCGGATGCCCAGATTGTCATCAACCACCAGTATTTTCCCGCTTTTGGATGCCATCATGCAGCTATTTAACCTCAAAAGACGTACTGGCCCTCACGGGCTCCACCGCATCGCTAAGCCCTTCGGCAATCACCTGGAAATGGCCCTTGTACGCAGGCGTCTTGCAGTCCAGTTCCAAGCTCTCGCCGGGAGCCAGGGTAAGCATGGGATGCCAGTAGAGGGTTTGCCGATAGTCGGGATACTCGCTCCCAACGCCCTCGCAAGTATAAGCGAGAGGCCAGGAGCAGCCCTGAAAGTCCACGATGCGCACATTATCGGC
>Ga0310690_10008769_pt1 | contig 12776 bp, 16 predicted proteins | sample AusTroGonzalo_MG_2_FD_207661 | JGI IMG/M metagenome (GOLD analysis project Ga0310690, IMG submission 207661) | Bovine rumen microbial communities from tropical cattle in Woodstock, Queensland, Australia - Gonzalo_04 (v2) (version 2) | ecosystem: Host-associated > Mammals > Digestive system >...
ATCTCAACCGTGGTAGCACGGCCGCCATGAGCCTGCAGATATTCAAGTGCTTCAAAAGTCTTCTCAGTAAGTTTTGCCATAATAATTTTCTCCTTGTTTTTTTACATTAATTTTTATTTAAAAGGTTTTCTCAACCTTTCTATATATATTATACTATATTTTTTATAAAATATCAAATTTTAACTTAGGAAATTTAATAAAGTAGAAACGAGTAAATGGTTAAACATTAAGTGGATGTCTTCTGTAATTTGCATACTGTCAACAGGCGCGTTTAAATGTACATCTGCTAAGATTCCAAGCGTGCCACCGTTGAATCCAGTAAGTGCAATAACATCATTTCCTTGTGATTTTGCGTACTGAACTGCTTTAATTACATTGACAGAATTACCACTTCCAGAGATAGCAATTACCACATCACCAGGTTGAAGACGATCGGTTAATTGAAAACGAAAGACTTCGTCATATCCTATATCATTCGCAACTGCCATGATAGTGGCGATATTATCATTCAAACATACGAAATTAAATTTAGTTGATGATTTAGTGCCAAGGATTTTCATGAAATCGTTTTGAAAGTGTGACGCAGTTGCTGCACTGCCACCATTGCCGAAACAATAGATTGTTTTGCCATTCTTTATTGCTTCTAACAACACATCCGCCGCGATAGTAATCTCTGTAACATCTAGTTTTGATAATGTTGCAATTTCTTTTGAAAGATAATCTAATATTGATGGAATCATATTATTCTCCTAAAATTGTGTTTACTGCATCAAGCAGATTATCTGTGATAAATGGTTTAACTCCTGCGTTGATTGCGGCCTGTCGATCGATTTCAGTATCGCCAATCATCCATGATTGTGACAAATCAATATTATAACGCTCGGCCGCCTTGTAAAACATACCTGGCTTTGGTTTGCGGCATTCACAATCAATTTTATATCGACGATTTTCTTCTGGAAATCCTTTATCTGGATGATGTGGACAGAAGTAAATATCATCTAAATAAGCCTGTTGACATCCAAGCGTCTCTTCCATCTTTGCATGAATTATATCAAGCATATCAAACGAGCCTTTGCCACGCGCAATAATAGGTTGATTTGTAATAACAATAGCTAGATAACCAGATTGATTGATTCGACGAACCGCCGCGGCAGAATATTGAAAGAGTTCAAATTGACCTGGATGAAAAATCAAATCATTTTTATAATTAAGAGTGCCATCTCTATCAAGAAAGATTGCTTTCTGCTTATTCTTCAGACTGCGCGCGTTTGGCAAGCCTTTCTTTATATCAGCTTCTACTTGATAAAAACGCTCAACTGTACCTATATCTTTAACATACTCTGATGATTTGTAGCTATAGAAATAAGGCAGCTTCGGCAAAACATCTTTCTCAAGGTCGATTTTTGGGATTTGGGGAAATACATTTAAAGCCTTTTTGTTAAAGACATATACTCCCGACATACTCAAGTTGTGCAGCCACCATGGCCGATGCTCTCCTTTTGGTACGATATCTTCAATTAGAAAACTCCGTTTACAGACCACTAAATCAGAATCATACATATGTGAAGTTGGATGGGTTAATACTGTACCATAACCGCAATGGTCACGATGAAACTTCATCATGCGTTCAAAGTCGATATTAAAGAATAGATCACCATAAATAAGAAAGAAGTTTTCTCTTAGCATATCTGCAATCCGCGGGAGCGCGCCTGCGGTTCCAAGTAGCTCTTCTTCTTCATAGTAACGCACTGTGCCACCAAATTTATCAAGAATCTGGTCACCAAGATGCCCAACTATTACAATTATATCATCGACTCCGTTTTCACGCAAATTTTCAATTTGCCATTGTAGTAGCGGCTTGCCGCATATTTCAATCATCGGTTTTGGTATCTCATCATGTGTTAATTCTTGTAGACGAGTGCCATAACCACCAGCCATAATTACTGCTTGCATAAATCACCTTTATAAATTACTTTCGTTCCTTCTGTATCAATATAAAATGGTAGTTCTTGTAAATCAAGCGCCGCGCGAAGCCTATCCTGATGCTCTGGTGGACAGTAAAACAGTAAGAATCCACCACCACCCGCACCGAGTAACTTGCCGCCAAGTGCGCCATTATCTAAGCCAATTTGATAGTATTTATCAATTATGGGATTTGTAATTTTACTTGCTAATTGTTTCTTTAATTCCCATGTGTCATTTAATAGTCTGCCTACTTTATTAAAATCTAATAAATTAAGTGACCTAAATGCTTCATTAGTTAAATGATTCATTTCACATAGAATATTAAACTTTTCTTCAGATTTAAGTGTATTTCTATTTTGTTCTGTGAGAATATCACGCGCTGAATGTGTTAAACCCGTATAAAATAACACAAAATTACTTAAAAACATACGCTGAAGATTAAACAGCTTAATTTGCTGTACTTTAACCTCACCAGTTGGCGCGAATTGAATAAATTTTAATCCGCCAAGCGCCGTACCATATTGATCCTGTTTACCAATTGGTTCTTTCAATTGATAAATTTCAACATCACATGCCTCAGCTGCAATCTCTTCTTGCGTCTTTTTAATTCCTTGATATTCATATAGAGCATTAATTAATCCAACTGTATAAGCACTTGAAGTAGACAGCCCCGTTCCTGATAGTACATCTGCCATACTTGTGACTTCAATTCCATCTATATCGTAGCTTAGCAGCACTTCGCGCGCGATTGGGTGCTGAATATCATTTAAATCATCAACAATTTCAGTTTTATTATACTTTATAATTGTTTTTTTATCAAAAGTTGGATGCAATACAATATACATATACTTATCAATACTCATTGACAATACGCATCCACCACCAGAATGATGGCGGTAGAAAGACGGTAAGTCAGTTCCGCCGCCAAATAAACTAATACGAAATGGAGTTCTGGTAATAATCATCTGTTTGTACCCCATTGAATTGAAGTATTACTTCCTGGTCTACGATAGTTATAGAAATAACTTGGAATAGTAAGATAATTTAATTTAGTAGAGCCATGCTTTTGTAATGCTCGTTCCATAAAATCATTATCTTCTTGATACTGTATATTAGAGAAGCGTAAATCTTCTAAAAAATCTCGTCTAAAGAAATATTGCCATACCATTGAATAGTGTTGTATATTAAAGTAGTTACTAACAAACTTTAATTGAATGATAGGATCAGTTGTCTCATGCATAGCACCGACGAGTTGTTGAATAACCTCAGGATTAATAATCCAGTCGTCGCTATCGACAAACCAGATGAACTCGCCAGTTGCATTATCTAAACCGCAGTTGCGCGCCATGCCGACATAAGTTGTTTTACTATAAAGAATCTTATAGGACATATCTGACATATACTGTTCAATTACTTCTGCGGTTTTATCTTCTTCATTATCCATTACAAAGAGAATTTCGTACTCTATATTATCAAAATTTACCATGTGTAAAGTGGTTAGTAAAGGTTTGATATAGTCCTGTGTATCTTTACATGGCACAATAATTGAAACATCCATTATATTGAAGATACTCCTATTACATAATTATTAGTGAGTTTAATCAGCTTTACCCCTTGTGTTCCTCGTGAGATGATAGGGATGTCAGAGTATTTCACACGAATTTGCGTTGTGTTGGAAATAACTAACACATCAGAAGAATCATGCAGCGGCAAGAAGTCACAGAGCGCATCTGATTTTTGAATCTTTACTCCTTTAGTATTCGTACTTGTAATATTAAACTCACTTATTGCTGTACTTTTACCATATCCATCCGATGTGATGCTGAAAAGATATTTATCTTTACTGGATATGGCACGCGCGCTTACTATATAGTCGCTTGGACTAAGTTTCATACCGATTATTCCGCGCGCAATACGTCCGAGGGGGCGTATATTTTGGGAATCAACCATAATGAACTGGCCTTCGCGCGAAAGAATACCAATGCGTTCTGTTGTGAGGAAGAGAGTTGAAACAATCTCATCATCTGTATCCAGCTTCAATGCCTGGGCGCCAGTGGAGCGTTTGAGATTATATTCATCAAACTTACTTTTCTTTATGATGCCTTTCTTCGTGATGAATACGATACATTTCTCCGATGCTTTTGGATTCACAAGCGCGGCCGCGGTAACATCGCTGGTGATATTAAAGTTGGATAAATACTGTTTCTCATTAATGGTAAATGAGTTCATCTTCATATGATAGTACATCCCTTTCTTTGTAAAGAAAAGAATTGTATCTGTATTTTCTCCAACGAGATTATCAACTACAAATTCATCGGGTTCAAGCTTAAACTTGGTTCCAACGCCGTTTCGCCGCTGTGAATAAAGCGCCGAGGTCTCAGTTACAAACACAGCACCTTTATTCGTGAAAGAAAGTGAAAGTTGTTTCTTTTCAACAACATCATCATTATCAGCTTCGATGTTCATAATACGAGTACGGCGTTCATCACCAAACTTTTCTGCAGTTTCACGCCAATCTTTAATTAATTCTTGATTAAATAGGTCTTCATTAGTGAGAATCTCATGCAGATGGTCTGCTTCATTTATTAACTTTTCTTTTTCATCTTCAAGTTTCTTTACTTCCAGATTTGCAAGGCGTGAAAGCTTCATATCAAGCACTGCTTTAGCTTGTTCCGCATCCAGACAAAAACATTCTTGTAATGCTTTTGACGCGGCCGCTGTGTTCGTAGAGGTTTTGATGATTTTAATAACTGTTTCAATATGTGCAATACAAACTAGCAAGCCATTTAATATGTGGATTCGTCTCTGTATCTTTTCATAATCATATTCAAATCCACGTCGATAAACATTCTTTTCATGATCAATATGTGCTTGAAGCGCCGCCTTCCAGCCAAACACACGGGGGAAGCGCCCATTCTCAAGCATGGTCATGTTGATGCTAAAGTAAGATTGAAGTGAAGTGTTTTTGTAAAGATACTTCAATACTCTATCAGGATTCGCACGCTTAGTTAAATAAATTTTAATTAGCGGCTCGGTGTTAGTGAGATCGTTGAAACGTTCAATTCCTGGGTTGTTTGCATCATCGCTAAGAATTTCTTCCAACTCGCCGCAAATGGTGTTTGTGTAGACGGAATAGGGGATTTGTGTTACAATAAAACATCTATCCTTTGAATCCCATTCAACTACTGAGCGCAACTTACACGCTGAACCTTGTCCATCTTTAAGCGCTTGTCGTACTTCTTTCTCATTAAGGAGCAGCGCGCCTGTTGCAAAATCGGGAAGACAGACAATTTCATTGAAATCTGCGTCAGGGTTAAGAAGTAAAATTTCTAAAGCTTTATTTACTTCTTTAATATTGAATTGTGGGATAGAGGATGCAGCACCAACACCAATGCCCATGGTGCCATTAACAATGTTATAAAAGCCTTTGGACGGCAACACAGCAGGATATTGTTCTGTATCATCATAGTTGTCGCGCCACTCGGTGATTGTTTCTTTTTCTATAGAGTCAAATAGCTTGACAGAGAAATCACTTAGCCGCGAGGCTGTGTAACGAGGTGCCGCCCAGTTACCAGATGCCATCAAATTACCTTCATTACCTTCTACTTCTATAAGTGGGTAGCGCATTGCAAACGGTTGACCCGCGCGCATAATGACACCTTCACAAGACGAGTCGCCATGAATATACATGCGCGCCGCTGAGCCAATGGCTTTTAGCGTCTTTTTAAAGGGTTTAGAGGGAAGAAACTTATCAGTATAAAGACAATAAAAGATCTGGCGTGCGGATGGCTTCAAACAATCACGCACATCGACGAGAGCACGCGATTGTAAGACCGCTCCTGCATATTGGCTAAATCCTTCTTCAATTATATCTTTTAGACTTGCCATTATATCTCCTTAAAAGTTGTTGTTTCTAATAATAAATCTTTAAGAGTTATTTTACTAAGATAGGTATAAGGAATACGAATCAAAGGAATATTATTATCTTTACACCATTGAGTTTTTATTGAATCTCTAGTTTTCTATAACTATAATTGTTGTTCTCCACCAAAAAACTTAACAGCTTCAAAATGCTATTTACCATCGTATTCAATAATATATTGATTATTAACATAAAAATCAAATAATAATAAATTTTTATATTTACACGTTTTAAAACTTACCTAAGTTTTGAAAGGAATATTATTTTCTGTGAGAATCTTTTTTATTAATTGTTCACCTTTAGATTCAACAGAGCAACCACAAGAATACATTCGATGGGCATTTAATTCATTCGCAGGTATATAACAAATATTGCCACAATCACATTGGCATTCCCATAAAAAGCTACTTGAGCCATCTTCAGTTTGCCATGTATTACGTTTAGCTACTAATTTACCAAAACGTTTATTGGTTAAATCTAATGCTACTTTTTGTCTACGCTGGTCATCTCTATAACAACCGCAAGATTGGGTATGCTTTCTATTTAAATTGGCACTATTAACATAAGTAATATTACCGCAATCGCACAAACATTCCCAATACTAAGCACCCTCATTACCAATATAAGCACGTTTTATAACTGTTAATCTACCAACACGCTAATTAGTTAAATCTTTTGAAACTAAACATCCACAACTTTTTACGCTACCTCGTTTTAAGTGATAAGCACTTACTATTTTAGTATTTCCGCATTCACACTAACACAAATAAGCTTTATGATTTTTTTCTCTTGGTGGTGCTGATTCTAAAACTGTTAGTTTACCAAAAGTTTGACCGATCATTGTATCTATTACTTCAGTACTCATTCTCTCACTTCACTAAAATCAATTTTGTTAAAAATAAACTGTTTGCGAGGTTCTACGCTCTCACCCATCAACTGCTCAAGCAGAAATAAGCTATCCGCATCTGCTTCCAACACGTCCAGCCGCTGAAACTCAGGCGTGAACATCGACTTATGCGCTTGTTCCACCGACAGGGCGCCAAGACCTTTGGCTCGCGTGACTTCACCTTTAATTTTACTTCTTACTTTATTAAATTCTTCATCTGTAAAGTAAAAAGATTCAGTTTTACCATTCTTTACAATATAAAGTGGCGATCTAAGCCAACATAAGCGCCCTTCATTGATAAATTCCGGTGCCAAGTATCGAAGCGCCGCCATGATGAGTAATCCGATATGATAACCATCAGAGTCGGCATCAGTACAGATACCAATACGTCCATAACGAAGTTTGGATGCGTTATATTTCCCTGGCACGATGTTCATGGCGCTGAGAAGAAGTTTGATCTCTTCATTTTGAAAAATCTTCTCTTCGGGATGCGCCAAACAGTTCAAAATCTTACCACGGATTGCTAAAATGCCATAATGTTCATAGTCGCGCGCCTTAGCAATGCCGCCCGCTGCGGAGTCGCCTTCGACGATGAGAAGTGTTGCGTTCTGTCCGAGAAATTCAGCATCTTTTAACTTATCAGATGCAAAAACCTTTTTCTTTTGATTTTTCTCTATATCTTTAGTCGCTTCAAGCACTTGTTTGCGCGCACGCTCTGCCGCGGCCTCTGCTTTAGCGATTTTTTTCAGCAATTCGACGACTATATCAAATTCTTCTCTATATTTCAAGTTCATCTGCTTTAATCCATTTGTAAAGCAGTTAGAGGATAAAGTACGAAGATTTGCATTATTAATTTTTGATTTCGTCTGGTTTGCAAATGATGGATTAGCAACAGAGCAGTTGATAACATAGAATAAGCCGCCGCGAATAGAGTCACCATCAAAGTTTTGTTTTGATAATGAATTAAATGTACGTGTTATCGCGGTTTTCGCACCAGTTATGGGGCTGCCGCCCTCATTACAGAGTAAACCATTAACAAAAACATATGACTGCTCTTTTTTATTGCCCCATTGGAAAGCAATTTCCAGTTTGTCACCATTTGAATCAGTAATTGATTCGTGAATAATATGTTTATGAATTGGATGCTCAATATGGTCTTTTACAAAATCTACAATACCATTTTTAGCACAAAAAGTTTTCTTCTTTCCTTTTTCTCCCTGCACAACAAAAGTTATACCACTATAGAGATAAGATATATTATGAATATCATCAGCAATGCGGTCAAAGGTATATCCAATCTCGCCTTCTGAAAAAACTTCGGGATCAGGCTGGAAGAGAACAAATGTACCATTCTTTTCTTTTGTATTGCATTCTTCATATGATACTAAATCACCTTTCTTGAAACACGCCTCTGCCATGCGTCCATCTCGATAAGATTGTACTATAAAATTATCAGAACTCAAACATACACAACTGCCACCAACGCCATTTAAACCAGAAGAGTTTTTATAAACACCTTCATGAAACTTTCCACCTGTATGAGATTTAGAGTAGATAGAAACAAGAACATTTTCACCATCTTCTCTAATTCCAAACGGAACGCCGCGCCCGTAATCACGGACACTTATAGAATTGTCTGATTCATGAACATAGATTTCAATTCTATCACCGAAACCTGCAATTGCTTCATCTGTAGCATTATTAATAATTTCCTTAAAAGCTTGATATGTACCATCCAGGTCATTGGAACCGAGATACATTTGTATTCGAGTTCTTACACCTTCTTTAAAGGAAAGAGATTCTATATCATTAATTCCGTAACTCATTTATCCATTTTCGCTCCACAATTTGGACAATAATCTGAAGCATAGTTGCTTTCGAGTGGCGGCTCGCAATTACAAATAGAACAGTATATCCATCCTCCTTGTCCGGTTAGCCATTGACCTTTTTTAATTGCATGTGCTACTCCATCTTGAACACCTTTTTCATAAATATCTTTTATCGTCATGTTTTCCACTCCTCACAACTTATTCCATGTTGATTAAGCCATTCGGCAATCAAATGGCGATGGCAAAACCCATCTTTTTCAAAACAAACCAATACTGGTATTACATCTGGTCCTCGAGTGCGCGCGATGGATGTAATGGTTGTAGCAACCACGGCAGGACTATATTGATTCAACATAGCCATGTACTGCTGTTTATATTTCTCTTGTGCCTGCTCATCTTTATTGGACGCGCGCCACCAACGGAGCAATCTGTCCGAAGGCGCGAGTGCGATCATAACGCGGCCAGTATACCACTTAGGTTTCCATCTTGAAATACAAATAGGTTCAAAATTATCTGGAAAGTTTTTCATTTGACCAAAATACGATGTATAAATCATTTAATCACACCTTTCCTATTTTATATTTTATTATACCATGAATTAGCAAAAAAGTCAAGTTTTAATATAATTGCTCGACTTTATATTAGAGAATACCATAGGAGGTATTATAATGAGTAATATATTAAAGGTGAAGTTTGGTAAAGAAACTAAGATTGTCACTAAACCACTTTATCAATATGATTATGGTCAAGTTTTAAAATTTTTAGATTTACCACTGCCATCTGCATATGAAGTTCATTTTTCTAATTATGAACATGGCGAATCTACAACACAATTAGCAACTAGTAATGAAGTATCTATACCAGATGTTTATTTACAGAGCGGCCGCCCCGTATATGTTTGGGTATATATCCATACTGGACTAAATGATGGTGAAACAGAATATCAATTAACTATTCCAGTAAATGAAAGAGCAAGTATTGTTCCTGCTGAACCAAGTGAACAATAGATTTCAATTATTGAGCAAACTATCGCTGCACTTAATTCTGCGGCAAGTACAATTAATGCAAGTTCTTCCGCAGCAGCACAGGCCGCGCTTGATGCTGAAACATATCGTGGAACAACCCGTTATTATATGGAGCGCACTTAGGAATATAAAGAAGCTGCTGATTCTGCATATGCTCAAATTAGTACAGCAATTGGTAGTGGTTATATTACTTTAGGCTCTACATAGCTTACTGAAACTCAACTTATAGGATTATTAAGGTTAATAGAAGAGGACTGATTATCAGTCCTCTGTTTTATTATATTGAATTACAATTACTTCTTTACCAATCTTTTCCATATATTTTATCATATCTTTGGTTCCAGGCGACTTACCATTCCAGAAAGCAATAGCAATATCGGCATAATCACCCATGTCTCTATTTCTAATAAACCCCGCTTGTGAACCATACATTTGCCAGTTTGCTGGAAATGATTTAACTTTAATATTATTTTCTTCCGCCCAGGCGCGGCCGAATGTATCTGCACCTTTGGCCTCGCCGCAAACGACTTCACCGACAGTATCTTTAATCTTATTTAATTCCTCACGAAGTAAAACATAGTTCTGAAAACCACGTGAGCCGCAGACAATCACTTTCTTTTTTGGTACATAGTTAGGTGGCACATAATCATCAGCAGAGCGCCATGCCCATTTACTTCCAGCCCAAACCAAGAACCAGGTTTTGCCATAATCATCACAATAACTATCGAGAGCCTGAGAAATCTCCAGGGTCTCTTTATTTTTTATCTTGAACATCTAATAAGCCTTCCTTTACTATATATTCTTTAAATGCTTCTTGAAATAATTCTTTTGTCATGAATTGACGATATTCGACGGCTGTACCTTCATATGTAAATTCACGAGTAGGAACATAAATAGCATCTTCACCAACATATGGTTCGGTACGACGCCATTCACCAAAATCACTAACCATAACCAATCCTCCCATTGTTTTCTAATTATATAATACTACAATTTTTAAATTTTTGCAAATTTTTAGAGTCTCATGGACGAAACTACCACTTTTATTATGAGAGACAATTACCATTTTTGCGAGGTGAGGTATAAAAGTGGTATCTTATACTTAGGAAATAACTCTTGATATTAATACCAATACGGCTTACCAAGTGGTTTCAGCTAAATAGGGTGATACTGGTAGTAGATGGGTGTTAATTCATCTTACTAAAAACAATATTCCTTATCAAGCGACTGTTGGTAATAATGCGCAATTTAGATGCCGTAAACCAGATGGTCATGCTGTAATTAACCCCGCTGTTATTAACAATGATGGTACTATTACAGTTGAATTGACCGCACAAACTTTATCTGCGGCCGGCCGCGCCTATGCGGATGTCGTAGAATCTGATGGAGATGGCAATGTTTTGTCATCTGTTTCCTTTATTATTCTTATCATGGCTGCGCCAGATGTAGCAAGTACAGCGACGTCTTCGGATGAGTTTTAGAAGTTAAATGAACTTGTTTCTCGTTCGGATGAATTAATCGCTCAAGCAGAAGCATGGGCGCGTGGTACAAAGAATAATATGGATGTTGGGCCTGCAACTTATGAGCAGGATACTAATGTCACGGCTGCGAATTTTGAAGCAAAGAAGCCATTTTTATTTATTAAAGATGGTAATGATTACGTTCCACTTGATCCAAGTGCTACCTTTGATGCTACTGAAACATATTATGCGTTATCTGTTGGTAGTGATAATAATGCTAAATATTATTCAGAACAAGCGCAAATTGCTAAAGAAGGTATTGAGGACTTAACAGTTTCTAGTTAGACTTTGGCAGCTGGTTCATCTGCATCAGTAGAGAAGACCATTGACCAGTAGACTGGTATTGTTAATCTCGAATTTGGTATTCCGCAAGGTGCGCAAGGCATCCCTGGACAAGATGGTATTGATGGTGAACGTGGTCCAAGTACAGTATGGATTGGAACTGCGGAACCTAGTGATGAGGCGTATACAGTTTGGTTAAATCCTGAAGGAACTGAAACTCCTTTATTAGTAACAGCAGATCAAGTTAGTTATTATAGCGATGTGAGTTATGATACACATACTATTGGATCAGCCGTTGGTAATATTGAAGATAGTATGGAAAATATTCAAGCGATTGCTGTCATTGCCGAAGCTGCTGCTGAACGTGCTGAAGCCGCCGCGGAAGAAATGGAACAAGCACTTGAAGAGATTGATGGTAAAATCACAAGTCCAGCTTTGCCAACTAATACAGGTTTCCTCTCTGTTGTAGCAATTCAGCCTACAACTCCAGGTGAACCTGCAACTCCATCATATTATTGGACTGAAAAAATTTCGTATAATAATGATTTAAATACAGCTACTTTACCAAAGATTAATAATAGAACTTTACAAGGTAGTTTAACACTTTCTGATTTAGGTATTGCACCACGAACTGGTTCTACTGTATATTATACATTCCCAAGTAATGGTGTTCCTTCTACTGACTTAGCTGATGAGGTTAATAATTCATTAAATCGTGCTGATAGTGCTGTACAGACCATTCGTATGAATAATATTGATTTTGATCCGACTGATGGTGTGGTCAATCTTGGTACTGTTATTACAGCAAATGATAATACGAATGTTAATAAGAATTATTTAGATAACCCGTGGTTTACTGTTAATTAGAAAGGTATTGAATCATACAATGGCACTGCAGTAAATATTGCTTTGGCTGGAACATATATCTGCGATAGATGGAAAGTTTTAGAAGATGAAGGAATTGGTAATAGAAGTATTACAATTTCAAGTGGCTAGTTATATATTAGTGCTGCAGGTCTTTATGATGCAACTAAATCATTTAGTCTTGGTTAGATAATTGATGACGACGTTTGGAAGACGCTTGGTGGACATGGTGCGACAGCATCTGTGAATTTTAGTACCGATGGTAGTACATATACTACGGAAGCCTTTGATTTTAATTGTCCTGCTTATAATACGTTAATAACTACGCCTTTACGTTATCAAATCATTGATAATTGCGGTTGGGGTCTTTAGATTAGCACAACAACTGTAGAGGGTAAAAATTATTTAGTATTTTCCTTACTTTGGGCTGGTAACGCTTGGGGAACTACCATGCAAGATAGTCCTTTATATGTACGAAAAACC
>Ga0310690_10008770_pt1 | contig 12776 bp, 17 predicted proteins | sample AusTroGonzalo_MG_2_FD_207661 | JGI IMG/M metagenome (GOLD analysis project Ga0310690, IMG submission 207661) | Bovine rumen microbial communities from tropical cattle in Woodstock, Queensland, Australia - Gonzalo_04 (v2) (version 2) | ecosystem: Host-associated > Mammals > Digestive system >...
CAAATATCGTGCCGCTACCGTTGATGTCCTGCTGTGTTAGTGCAGGCAGTGAGCCTGATGCTGTCTCGCTCTCGAATGAAATCGGAGTGCTTGCGTCTGTCGTGTCGACAACTACCTTGAGCCTGCCAAGCGTGTCGGTGTTCGAGAGGTCTACCGCGATGTCCTCTGCCTCTATCTCGAACACTCTGCCTTGGATAACTCCGTAGCCTGCTGTGATGTGGATTACGTTGTCGGACACGAACGAAGGCTCGCAGCCCTTGAAGAAGCCTGCCTTTCCGTATATGAACTCGTACCATGTCGCATCATCGACCGGAGCGACAACGCTGCCTGCGAATTGCTTGAGTGAAATGCTCATCCTCTACCTCATCTTCAATTTCTTCGTTAACTCAATCCGAACTGTGCCGAATGTGAGTCGTTTGATATTTCCGTTTATTTCAAAGCCCGTGAGGGCTGTCGTATATGACGCGCCGTCTATTAGAATCTGGCATTCCTGACCGATTGGCATATCAGTCGGAATTACCCTGCTTCCGAGTGGCACGGTTAATTCAATTAGATTGTTGTACGCCTGTGGCAGCAGCGCGGCATTAGCCTCGTTCTCCGCCACTTCCGCGAATGTTAGGTCGCTTGTCGCTCGTATGGTCTTCGTCGTGAAGAACACAGGCTCTACCCTATCGGCGTTGGTCGTCGAGACTGTGCCGTCAGTATGTAGGTAGTAGACCACATCAGCCTCTACGCCGTCTGCGTCGATGAGCGTTATCTTGTTGAGCGCGCCGTAGGCATCTTCGAGCGTGATACTTCTCTCTATCACGCCCTCGAGCGTAGGTTCTACTGTAATACTTCCGCTCGGCTTGCCAATGGTGATGCTATACGTCTCCGTCTTCGGATTGAATGACGCGTCCACCACCACTCCATATGCGGTCATCGCCGACACAATGAGGTTATAGACGTTCTGAACCTCGTTGTCATAGTTAAGCGAGCCAGAAGTCGCGCTTGTTGTCGTACAGCCGCCGAAGCCCGTGATATTCTGGAGCGCGTCTGCGTTCGAGTAGAATAGCGCGTCGATGATTGCTGCGAGCTGTGCCTCTACGCTTGCCTGTGTTGGCGTACCCACCGCCGCCTCAACATCGAATAGTGATATTAGCGGAGCGAGCGTTAGAGCCGTGATGCCGTTGCTTCCCGCCTCTACGCTCTTCACATATCCCTGATATACTGTCGCGCCGTACACGTCCGTGATGTGAGCGTACTGCCCCTTGCTCGCCTCGATGCTCGTCGTGATAACGACCACGTCCTCATAAGACAGGTAGTCGAAGGTGATGGTCGGTCGCTCTATCGGAGCGAAGCCTATGTAGTTGAAGTCGCGGTCGAATATCTCGACCTTATACGGATAACTCACGCTTGTACACCTCTACGACCGCCTGAATGTCGCCGCTCTCCGCGGTAATGGTGAGCGTCGAATCTCCGACTGGCGCATATATGAACCGAGCCGTCGAGAAGTCGCTCGCTTGATACTCGTCCGCCACATACGTATTCCCTGATGTGTAAAGTGCTATCTCCATTGATGATGGGTTCGCGTCCACAACCAGTTTTTGACCTGCGCCGATGCTCACGCTGACTGCGCCTCGTGCGATGACTTCGCCGCCTTGCGACAATGCCCAAGACGGATTAGTGCATGCACCGAAGATGTGAATCTTGAGTGGCGATGCCACGAGGATTCCGTTGAGGCGAACCTCTGCAAGCTCGCTGTCGATGTATACGTATGGATATGTATAGGAGTAGACCTTGCCGACATCTGTCGGAGTCTCCGCCTGCTGTGCCACAACGCTCGCATACCATGTAGAGAATGCGAGGAATGTTATCGGGCATATCAGCACTTGGCTCGTGCTTATCTCCGTTTTGCCAAGGCTCGCGATTCGACAGTCGAGATAATACCATGTGCTTTGCGGCTTGTATGCGAGGCGGAGCATGTCGCTGCCTGATATGAACGCCATGAATTCGCTGTACTGGCTGTATCCCGCGAACACTATTTCGCCTGATACTTGCTTCTGCTCTATGCGTTCGTGCGCCGCAAGATACGAGTCGCCTATCTCCACCACATCGAAGCCGATGTCGAAGCCGAGTCCGTCTGGGGCATGGAAGAATGCGTCCGTGCGCATAAGGTCGAATTCTTGACCGCTATCATTGATGAGTTTGAATTGTCTGACGCTCATTAATATGCGCTCCCTAACGCTCTATTGATTTGGCGTACGAGGTCGCGGCTTGCGGCTGCGCCCTGCGCCGACGTGTAACCATTGAATGTATTGTTCATATTGACCGTGATGCCACCGCCGCCACCACCGCTCGTGAGAGGTCTAACGACCGCCTGCCCATGAGCAACGGTTAGCAGTTCCGCGCCTGCTTCACCCACAATCGCCGAACCGCCTGTGAGGACGCCACCGCTTGCGAGTAGTGGTATCTCCTTGAGGTTTCCAATTGTCGGCAGATTGATGCCGAGTGAGCGGAACGCATCGCCGATGCTGTTGATTCGATCAATGAGACCATTCACCCTCGCAATCATTCTATTCATCAGAGTGATGATGCCGTTGATTGGTATTTTCGCAATTTCAACAAGTCCAGAAAATGCGTTGATGAACGCTTCTTTGAATTCGGCGAGTTTCGCCTTAATCTCGTCAAAATGGTTGCGGATAAGCACTACCGCTGCGACAACTGCACCTACAATAACGGCGATAAGCCCCGCTGGACCTGCCAGCGTTGCGAGCAGCGGCAAGAGCAATGAGATTGCCGAGGCGATGCCTGATATAATTCCCGCGATAGGTGATATTGCAGCCACGACCGCAAGGATCGTCAGAACCATGCTGACTTGCTTCTCGTTCAGTCCGCCTATCCATTCGAGCAGCCTGCTGACCGCGTTGATCACTTTTTCAAGCACTGGCTGGAGTGCTTCGAGTGCTTTGGCTGCTGCCTTAATAAGTGTGCCTGTCGCCTGCCCCTTGAGTTTGTCCAGCGTGTCATTGAACTCGTTGAGTTCAGAAAGCGTGTCTTCGCCCATGATAAGTCCAAGATTAGCCGCTTCATCGCCAAATTCTTTCAGGGCTGCGCCACCATCGTCGACAATGCCTGCAAGACTATCTGCGGACTTGCCGAAGATGTCCATGGCAAGTTTGTCGCGCTCGGTTTCGTTCTCAATTCTCGACAGCGCATCGAGCGTGTCGTAAAAAATATCGTTGATGTTGCGGAACTCCCCGCTGGCATCTCGTGCTTCAACGCCGAGTTTTTGCAGTGTTGTACTGTCAAGATTCTTCTTGAGGCGCTTTACCGCGCTCTCGATGTCGCTCATAGAGACATCCACGAGTTCGCTTGCATATTGGAACTTTTGCAGTTCGTCAGTCGAGAAGCCCGTCTGCTTCGCCAGCGTGTTGAGTTCGTCCGCTGTCCTTGCCGCCTTGACACCCGCTGCGGTTATACCTGCAAGCGCGCCTGCGGCTGCCTTGGACATCAAGCGGGTCTTGTCTGCCACGAGCTGCGCTTTGTCGGCAACCTTGCCGAGTTCTGGCTGAGCCTTTGCGACGCTGATGCTGAACGAGTCGCTGGCTTTGCGCGCGGACTCAAGCGCGACTTCTGTCTCCTTGATTTCCTGTTGCAGAGCAATGTAGCCCGCAGAGGTAATGTCGCCGCCTTGCTTTACGAACGCTTCTTGCGTCTTCTTGAGCGTGTCGAGTTTCTTCTCTGTGTTCTCGACCTTCTGCGCGAGAAGCGTCTGTTTCTGCGCAAGCAAATCTGTGTTGGTAGGGTCAAGTTTCAGAAGTTTCTCGACTTCTTTAAGTTGTTTTTCCGTCGTTTTCGTTTCGGCATTGACGTCTTTGAGGGCTTTTTCTAGTCCAGTGGTGTCGCCGCCGATTTCGAGCGTTATTCCTTTTATTTTTGTTGTCGCCATAGAATCACCCGAAGAACGATGCTATATCTTCGCGAGTCGCCCTGATAGGATACTCCTCGCTGTCATTTGCTTTTTCTGCGAGCATGTCGTAGACCATGCCCATCGTCATGCCCGCTAGGGCTTCTTCCGATAGATTGAGTTCACAGCAGCGGAGCATGAACTCTGCCCCCGTATGAGGACGCACTGTCGGTTTTATTTTTTTTTAGGAGTGGATGTGGTCGCCATGTTCGCCGACCATAATTCGAGAATCTGCGGCAGCACTTCGTAGATAGAGAAGATGCCGTCGAGGGATTCCAGCCAGTCGTCTGGGCTGTCTCCCACTTCTTCGCCGCCTTCACGGAGAAGCACCCACGCAACATTTTCGAAAATCGTCAGCATCTCCATTGGCATGCTTGCGCCTTCGTCGAGTACGTCCTTATACGAGTCGTACAGCCTCTGCATATCGAGCAGCATGTCGCTTCCGAAGGTGTTGCGATATATGCGCGGGATCCTCGCGTTTGCCGTCATCTTGAGCTGCTTGCCGTCTACCTCTACAATCCTATCCATGTCTTACTCCTTTGCATTTTTGCCCCCGCCTCGTTATGAGGCGGGGGTTCTTGTTATTACTGGTATACCGCCGAGAACCAACTGCTTATTGTTGTGGTCGTGGTGCTTGCCGTGGTCTTCGCAAGCACCTTATTGTCGCTCTTTCTGCCCGTTGCAGAGATGGCGATTGTCTGAGTCTGCGGTTCTGTCGTCTCGGTAGTGGTCTGTGATGCGATTGCTGGTCTATCAGCCGTGCATCTGTACATTACGCGGAGAGTAGATTCGTCATCGCCGTCAATCTGGAAGAGCAGCGCAAATGGCTTCGCCTTGGTGTCTGCCTCTGTGATCAGAACATAATTTGCGTCTTCGGTGTCTCCCCAGACATCCTTTAGCATCTTGTCTGGAATGAGCGCCATTTCGAGGTCGCCCTCGAAGCCTGTCGCGCCGTAGGATTCAAAGTACTCGATACCGTCGGCGTAGAATACGGCTCTCTCGCCTGTCTTGTCAATGTTGATGCTTACTGCGCCCGGAACTGCAACTGGAGTAGCATAGGATTCGCTCCATACGCCACCAACCTCTGTCTCGGTCAGTACAGCATAGTATACGTTCTTGAGATTGAACTGAACTTTACTTGCCATGATTATACCTCGATTTCGTATATAGTCTCCCATACGCCCTCGTCTTCGAGGTACATCTGGGTCTTCGTGTAATAACGGTCTGCGAGCGCGCCTTCGACCGCTGTCTCTGACGTCTCGTCAATGTTCTTGGTGTACAACTCTATCTGGTATCTATTTGCGGAGTAGTACACCTTGCCATCAGCGGCAAAGTTGTCCGCTTCTGGCGTGAAGAAGCATATAAATGGCAGGCTCGGCGCTGCGTTCTCGGGGAACGAGAAATAGGCTACCTTGCCTGTGAAACCTTGAATGCTGTTGAGGAGCGTGAAAAGCTCTGTCCTTGTCATCGTTCGATTCTCCTTTTGAGGTTTGCGATGAGTTCCTTTTCGGCGTATTCCTCGCCCTGCTCCCAGTGCGGGAATGCGCGAGTCCTGCCGCCGCCTACCTTCGCATGTCCGTGTTCAAGCAGATGCGCGATACGATATGCACCATTCTTGCCGTAGATTGTCGCGCCCGAATATAACTTGCCCGCGCGTTCGCCGCCCTTACGATAAGTGAGGTTCTTTGGGTATGTTTTCCACCCGTATGCTTGCGCCTTCTCGCGAATGATGCCGAGCGTGCCTTTGGATGTCTCCATGACCGCCTCTTCAATATCAGTTGCGGTCGATTCGGAGAGCACCTTCAGCCTCGCGGCGATTGCGGAACTCAATTCGTCTGGCTTAACCGTCTGTGCCATTCCCAACTCTCCTCTCAAGGTAGAGTTCGATGTCGTCGCTTCTGTCGTCGCGGTATGTGCGATATATAACATACTTCTTGCCGTTAAGCGACACCAACTCTTCACCGCCGTAGTTCGTGTAATGAGTGATAGCCACGAGGCTCGGCTTGTGTCCGTGCTCGCCCGCCGCATAGAACTCGGCGCGTGTGGTCGATGTAATCTGCGCCCATATTGTATGCGATGTGGTCGTGGAGACCATCTCGCCAAAGGCGTTAGCATCGAACGACTCTGCTAGCAGTGTGATTCTTGCGTCGTACATATCCCTACTCCATTCCGTTGTAGTCGCCAGCAAGCGATAGCCCGTCGCGCATCTTCTCATACGCTTCCTTGTAGCGCTCGCCATTCTCGTGGAAGTTGAGCGCCGCCTTGACGTAGAGTTGCACAAGCATCTGAATAACAGGGTCTGTCTCGCTAATCTGCGCGATGCCTACTCTGGCGAGGTCGTACTCGCAGGCAGAGATGTACATATTCAGTTCGTCATCCATGTCTTCCGTGTCAATGCGGAGAGCAAGCAGAATCATGTCTAGCATTCTTTTTTCCTCATGTAATCTTGGTACTCGCTTTCGCGGTAAAGATGAAGTGCTGGGGCGTGCGTATCGAGCCATATCTCGAAGCCGAGACATGCCGCTCTGATGCAGAAGTGTCTGTCTTCGCCGCGAAGCGCTGTCATGATGTTCGGAATACGCTCATACGTTGCGCCAGCCGCGATGACTTTTCGCTTTATCAAGGTTATTGCTCCAGCCATACCTACTCGGTACAGCCCCGGCGTCTTCCATGTCTCGTATGAGTCGGAGCATAGTCCTATCTGGTCGAAGTCCCATGCGTTAGCCCACATATCTCCACTGGGAGTACGTGTCCACATGCACTCGCATACAATGTCCTTGTCAGCCGCGATGAGCCAGTCCAGCGTATCAGGCTGAAGTATGATGTCCGTGTCAACAAAAAGCACTTGGTCGTACCCGTAAAAAAGCGCGTGGTGCATGCACATTGTGCGGAGCTTCGACATGAAGAACATGTTATCCATAGACCACTTGTGGTCTATCTCGTCCTTGCCGTAGGTCATGTCAGGCGTATCCGCCACAACGTATTCGCCGTCAGCGAGAAGAGGAATGACCTCTGGGCAGTTGTTCACGACCCAGAAATAGTCCACGCTTACGCCCTCTGGCAAATGCAAGCGCTCAAGCGCCTCTCGGTGTTCTTGAAAAATCTTCGGGTCTTGCCGAAGCGGGCTTGTGATTAGGATTCTCATGCGCGCACCCCCTCATAGAATGTCTCATCCACGAGCACTTGTCCGATGTGTCCGAACTTGATGCCTGAGTCGCAATATATCTTGTATCCGCAATCGCGAGCGCGAATGCAGAACGAGAGGTCTTCGCCAAGTCCTTCGAGCGGTCTGAACCACTCCTTGTGGTTTAGCATTATATCCATGCACATCTGCACACTTGTCATGCAGCCCGCGAATCCACATGCAGCGACCTCGAAGATGCTGTCCTTCGGGTAATTCTCGAAGCCCTCGCTCTCTGTCCGTCCGCCCTCTTCGCTCCATTCAAGCGTCTTGAATATCGCTGGCGTATACGGGCTGCGTCTGCGGAAGCAGATTCCGCTGATGAAGTCCTTGCCCTCTTCCATGCGCTTGAGCATGCGCTCCATGGTGTCTGGCGCGAACGTCATGTCGGAGTCGAGCCACATGATGTAGTCGGCGTTTGCCTTAATTGCCTGCTTAACGAGGGCATTCCTGCTCTCGTAGATGAGGCTGTTCATTTGGAATGACACATAGCACTCGCCGACCTTGTTCAGGACGGCGAGTGAGTGTGCGAAAGGAGCGGCTACCATGTCCATACATGGAACTGCAATGAGTGTTTTCATGTCTTTCCCCTTTATTTGTTTAGTTAGCCAAGAACAATCTTCGTGAATGCCTTAGGAGCAACTACACCGATGCCGACATACTCTCTGCCGAAGATTTCAACTAAGTCTTCCTTCTTGTAGGTCATGCGGTCGATAGTGATGTCTACGCCTTCACCGTTAGGGAAGTTGAAGAGCGCGCCCTGACCGAAGTCGCCTACGATTGCCCAAGTGTCGCCAGTTGTGGCGGCTGCAAGTGCTGGAAGGTGGCTGTTGAATGCTACTGGGAGTCCCTCGAATGGGTCATAGCCGAAGTTGCCTGCAGCCTGTGCTGCCTTGAATGCGCCCCAAGTAGCCTTGTTCATAACAACGATTGGTTCTGCTGCTTCGTCGGCAAGTTCTGCCATTGCAGAAGCAACGAGTCCGAGCGATACGGTGGATGCTGTAACCATGCCAACGGATACGGCTGTTGTTGTTGCAACTGTTGTGAGTGCTGAAATCTTGTCAATGAGAACTTCTACTGCCTTGCGGGAGATTCTATAAGTGATTTCGTCGATGAGATACTGAAGGAACTCTTCGCCACGAAGGTCGAGTGCTTCATCGGATACCTGAAGAGCCTTCTTGATGCTCTGTGGCACGAGTTCGATGATGCCGAGCACAAGGTTTTCTGGGGAGATTGCGGAAGTGCCTTCGGTGTGAACGATAGCACCGTCTGCGCTAATCTCGAAGCCAACCTTGAGGTTGCCCTTCGCATACGCCTTGCGTACTCTGCGAGCGATTTCATCTCTCTCCCAAGCGTTCTTGGTGAGTTCGTATACAACTTCAGGAACGGCTACTGTGCCGCTAACATTCTCGGAGAGGAGTGCTCTGCATTCCTTGTCGTCGCCTGTCTTAAGGTATTCAGCATATGCGTCGATATATGCCTTGCTGTTTCTGATTTCTACTGTTTCCATTTTTTCCTCGTTTCTGATTTCTGGTTCAAAGGTCTCTACTACGACACCGCGAACCTCAACTTCTTCGAGAAGAGCCGCTCTCTTCTCTGCCTTTTCTTCGATTTCCTGCTTTTCTGCCTTGAGTGCTCTCACTTCTTCTTCGAGCGCGTCAAGGTCAGCTTCTGGGGTATCGAGTTCAGCAGCGATTGCGGAGAGACGCTCTTCAATCTCTGTGATTCTTTCCATGTCAATTCCTTTCGATTTCCGCAAGTATGCGGATTCTCTGAATGCGTCTTTCGCGCTCAAGCATCTCCTGCTTCTCTCTTTCAATCTCTCCGTCGAAGAAAGAACGAGCCGCGATTCCTATATCAGTGCCGGGGTTAGCGGGGAAGCTGACCGCCGAAACATCATAGACTTTTTTGATTTTTTGGATTATGCGTGTCCTCGTGTCCCTGTCATACGCATCTTGCGCTACTGTGAACGCGAAGGACATCTGCGTGTACATGCCTGCCTTAATCTCCTCATACATCTGACGCGCCGATTCGGTCTTGCCGAGGTCTGCCCTCTGGTGTAGTCCGTGTTCGTCAACGGTGAGTTCAATCGTGCCGTTCGATGTGCGTGCCATAACTGTACCGCTATGGTCTCTCTGGAAGATGACATCTGTCATGTCTGCTTCGTCAAATGCTGTTGGCTCGATGCGCTCGCTGTACGCTATGCCGTCTTCCTCGAATAGCACGTACGGCTCGAATGTCGAGGCATATCCCTCTACGATGTACTCATCGCCCTCGCCCGCTGCGGCGAAGACTGGCATCGCTCTATACTCTCTATCATCTCTTTTAGGCATTTTCATCTTCTCCTTCCTCTTCTGTCGGCGCTTCGGTCTGCCCTTGCACCGCATCGAGATTCGCAACGTCTGTGTATTCAAGGCGAATGAAGCGTCTGTCTCCGCCTTCCACATGTGGCATCTGGAATACATCGCACGCCTGATTCAGACTCATCACTCCACGGTCCATGAGCGCCTGAACGACTGCCAGTTTGGTTGCTGTCGACGCATACTGGAGTCTGTTCGCGCTCGCTATAATTTCGTTTCCGAAGCCAATCTCGCGCGGAGTGAACAGAAGCGCTGTTAGCACTTGCGAAAGTTGAATCGCGAACGGCTCTATCTTCGCCTCGTAATATGCGTTCCACTCATCCTCGGTGAAGTCGCTCATCAGAATCTTCTTGTTCGTCCCGAAGTATGTATAGACGTTCTCGTTGATGAGTGCCATTTGCCTGTCGTCTATGACGAACGGCTTGGACTCAATCTGCTTCACATCGCTATACTTCGCATCGAACATGAGGACTCCGCCATTGTTGCTCGAGGTCAAGTTGCTGGAGACGAATCTCTGGCGCTCTGCTTCGAGGTCGGCTGGCTTGAGCGTGTTCGCAATTTTTGCAAGGAAGCGAATGCCCGCAGAGGTCTTCACGCCGTTCATAATGCCCTGCTCTTGAGTGTCGATGAGTTGAAGCGTAGGGCGAAGTGGATTGTCCTTACTTCCGAAGAACGGGTCTTTGTACTGGAATTTTGTGAGAATCCCTACGCGAGACAATTCCACAATAGCCACCTTGCCATGTGGGAACTTTGCCTCGAGATACTGCTTGCCGCGATATTCCTTGACCTTGGCATCGCTCGGATTGATAGGCACGATTCCTATAATCTTCTCGCCTGTCGGGTCAAGAATCGGGAAGATGAACGCGGTATTCTCACATTCGAGAGTCGTCGCGAGCTTGTAGAGAAATTGCGAAGTCGTAGCCCAAGGGTTCGGCTTATGCAGTATCCTGCGGACATCGTCTCTGTCGCTGTTAAGTTCGAGCTTCGACACCTGCGTTGCGAAGGTATGTATCGCCGAACGGCAAAGCGCCGCCTCGTACACTCCGCCGTTGAACGAAGTGAATCGCGGAGTGTATGCCGTGAGTGTGTCGAAATATCCCCCCGTTGCTTCCTGAACGGCTGTCTTCGGGAAGAGCATCGTGAATAGGCTCATGCTGCTTGTCTCCTATTTATTCATCTCAACGTACATGTCCTTCTTGTCCAGCAAGACGACATATGCGTCTAGTAGCGCCGCGAGACCGTCTATCCTCTTCCGAGAGTCGCGACCTTTCGCGGGCTGTATATTCCCGTTGACATCGGTCTTGGCTTCGGTGTTGATGAAGCACCACTTGTCAATCGGATTATTGTCATAGATAACGTGCTTGGATTTAAATTCGGCGGCAAGGTCTTTCATCGGGGCTGATAGCGTGATGACTCCTTGTCGGACTGGAATCATGCTGTTCTCGCCGAACTCCGCTTTGAACTCGCGGAGAAGCGAATCGTCTATATGCCAAGGGTCGTAGCCGATATACCAAGGATAAAGGTCTTCCGTGTCCCGTAGTTCCTTGAACCATTCAAGGAAGACGCGCTTGTCCACCTTGTTGCCTGCGAACGTCCGCATATGCCCTTGCTCAATCCATAGGCTGTACGGGACGCTGTCTCGCTCGCGTCTATCGCCCGTCGCCTCTTGTCTGTCGATTACTTCTTGCGGGATCCAGTACATCGAACGAACGTATACATTCGGGTCATTTGGTCGCATGCACACCGCCACCGCCGCATTGAGGTCTGTGGTGTCTGCCGCGTCGAATCCGCCGATGAAGTAGTCGAACTTGTAGTCGCCGAGAATGTCGGCGGCAAGCGTCGGATTGTCAATGTCTTCAAAGCGAAGCCATGCGGACTCGCTTGTCTGCGGCACGTTGAAGTCTTTGACGAGCACTGTCGGCTTGAAGCTGGGGTCGTCCTTGGCTTTCGCGACCATCTCTGCGAGATAGTCCATGGACTTAACATGTCCGAGTGCTGGGTTAGCCTTAATCCACATGTCTGGCTTATCCCACTCGTCTGGGCTGTCAAGCTCGTAGATGAATGGCAAAAACCGCTTGTTCTGGATTCTGCCATCAAGCACGCCCTTCGCGTATTCGTACTGGGCATCGAATATGCCGCCGCGCACGAAGCCGTTTGTTGTGATGCAGAAAAGGAGCGGCTGTCTTCGCGCGCCCATCGCCTGCTTCACAAGGTCATATATGTCGCGGTTCTTAATCGCCGCAAGTTCGTCAATAATCGCGCCGTGTATGTCCAGACCGTCAAGGTTACTAGTATTGCTCGCAAGTGCCTTGATAAAGCCAAGATTGCCAGCAAAGTATAAATCGCTTGCCCTCTTGTGGATATGTTTCTTGAGCGCGGGCGATTGGCGCACCATGTTATGCGCCGCCGTGAAGCCGAGTTTCGCCTGCTCGAGCATCGTTGCGATGTTGTATACTTGCGGCGAGCCTTCGCCATCGTTGAGCAAGAGGTCTATCTCTATCGCCGCACACTCGGTGGTCTTGCCGTTCTTCCGCGCCTCAACAATCAGCACTTCGTTGAAGCGTCTGATGTTGTTGTCGTCCACGATGCCGAATATCGCTTCGAGCCTCGCCCTTTGGAAAAGCGCAAGTTTCAGAGGCTGTCCGAGTTGACCGCTCGGTTGTTTGCAGAATGTCTCGATGAACTTAACGTGCTTCTGCGCAAGTTCTTCATCGAAGTGGAACTCTTGCGGGCATGTGATGTCCTCAAGCAGCATCTCGCTTACGCGTTTGATTTTCTCGCACGCTACTATCTTGCCGTCGAGTACCGCTTCGCAATATGTCTTGAGGTCGCTCATTTTGCGAAACCAAGATATGCAAGGAGTTCGTCTTGCTCATCAGCATCCTTGCGTAGCGATGTGATTATCTTTATTAGCGTGGAGACTGTCTGGTTTGCAGCGGTGCAAGTCTTGTTATATTCAACAATCGCTGGATGAGTGTAGACATTCTCTCTGCCCTTCACATATTCCTTGCTTACGAGCATGCCGTCGCGCTTGATTGTCGCTTCGAGTTCTTCAAGCAACTCTATCTGCACTTGATAGCGTCTGAAGGTCGTGATGAAGAAGAAGTTTTGTTCAACGCCATGCTGTTCTGCAATGCGAAGGATCTCTTCCGCCTGCTCCGCGAGACTCTTCGGAGATTTGCTTTCCTTTGTCATTTCAAGCCCCTTTATTTTTCAACATCTTGGGAAATCGCTTGGGAAATCCCGCCAAAAAACCGTTTATTTTCCTTCCCCGCCCAAATTCAGG
>Ga0310690_10008772_pt1 | contig 12774 bp, 20 predicted proteins | sample AusTroGonzalo_MG_2_FD_207661 | JGI IMG/M metagenome (GOLD analysis project Ga0310690, IMG submission 207661) | Bovine rumen microbial communities from tropical cattle in Woodstock, Queensland, Australia - Gonzalo_04 (v2) (version 2) | ecosystem: Host-associated > Mammals > Digestive system >...
GGTGCATCCGGCGGATACCGAGAGCCTTGAGGTTAGCGATCTGACGCTTGGTCTCTCCATTCTTGGAGCGGACCTGGGTAATCTTAAGCTTTGCCATAGTCTCTCTGGATTAACCGTTAAACACTTTGCTCATAGGGATACCGCGCAGACCGGCCACGGTGTAGGCGTCACGCATTTCCGTAAGGGCGGCGATGGTGGCCTTCACCAGGTTGTGCGGGTTGGAAGAGCCCTTGCTCTTGGCCAGGACGTTCTGGACGCCGGCGCTCTCGAACACGGCACGCATGGCGCCGCCGGCCTTTACACCGGTACCGGGAGCTGCGGGCTTCATGAACACCTCGGCGCCGCCGAAGCGGGCAATCTGCTCGTGCGGGATGGTGGTGTTGATCACGGGAACCTTCACCAGGTTCTTCTTTGCATCCTCAACGCCCTTGGCGATGGCTGCGGTAACCTCGTTGGCCTTACCGAGACCATAGCCTACGACACCGTTTTCGTCTCCGACGACGACGATGGCGGCAAAGCGGAAGTGACGACCACCCTTGGTGACCTTGGTAACACGGTTGATGGCTACCAGTCTGTCCTTGAGTTCAAGGTCAGAAGTCTTTACTCTTTTTACGTTTGAATTTGCCATAGTAGTCTCAATGATTAGAATACGAGGCCGCCTTCACGGGCAGCGTCTGCCAAACTTTTTACTCTGCCATGGAAGAGGTATCCTCCGCGGTCGAAAGCGACCTGGGTGATACCGGCGGCCAGGGCGCGCTCGGCGATGGCCTTACCCACGATGGCAGCGGCGTCGATACCGTTCTTACCCTTGGTCTCAGCGGCCAGGGCCTTGTCGTTGGATGCGGCGGACACCAGGGTCTTGCCTTCGAGGTCGTTGATCACCTGGACGTAAATCTGCTTGTTGGAGCGGAAAACGACCATGCGGGGACGCTCGGCTGTGCCATTGACATGCTTGCGGATGCGGTAGTGAATCCGTCTTCTTCTTTCAATTCTATTCAATGCCATAACTCTTTCCTCCTAATTATTTGGCCGATGCGGTCTTGCCGGCCTTGCGGCGGAGCTGCTCTCCGGCAAACTTGATACCCTTGCCCTTATAAGGCTCAGGACGACGGAACGAACGGATCTTGGCGGCAACCTGGCCGACAAGTTGCTTGTCGGAGCTCTTCAGGATGAGAACGGGGTTCTCACCTTTACGCACCTGAGGGGTTTCGGCGGTAACTTCTTTGGGAAGCATGATCTGGATGTCGTGGGAATAACCCAGGGACATGGTGACCAGCTGGCCCTGAGCGGCCACGCGGTAACCTACACCCACGAACTCCTGCTTGATGGTGAAGCCTTCGGACACACCCACCACCATATTGTGGACAAGGGCGCGGTACAGGCCGTGCATGGAGCGGAAGCGGGGAAGGTCGCTCGGGCGCTCGAACTTGATTTCATTTCCCTCGATGGTCACTTTGATGTCCGGGTCTACTTTCTGGGACATCTCGCCAAGAGGGCCTTTCACCTTCACTACGTTGCCGTCCAGGAGCTCTGCCTTGGTACCGGCCGGAAGGACTACAGGTAATTTACCGATTCTTGACATAGTTTTATTCGATTGTTCGATTAGTAAACATAGCAAATAACCTCACCGCCTACGTTAAGCTCTTTGGCTTCCTTGTCGGTGATGACGCCCTTGGAAGTGGACAGGATGGCAATACCCAGGCCGTTGAGGACGCGGGGCATGTTCTGCACGTCTGCATACTTGCGGAGACCGGGGGAGCTCACGCGCACAATGCTCTTGATGGCGGCAGCCTTGGTTTCCGGATGATACTTCAGAGCGATCTTGATGGTGTTGAAAGGGTTGCCCTCCACAATCTTGTAGCTGAGGATATAGCCCTTTTCGCACAGAATCTTGGTGATGGCGGCCTTCATGTTGGAGGAAGGGATTTCCACCACTTTCTTACCGGCGAGGTAAGCGTTACGGATTCTGGTCAGATAATCTGCAATAGGATCAGTCATTATTTTGTCTTTTTGTGGACCGGCGCCTTGCGTGCGCCCGATATCCGATTGTTAATTAAATTATTGTATTACCAGCTGGCCTTCTTGACGCCCGGGATGAGACCGGCAGAAGCCATCTCGCGGAACTGGATACGGCTGAGGCCGAAGTCACGCATATAACCCTTGGGACGACCGGTGAGGGAGCAGCGGTTGTGGAGACGTACGGGGCTGGCGTTCTTGGGGAGCTTGTCCAGGGCGGCGTAATCACCGGCCTCTTTCAGGGCTGCCCGCTTGGCGGCGTACTTAGCAACTAATTTCGCGCGTTTAACTTCGCGTGCTTTCATTGATTCCTTTGCCATGCTACTATATTAGTTATTATGTTTCTTGAACGGGAGACCGAAGGCCTTGAGAAGGGCGTGAGCCTCTTCGTCGGTCCTGGCGGTGGTTACGAACGTGATTTCCACACCGTGGATACGGGGGTTCTTGTCGATTTCAATCTCGGGGAAGATAATCTGCTCCTTGATGCCGAGGGTGTAGTTGCCCTGACCGTCCATCTTCTCGGAAATACCGTTGAAGTCGCGGATACGGGGGAGAGCCACACGGATGAGGCGCTCCAGGAATTCGTACATGCGGACGTCCCGGAGGGTGACCTTTGCGCCGATGGGCATGCCCTTACGGAGCTTGAAGTTGGAGATATCCTTGCGGGAGTTGGTAATCACAGCCTTCTGTCCGGCGATGATGGAGAGTTCCTCTGCGGCCTCTTCTACCATCTTCTTGTCCTGGGTGGCATCACCGACACCTTCGTTGAGGGTGATCTTCACCAGGCGCGGGACCTGCATGACGGTGGTGTAGGAGAACTGCTTCATCAGAGCGGGAACAATCTCTTCCTTGTAAACCTTCTTGAGGTCGGGGGTATATCCCTTGGGAAGTGCCTGGACTTCCGCGGGTTTGTTAGTCTTCTTTGCCATAATTACTTAATCTCCTCTCCGGTTGTTTTAGCATAGCGGATTTTCTTGTCTCCTTCCATCTTGTGGCCCACCTTGGTAGGTTTGCCGGCGGCGTCCATGAGCTGGACGTTGGAGACATGGATGCCTGCTTCCTGTTTTACAATACCGCCCTGAGGGTTCTTGGAGTTGGGCTTGGTGTGCTTGGACACCATGTTCACGCCTTCCACGATAACGCGGTCTTTGCTGCGGAGCACCTCCAGGACCTTTCCGGTCTTGCCCTTGTCGTTACCGGCATTCACATACACGGTATCGCCTTTCTTGATATTGAACTTTTTCATGATTTCTTCTCTTTTAAAGGACCTCCGGTGCCAGTGAAACAATCTTCATATAATTCTCGCGGAGCTCGCGGGCCACGGGGCCGAAGATACGGGTGCCGCGGAGTTCGCCGGCGCCGTTAAGAAGGACGCAAGCGTTCTCGTCGAAGCGGATATAGGAACCGTCGGGACGACGGATTTCCTTCTTGGTGCGGACGACCACAGCCCGGGTAACGGTGCCCTTCTTGATGTCGCCACCGGGGATGGCGCTCTTGACGGTCACGACGATGGTTTCGCCGATGGTGGCGTAACGGTGGCGGGTACCACCGAGAACGCGGATGCACAGGACTTCCTTTGCACCGCTGTTGTCAGCCACCTGTAAACGTGATTCCTGCTGTATCATAATTACTTGACTTTTTCTACGATTTCAACTAATCTCCAGTTCTTGGTCTTGCTGAGCGGACGGGTTTCCATGATGCGGACGGTGTCTCCCTCGGAGCACTCGTTCTTGGCGTCTTCAGCGACGAACTTTGTGGTCTTCTTTACGAACTTTCCGTAAATGGGGTGCTTTTCGTGCGTTTCAACCGCCACGACGATGGTCTTGTCCATCTTATTGCTGACCACGATACCTACTCTTTCCTTGCGAAGATTCCTTTCCATAATTCAATCTTGCTTTAGTTCTGCTGTTTCTCTTTCTCGGCCAGGATGGTAATCATACGGGCGATATCCTGACGGGTCTTTCTGATCTTGGAGGTGTCCTCCAGGGGAGAAATCACATGATTGAGCTTCATGGTGTCGAGGTTGTTCTTCTCGATCTCGATGCGGTCGCGCAGGTCGGCGATGCTCATCTCGCGTACTTCAGTTACTTTCATTTTCTTCTCCTCCAATATTATTCTTCTACATAATCCCTGCGGACCACGAACTTGGTGGCGACGGGAAGCTTGTTGGCGGCAAGACGCATGGCCTCTTTGGCGGTGGCGAGGGAAACGCCCTCGGCCTCGAAGAGGATACGGCCAGGAGTGATGGGAGCTACGAAGCCCTGAGGGTCACCCTTACCCTTACCCATACGGGTATCGAGCGGCTTGGCGGTAAACGGCTTCACAGGGAAGACACGGATCCAGATCTGACCTTCACGGTTCATGCGACGGGAAATGGCCTGACGGGCAGCCTCGATCTGATGTGCCGTGAGCCAGCAGTTCTCAAGGTTCTTGAGACCGAAAGAACCGAAAGCGAGCTGGTTTCCACGACCGGAATTGCCCTTCATGCGGTTTTTCTGTTCCCTTCTGAATTTTGTTCTTTTAGGCTGTAACATTGCTGTAATGTTTTTAAAATTTCCTTATTAATCCCTAACTCATTGAAACTCAGCTGGTTGGGTGCATCTTGCTCCAATTTTGGGATTGCAAAGTTACGAATTTTTTTGAAATACGCAAACTTTTTTGCCTATTTTTTCAATATTTTCGACCGCCGTTTTTGAACCTTAAACGCTTGATTTTGTGTAACATCCATACATTGTTGAAAATTTTCTCCCGTAATTTTCGACCAAAGCAAAAAACCCGTCATTCCCGGCCAAAAAGTCCCGTCATTCCCGGCCCGACCGGGAATCTTTCATTCCGTTTGGTAAAAATTTTGCAAAGCAGTACCTTTGTCGCCATGAAACGCCTTTGGCATATCGTTTTCCTTGTTCTTCTGCTGGTCCCGGCAGAAGCTTCCGCGCAGAATCACATCCGGCAGGCCATGGAGCGTGCCCGGCAGCAGCGGGAGCAGGCCGCCCGCGCCGCCGTCAGAAGCGAAAACGGCAACGGAGGCGGAGGATACATGCATTACCGGGTGGACGAAAAGGGAGACACCACCTTCCTGGACGTGCTCCAGCCCATCTGGATCTTCGGCCACGGGCATAAAAGCGAAAAGGACTGGAAGAATTATTACAAGCTGGTCTGGCGGTTCGGCAAGGTGTATCCTTACGCAGAGGCGGCCGGCCGGCTCCTTTCCGCCGTGGACAGCACGGTGGAAACCCGCAAGTACGGCCGGCTCAAGCGGGACCGCTACATATCGGCCGTCCAGAAAGAGCTGTTCAAGGATTTCGAATCCTCCATGCGCGGGATGTCCATCCAGCAGGGAGCCCTGCTCATCAAGTTAATCGCCCGGGAAACCGGAGAGTCTCCCTACAACATCATCAAGAACTACAAGAGCGGCATCACCGCCGGTTTCTGGCAGGGGGTGGCCAAACTGTTCGACAACGACCTCAAGAACGGGTACGACCCGGAGGGGGAAGACCGGGATATCGAAGACCTGGTGAAAGTATGGAACGCCGGGCAGTACAGAGACCTCTATCACTCCATCTTCTGGGAAGAACCGGAAGTGCCGGAGGTGCCGGAAATATCCTTGTAAACAACCGAAAGGCCGTTTTCACGGTCAAAGACCATCCAGTTGGAACTGGTCACCCAGTCCTTGAGCAGAAGAAGGCGCGAGGTTCCTATCGGCATATCCACCCGGGTGTGGTAATGGCCGAAGATAAAGTAGTCCACCGGCTCCGGGAAAGCCGCGCAGAATTTGTAGAGGGGCTCTTCCTCTCCTTTGAACTGATAACTGAGATCCCTTCCCAGACGGGAGCGGCGGCTCCATCCGTTGCCCAGTCCATAGCCGATACGGGGGTGCAGGGCGGAAAACAGCGCCTGCGCCACGCGGCTGTTGAAGAACCCCTGCAGAAGCCGGTCTCCCTTTCTCACGGGCCCCAGAAGATGCCCGTGCCCCAGGCAGAACTTTTTGTTGCCGATGGTTATCACGGACGGCTGTTCCAGGATGGTAATGCCCAGCTCCCCGAAATACCGGAACGTCCAGATATCGTGGTTGCCGCGGAAGAAGAACACCTTCACCCCGGCATCCATCAAATCCACCAGCGCAGCAAGCACCCGGATATAGCCCTTGGGCACCACATCCCGGTATTCATACCAGAAATCCCAGATGTCTCCCAGCAGATACAGGGCTTCCGTCCGGGCCGGGTCTATGCTGCGGAGGAAGGCCACGAAACGGGCTTCCCTGCCGGCAGGGTCGTTCACCTGGAGCCCCAGGTGCACATCGGCCACGAAATATGACAGGGTGCGCTCCAAACTAGGCGAAGATGAACAAGAGAACCGCCACCAGCAGGCAGTAGAGGGCAAACCAGGAGAGCTTGGCCTTCTTCACGATGGAAATCATTACCTTACAGGCGAAAAGGCCGCTCACGAACGCCGCCAGGAAACCCAGCGCCAGGGCAACGGGGCCCACCCCGCCGCCGAACGTCTCTTTACCCACGGCCACTTTCAGAAGGTCCAGGCACTGCTCCCCGATGATGGGGATGAGCACCATGAGGAACGAGAACTGGGCCATATCCTCCCGCCTGGCTCCGGTGATAAGGCCCGTGGCGATGGTGCTGCCGCTCCGGGACACGCCCGGGGCCACGGCAAAGGCCTGGGCGATACCCACCACGAAGGCCTGCCAGTAGGAGATGCCGTTCCTGACCGGCCGGAGGGAAGGCTTGATCCATCGGCCCGCATTGTCGGAGAAAAGAAGGAGGCACGCCGTGCACACCAGGCCGATGGCCACCATCCAAAGGGACCCTCCGAAGAGGGCGTCTGCCTGGTCCTTGAACAGGAAGCCCACCAGGGCCACCGGAATGCAGGAAACCAGGATTTTGCAGATGTAGTCCGTCTCGTCGTTATACTTGAACTTGAAAAGGCCCTTGAACAGCTTCACGATGGCGCTCCAGAACACCACCAGCGTAGCCAGCACCGTGGCAAAATGAACGGTAACCGTAAAATCCAGGAAGCCTTCCGCATCCACGCCCAACAGCTCCTTCACAATCATCAGGTGCCCGGAACTGGACACGGGGAGAAACTCCGTAAGCCCCTGCACAATCCCCAGAAGGAAAGCCTGCCACCACTCCATATCCTACTCCTCCTTCCCTTTGAACTGGCCCATGATGGCCACGATTTCCACCACGATGCCCGCGATGATCACAATGGGGGCGGCCGTAAGGCGTCTCCAGTCGAACATGGCGTAGTTGAACACATCCGGGTCTTTGGAACCGCCGCCCGAGAGCAGCAGGAACCCGGCGGCCATCACCAGCAGGCCGGCTATCATCATTTTGATTCCCTTGGCCGTGGTGGCCATCTTGTCTTGGTTCTTGACAACAGGAGTTTTTGCCATAATCAGATACTATAAACCCGGTCCCGGTCGTACCCGACCAGCCGGTTGACAACAAAAAACGTACTGGCGGCGCAGATGCCCACGCCCGCCAGCACCATGATAACCATCACCTGCAGGAGAGACTCCAGGGTGAAGATCTGGAACAGCTGGGCGAATTCTTTCCTCAGGAGGAACAGCCCGCCCACCAGCAGCAGGATGGCCACCAGCGACGCGAACAACCCCTGCAGCACCGCCCGGCCCACGAACGGGGCCCGGATGAAAGCGCGGGTTGCCCCCACCAGATGCATGGTATGGATGGAGAACCGGCGGGAGAACAGCTCCAGCCGCACGGTATTGGCAATGAGCACGAACGAAATGAACAGCAGCAGCCCCACCAGCACGGCCAGCCCCAGCGAAATCTTCTGCAGGTTCTGGTTGAGGGCTTCCACCAGGGACGTCTGGTACACCACCTCATCCACCAGCGGAGAACGGGCCAGCTGCGCCTTCACCACCTCCAGGCTGTCGGGGGAGACATAAGCCGCCTCCAGGTTAACGTCTATGGAAATGGGAACCGGGGCCGATTCGAACACGTCCAGGAAATCCTTTCCCAGCAGGCGGGACATTTCCTCCACGCCCTGCTCCCGGGAGACAAAGGTGGTGGAGCGGACCCCGGGAAGGGTGCCCACCGTGTGTTCGTACTGCCGGGCTTCGTCTTCGGTCACCTGCTCCTTCAGCAAAACGGACACCTGCATGTTCTCTTTGAAATAGTCCGAGACGGCCCGGGCGTTGGTGAGCATAAGGGCGCCGATTCCCACCAGCAGCAGAACCATGGACAGGCTGATGACGGTGGAAATCCATGCGCTCACAAGGCGCCGGCGAATGGTTGTATTCCTTCGTTCAGAGGGCATAACACACCTGATTTCGCCCCAAAGTTACAGAAACGGCGGAAAAACTCAAAAAAAATTGTTAACTTTGTAAGTTAAATATATTTTGAGTATTATGGGAGATTCCGCCAAGAAGATTCTTTTTGTCAATGCCGAGATGTATCCGTATCTTCCGGAAACAGCCATCGCCAAGGTGTGCCGGGAGTTACCGCAGGGCATCCAGGAGCGCCGGAAAGAAATCCGCGCCTTCATGCCGCGCTACGGGTGCATCAACGAGCGGAAAAACCAGCTGCACGAGGTCATCCGCCTGTCGGGCATGAACATCATCATCGGAGATGTAGACCGCCCGCTGGTCATCAAGGTGGCCTCCATCGCATCGGCCCGTATCCAGGTGTATTTCATCGACAACGAAGATTACTTCCGCCGCAGGCAGATCTACCGGGACGAGGAAGGCAAGTTCTTCCCCGACAACGGAGAGCGCGCCATCTTCTTCGCCCGCGGCGTGCTGGAAACCGTCAAGAAGCTCCGCTGGGCACCGGATATCATCCACTGCTCGGGCTGGATTTCCCATGTGCTGCCCCTGTACCTGAAGAAGGCGTATAAGGACGACCCTATCTTCTCCGGTTCCAAGGTGGTCCTGTCCCTGTTCAACGACACGCCGGAAGAGGCTTTCGCCCCCGGGTTCGAAAAAACCATCCTGTTCGGCGGCATCAAGCCCCAGGACGCCCCGCTTCCGGAACATTCCGGCGGCATGGAACTTGCAAAACTTGCTGCGCAGTATTCCGACGGCATCATCCTGGGCGGAGAAGGCATCCATCCGGACCTTGTCTCCTGGTGCGAAGGCCTGGGAGTTCCCCTGCTCCCCTACAAGCCGGAAACCTTTGCCGACGGAAGCTACATGGACAGCTATAATGCATTTTACGACAATCTGCTGAAATGAAGAGACTCCTGACATCCTGCCTGGCCGCAGCCGCCCTGATGGCTGCCGGCTGCGTGGAAGTGGACAACAGCCTGGGCTCCGGGCTCATAGATAAAACCCTCCTGTTCGACACATATACGGTAGAGTTCAATCTGGAAGACATCCAGATGAAGTTCGCAAGCGACCTCTCCGGGTTCTCGGACTCGCATATCACCATCGGCGCCATCCGGGACGAAACCTTTGGCCTCACCACGCGGGAAAGCGCCTTTTCCCTCATTCCCGGCCTGGACACCCTGGATATGGGCATCAACCCCAAGGCCGTCAGTTTTCACGTCTATTTTGCGGCCGATACCATTTCCTGCGCCAACGACAGCCAGGCCCACATCCTGCAGAACATCTATGTGTCGGAGCTTCTGGAACCGCTGAGTGTAGACGATTACAGCACCACCCGGGTGGTTCCCCATTCGGATTACCTGGTTACGGACGGCCTTCCCGTCTGCAACGGAGAAAGCCCCCTCTCCTTCTATCTTACCAAGGAATACGCGCAGAAATACGTAGACGTCATCTCCCGGCTGGGGCCTGTGCTCAAAGATCGCACGTCGGAAGACGGTGTGGACCGGTATGACGATTACGTGAAGGCCCTTCCGGGCATTCACCTCCGCACAGACGCCCCCCAGGGCAACGGCGGCCGCATCAACCTGTTCGAGCTGTCCAGCCTGTCGGTTGCCAACAACTATTATTACCAGAACAACAACAAGGCCCTTCTCACGGTGCATGCCACCTGGAACGGCGTAGAGAAGGATTCCACCTTCCTGTTCATCGCCGGAGAACCGGCTTTCCTGTCGGAACCGGAAAGCGTAGAGAACAACGAGAAGTTCTACCAGTATGCCTTCAACCGCACCACCCACTCCACCCAGGAGCACACCGCCACGGACAACGTGCTGGTAGAGGGGGGTGGCGGCCTCAAGCCCGTCATCCTGGCCAAAGAGCTGAAGGCCAAAACCATGTCGGCCATCCAGGAGAAAGTGGGCAATCACGATGACGCCGTGGTGGTGAAGGCCACCATCGAACTGCCCTTCGAAATGCTGGAAGATTACCGGGACTTCAAATACTATCCTCCCATCCTCAGCCCCACCATCCGCACCATCATCAAGGACGACGAAGGCAAGGAGACGGTCACCTTCGCCGGCCTCACAGATGCCAGCGTAAGCACGGAAGACCAGGGAGACATAGACCGTTCCAACCTCCGGTACTCCCCGGACATCACCTACCACCTGCAGGAAATCCTCCGCCGGGAAGACTTGGATGAAACCACGGAGGCCGATATCTGGCTGCTCACCGTGCACACGGAGAAAGTGGCCGAAGCCAACGGTTCCCTGTACGACAATTCCTATTACCAGCAGCTGCTCTATGCCAACTACTACAACAGCCTTTATGGCGGCTATGGCGGATACGGCGGATACGGGTACGGTTATGGCGGATACGGTGGCTACGGCGGATATTCCAATTACTACAATTATATGATGCTGGCCCAGATGATGAACGCTTCCGAGCAGCAGAGCTACAGCTACAACCAGGTATTGGACAAAGACAATTACTATTGCGGCAAGCTGTGCGGCCCCCATTCGGAACGGAAGCCACGCTTCCGGGTCACCTTCGCCATCCCGCAGAGATAAAAAAACCCCGGCGCCCAAAGCGTCGGGATTTTATTTGCCTGTGCGGGAAAACCTTAGTCTGCGATCTTCTCTGCAACCTTGGCGATGGCGTCGCCCACAGTGGCGATACCGCTGGTTTCCTCATCGGGAATCTTGATGCCGAACACGCGCTCGAACTCCATGAGAAGCTCTACGGTGTCCAGGGAATCGGCGCCGAGGTCGTTGGTGAAGCTCGCGGTTTCGGTAACGGCGGACTCCTCGACACCAAGCTTGTCAACGATGATATCCTTGACCTGCTTTACGATTTCTTCCTTAGTCATAATTAAAATCGGTTTAAAGTTTATTACGTTTTCTTTTGTTTCAAAAAATTGATATAGTGCGCAAAGTTACTAATAATTTTCCAAAAAAAGAAAAATCCGTTCCGATTACTCTTCCCGGCGGCTCAGGTTGAGCCAGATTCGGAGCCCGTTCAGGGCGTTGAGAAGGTAGAAACTATACTTCACCACATAGATTAAGGCATAGGAAGAAGACGGGTCTTGCCGCAGCGTCAGGCCCCACATGACCATGGAGGAAATGTTCACGCCAATCCAGAAGAACCACTGGTCCATATAGGCGGTGGAAAGGAGCAGCTGGCCGATGATATTGCACATCATGGAGAAGGCGTCCATCAGAACCAGCCACTTTACCACATTCGCGGCCTCGGTCTTGTCCAGGGCAGCCAGGACGAAATAGGCCACCGTGAGCCCGGCCAGGAAGATGGCGCCGTACAGCAGCCACTGCTTCCCGTTCAGCCGGCGGGCCTTTACTTTATGCCCCTCACCTGCGCCCCGCTTTTTCCACTGCAGGTACCCCACCAGCTGCATCGGCATGAAATAGAGCAGGTGCAGGGCGGCGTTCCCGTAGCGGTGGCCCATCAGGCACATGATGCCGTAGATGGACACGTCGATGAACCCGAACAGGAAGGTAAGGATACGGGCATTGGCCGAAAACACCGTGCTCAAAACGCCCATCAGCGAGCCCACGGCCGATATCAGCAGAAGCATCCGCCCGTCTTCCGCGTCCTGGAACTTGATGGCGGTCACCATCACCGTCACCACCGCCATGCCAACTAAAATGAAGGCATTGAACCACTTGTTGAATTGTTTGTCGCTCATTTTCCGTTCAGATAATCATGGATCCTGACGGCCAGGTCGGCCCCCACGAGGGCCGACAGGCCTTCCAGCGGCGCGGCGGCAATCCGCGCCACGGAGCCGTAATGCAGCAGCAGGCGCTGCTCGGTCTTTTCTCCCACCCCCTTGATGTCCCGCAGGGCGCTGTGGATGGCGTCTTTGGACCGCAAGTCCCGGTGGAACGTGATGCCGAAGCGGTGCGCCTCGTCCCGGATTTGCTGCAACACCTTCAGGGCCTGGGAGTTCCGGTCTATGAAAAGGGGATACGGGTCCCCCACCCGGATCACTTCCTCCAGGCGCTTGGCCAGGCCCACCACCGTCACCTTTTCCAGGATTCCCAGTTCCGCCAGCGCCTGGTGGGCATATTCCAGCTGCCCCTTTCCGCCGTCAATCACAATCAGCTGCGGCAAGTCTTCCGGGGCTTCGGCCAGCATCCGGGAATAGCGGCGGTTCACCACCTCTTTCATGGAAGCGAAATCGTTGGCCCCCAGCACCGTCTTGATCTTGAATTTCCGGTAATCCTTCTTGGAGGGCTGCGCATCGCGGAAAACCACGCAGGAAGCCACCGGATGGGTTCCCTGGATGTTGGAGTTGTCGAAGCACTCCATGTGGCGCGGCAGTTCCGTCATGCCCAGCGCCTTCCGGAGGTCTTCCATGATGCTCATGCGCCAGGCGTCCGGGTCCGTATGCTCCCGCTGCTTGAGGCTGTTGAAATGGAATTCCTTGGCAGTCTTGGCGCTCAGCT
>Ga0310690_10008774_pt1 | contig 12771 bp, 11 predicted proteins | sample AusTroGonzalo_MG_2_FD_207661 | JGI IMG/M metagenome (GOLD analysis project Ga0310690, IMG submission 207661) | Bovine rumen microbial communities from tropical cattle in Woodstock, Queensland, Australia - Gonzalo_04 (v2) (version 2) | ecosystem: Host-associated > Mammals > Digestive system >...
CTTCGCACAAATTGCTACAACCCCTCAACAAAAGGTTGTGAAAACTGATGGCGTTACCTATCCTTTAAAAGGTAAACCCGCTGTTCAACAACAGAGAGCTTCCAACGCTTTCTGGTTCAATCTGATTGAAGATGCTATCGCTTATTACGGTATTGATGGCGATGACTATTCACTTCCTATCATCCAATGTGACACCAACAACTTGGTTCACTACCAATCTGGTGATGCTCACAACCAATTCTGCTCTCTGGGTCAGGTTTATGACTTTGAACATCATTCATGGGAAGACATGTACAACTACACCGGTGCTCCCCAAAATGTTCCTTACATGCCCGATGCAACTTCTTACAGTATTGACTCCATTCAAATTGCATGGTACTACGGCCGCGGTACTAATGTTCCTGCTAGCGTAGTTGATACCGTTGCTATTTCTTACGTCATTGGTTTGCAAAAAACTGGTGATGATCGTGACATTTATGTGTTAGGTCACTACGAAGACACTAACTTCGTTGGTGCTTTCGCTGCTCCGTTGATTCCTTTCAACCACAGCACTTTCCTTGCTAGCACCACTTGTGATCCTTCACAATCTGGCCTTGCAAATGATCTTGAAGCTTCCACCGTTGTTTATGACAAGATTCCGTTGACAATTGATGATACCACTGGTTCTTATGTTCCTTATTTCAGAATTCCTGCTCCTGCTGCTCTCTCTAATTTGGATGCTAGCAAAAAGCAACTTGCCGTCATCGTCACCTTTATCCCTGGTATGGATAGAACTCCCGCTTCTGTCATTGGTGAAGATCTTAACAGATTCTCCATGTTGATGTATGACGATCCTCGCGATGGTTACACCACCAACGGTTCTGACGAACTCTTGCATGACTGCCAAGCTGGTCTTTTCCACGATGCTGATAACTTCCAACCCAGCCAAGCTTGGTATCCTATCTATCAACCGAACAACTTCTGGGTAGGCAACCCGAAACCTTCTATTGGTCTTCACGTGATTTGCAACGATTGCGGCGTTGTTAACGTTCCTGAAATCGAGAAAAACAATATCACTGTTTATCCTAACCCTGCTACCAACAACTTCACTGTGAACTTGGGTAACGATGAGAAGGCTAACATCCAACTCTTCAACATCGTTGGTCAATTAGTTTACAATGAGAACATCGTTGGCACCGCTCAAGTGAATGTTGCTAACCTTCACACTGGTGTTTACATGCTCAAAGTGAACCAAAACGGTAAAGTTTACACCACCAAAGTTGTCGTAAGATAATTTTGATTGATACAATATTATAATAAAAGCGGGCGAATCTTCTGGGTTCGCCCGCTTTTGGCTTTTAGCAATTGGCCATTGGCAATTAGTAGTTAGCAGTTAGTAGTTAATGGCCAACAGCTAAAAGCTAAAAGCTAAAAGCCAACAGCAAACAGCTAACAGCCAACAGCAAAACAAACATCAAACATGTATAACTTCAACGGAAAACTCAATCCCAGCACGCCCCTCATCATGGGCATCCTTAACGTCACGGAAGATTCGTTCTATGACGGAGGGAAATATACGACAGAGGCAGCTGTTTTGGAACGTGCCTCTCAGATCCTTGCGGAGAGCGGCGACATCATTGACATCGGGGCGATGTCCACGCGCCCGAACGCGTTGGAAATTCCCGAAGAAGAGGAGATTTCGAGGATTGTGAAGGCGGTGCGAACCATTCGTGCCCACTTCCCGGAGGCGGTGCTCTCCATCGACACCTACCGTGCTTCCGTGGCCGACGCTGCTTTGCAGGCGGGCGCCGACATGATCAATGATATCTCCGGCGGCACCTTCGATCCTGAAATGATTCCCACCGTCGGGAAATGGCAAGTTCCCTACTGCCTGATGCATACGACCACCAAACCCGACACCATGCAGCAAAACACCCATTATGAGGACATTCTTGCCGATATGTTGAAATTCTTCGGCACACAATTGGAAAAGTTACACGAACACTTTGTCCACGATATTATCATTGACCCGGGTTTTGGATTTGGTAAAACGTTGGAGCAGAACTATTTCCTGATGAAAAACTTGGAAGTGTTTCATCAATTGGGGTATCCTTTGTTGATTGGCATTTCTCGTAAATCAATGATTTACAAGCTTTTGGGTACTACCCCTGATCATGCCCTCAACGGCACCACCGTCCTCAACACCATCTCCCTCATGAAAGGCGCATCCATCCTCCGCGTTCACGATGTGAAGGAAGCGGTGGAGACGAAAATAATTTGGGAAAGGATGATGACTTAAACGTAGAACATAGACTTAGACATAAACTTAGACATAAACTTAGACATAGACTTAGACTTAGACTATTGGCTGTTGGCTGTTAGCTGCTGGCTATTGGCAGTTAGCTGTTGGCGATTAACTGCTAACTACTAACTACTAACTGCTAACTAGATTCTCCCTGTTCCCAAAAAATACTATCTTTGCGAAAAATTTCAAGATGAAACAAAACCATATAACCATTATTGTTTCCATCAGTTTGATTTTTCTACTAACTTGCTGTTTATCAAGAAAAAACAACGAAGGAAGCACTACCGAGGAAAATGTGAATTACCCTGTGGATGTCATTCGGGACACGTTGGTTGCGAATGTTCACAGCGAAACGACGCTATATCCGTTGCAAGAAGAAGTACTCGAAAATTTCTTGGAGAAAGCTCAGGATTTTCAAGGCGAAAAATGGACTGCAAAAGTGGATTTTCCCGACAAATGGGGTGTGGAATGCACCGAAAGATTGCCGGATGGCCGTGAAATCTGGCTTCTGCAATCTGAAAATCACGAATGGTTGTATTTGGTTACCACCTCGGGTTATGGCACGCAACGTATTCTGGATGTGCTGCCCGTCGCCATCAATATTGCAAACCAAAGCAACGAGAACCTGGAAACCGAGAAATGGCAGACAATTCGCCTTCCCGACGGACAATTCCGTACTACGAAAGAATACGAATGGATTCATTCCATCTCGAAAGCCACAAAGCAAGAGTTTATCAAGGATCCAGAAAAATATCATCGCAAAAACCACATCGTGGAACAGTTTCTCATCAACGACCAAGGTCGATTCGAAAAAACGGAGGTCGATACACTCCCCGACTACAACGCGGTGATTTTCTTCTTCAACCCAGCCGACAAGCCTGAGATGTGGGACGAAACCGCCCCGAGATTACAAGCCTTCTGCGAAGAAAACGGCATTATGTTCGAGGAAGTCAGCGGTAACTACGACCGTGTGACGGTGCGGGATTATGAACTCACATTCGCCAAGGAAATTGACATTATGCCTTACATCGGCGGCACTGAATGCGGCATGGTGATGATGAGTAAAGATGAAACTCCTAAAACCGTCCATTTCGGATCTTTTGAATATATGCAAATGGAACTGCGCCGGTTTTTCAAAATCCGTTCCGATATTGATTCATAATCTTCTGTTAATCTGAATATTAAGTATTTCGTATGTTGAATCGGTTTTTGCAGGAGCTACATCGCCTCGCGGGCGAGGACGCCAGTGAAAAGCACTATTTGGTGGCGGTAAGCGGCGGCGCGGATTCGATGGTTGCCGCCACGCTGTTTCACAAAGCTGGACTGCATTTCTCCGTGGCGCACTGCAATTTCCACCTGCGCGGTGCAGATTCCGATCGTGATATGCATTTTGTGCAAAAAATGGCCGCAATCTGGCAAGTTCCGCTCTTTCTTCGTGAATTCGATACGCTTTCCGAGCAGAAACACTCTGGCAAGTCAATAGAGATGGTCGCACGGGAATTGCGGTACCGCTGGTTCAACGAACTGTTACCGGATTTTGACTTCCTCGTGACCGCACACCAAAGCAACGACGCCGCTGAGACCGTATTGCTGAATCTCGTCCGCGGCACCGGACTGAAAGGGTTGTGTGGGATTCCGCCTATGAACGACAAAATCATCCGTCCGATGCTGATTTTCACCGCACAGGAAATCCGCCAATATGCGGAGAATCAACATATTGAATACGTTGAAGATTACACGAACCAAGATGAAGAGATTGTCCGGAACCGCATACGCCACTCCGTGGTTCCGCAACTGGAAAACATCAATCCACAATTTTTGTCAACCAACGCGCACTCCCGACTCGTCCTGCAACGACAATATGTTTATTATCAGAAACATATAGAGGCTGACAAGAAGAACCTCTTATCTGTAAAAGAGGGTCAATATCAGATTCAGCGGAGTCAACTGAACCAATGTGAGGACAAGGATCTTGTTCTGTATGAAATACTTAACGAATTTGGTTTTTCACCAGATGTAAGTGAGAAATTGGCTGAAAGTTCAAACTTTCAATCAGGTAAACTATTTTTCTCTGATCATTATATTTTACTGATTGACAGAGCGTTTTTTATCATTAAGCCGAAAGATAAAGCAGAAAACCATACCATCCATATTGACTCTTTGGAAACATTAAGACGCTATTTTGATATTGAAGAGTTTGAATATCAAAAAGATATGGTATTCGACAAAAATCCTGATACCTTATATGTACCGAAAGAAAAGCTGACTTTTCCGTTGCAGATACGGCCTTGGCGGCATGGCGACTTTTTTTATCCGCTTGGCGCAAAGGGAAAACAGAAACTCAGCGACTTCTTTACCGATCACAAGATCGACCGCTTTACGAAAGAAAACATTCGTTTATTATGCACCGGGGATGACATCATTTGGGTGATAGGATGGCGGTCCGATGAACGGTATAAGGTACATAAAGACAAGACAATGTGCTATAAACTGTATAAAAAGAACGATTTGACACCCTATAATATGTAAACTATGGAAAAGAAACCGCAAAGATCACCCATTTTATGGATTTTAGGCACCTTCACTATGATTGGGGCCATGTTTTCCGCCATCACCTATCTTTGTTGGGCGGTTGCCCCCAATTCTATGCTACAATCCATGGGAATTATCAGGGAAATGAAGATGTTTTCTGCAGATCAGGTAGATCAAATCCTTTCATTGTACACCTCCATTTCCAAAGGGCAATATCTGTTGCTTACCCTAGTGGAAGTGATGTTGTTCACAGGCGCCTTCTTGATGCTGGTCAAGTTGAACAAAGTGGGGTTTCATGTTTACACGATAGGCAAAATCGTCGAGTTTTGTGTTCTCAACTTCATCATTGGCGGAATGGCGGCCATGAATATGAACGGCATCATCTCTTCCATACTGTGGGTGTTGATGTATGCCACTCAGTTACGGTTTATGAATCCCACAGATAATCAAGATGATAGTACGCTTCAACAGCAAATAAATCCAGAAAATAACGATAATTCACCGTCTCATGAATAAAGCAGATTTTCCCATATTGAACGAGTTGGTTTACGGCAAACCTTTGGTCTATTTAGACAATGCCGCAACCACGCAAAAGCCTCAGGTAGTGATAGATGCACTGAACGACTACTACCTGCATCTCAACAGCAATATCCATCGCGGTGTGCACTGCCTCAGTCAGCAGGCCACCAACGAATTTGAGCGGGCGCGTGAGGTTGTGCGGCAGTACATCCACGCGGCCACCACGCAGGAGGTCATCTTCACACGCGGGGCCACCGAATCCATCAACCTTGTGGCAGCCTCTTTTGGTCGTACCTACTTGCAACCCGGCGATGAGGTCATCGTTTCCGAGATGGAACATCACTCCAACATCGTGCCGTGGCAGTTAGCCTGCGAAACACACGGTGCGAAACTCAAAGTGCTCCCGTTTAATGCACAAGGTGAACTGATAATCAGCGAATTGGAGGCTTTGATCACCGAACGCACCAAAATCGTGGCGGTCGCACACGTATCTAACTCTCTGGGGACCGTCAACCCTATTGCGGAGATCATTCGCATCGCGCATCAGCACGATGTGCCTGTGCTCATTGACGGTGCGCAGGCAGTGGCACACTGTCCTGTGGATGTGCAAGCTCTCGATTGCGACTTCTACTGCTTCTCCGGGCATAAGATGTACGCTCCGATGGGTATTGGTGTGATGTACGGTAAAACCCAATGGCTCAATGAGATGCAACCTTACCAAGGCGGCGGAGAGATGATCAAAGACGTTACGTTTGAAAAAACCACCTATAATGAATTGCCCTTCAAGTTCGAAGCCGGCACTCCCTCCGTAGGCGATGTGATTGGACTACGCACAGCCATTGAATACATTCAAAGTATTGGTTTAGAGAAAATTGCCGCTTACGAACAAGAACTACTGACCTACACGACCGAAAAACTGTCCAAAATTGACGGTATGCGATTCATTGGAGAAGCAGCGCAGAAAACGGGGGTCATCTCGTTCTTGGTGGGCAACATCCATCCGTACGATATGGGCGTACTCCTTGACCATCAGGGAATTGCGGTGCGCACGGGACACCACTGCACGCAACCCATCATGACCCATTTCGGCATTCCCGGCACCGTCCGCGCCTCCTTTGCCCTCTACAACACGTTTGAGGAAGCCGACAAGCTGGTTGAGGCGGTTGTTAAGGCCAAGAACATGTTAATGTAATGCTGTTGGCTGTTGGCCGTTAGCTATTGGCTGTTAGCCGTTGGCCAAAAGCTAAAAGCCAAGAGCCAAAAGCCAAACAAATAAGATTATGAACACACAAGAACAACAACCTTTCGCACTGATCACCGGCGGCAGTTCCGGCATTGGCTACGCATACGCGGAAGAGTGGGCGCGGAAAGGTTATAACATACTGATTGTCAGTAATCGCGAAGACTTAAACAGACAGGCACAAGAGAAGTTGCAGGCACTGTTCCCGCAACAAAAAGTGCTTGTCCGTTACCAAGATTTGACATCGTCCGAAGCCGCGCAAGAGCTATTTGACTACTGCGAAAGCGAGAACATCATAGTGGAGGTGTTGGTCAACAACGCAGGAATGTTCTATTTCGGAGCGGCAGTGGAAAAGCCCGTCGCGCTAAGCCACAAAATGACGATGTTACACTGCACAACACCTGCAGACTTATGCGTGCTCTTCGGCAAAGCGATGAAAGATCGCGGGCATGGCTACATTCTCAACGCCTCCTCTATCACAGCGTTCATGAGCTTCCCGACCATCGCTACCTACCAAGCTTCCAAATCCTACCTTCTGAAATTTTCCAAGGGAATCCACTATGAGTTAAGTCATTACGGAGTAAAAGTGTGCTGTGTCTGTCCCGGCGCGGTGGATACAGATCTCTACAACTTGCCCGTAAAAATGCGGAAACGTTTACGCGCCATCGGGGTGATGTTGTCGCCTGAACAAATCGCTAAACGTGGAGTCTGGGCAACTTTGCATGGTCGGAAAGTCAAAATTCCGGGGGCTATCAACTACTTTTTCCTCTTGCTCTGTTTTCTATTGCCAGGATTTGTCATTAATTTGGTAAAAAAGAAATATGTGTAAACTTTTTCCGCTCTAGACCAGTCTGTGTACTTAAAAATTGTATCTTTGCATTTTAATATCGAAAAAATGAAAAAAATCCTCTATTTCAGCGCAATAATCTGCTTATTTGCTGGCTGCCAAGCTCAAAAAGGGTTGGTCTCTGTTGACAAAGAGACCAATGAGATTGTTCTCTCCAAAGGTCAATCTTGTGAAATTGAGTTCATTACCAATGCTTCAACGGGTTATTGGTGGCAATTAGTCAACGAAAATGAGGTCAACATAGTGAAGAGTGTCGGTGATCGTTACGTCAGCACCGCACCGGAAGGGATGGTGGGAGCCTCTAGTCACCGATTCTGGAAATTTGAAGCAGTGGAAAAAGGCACTCAAACCCTTCATTTTGTGTATGCGCGCGGCAATGTGGACGAAGCCATCCGCAAGCGCGATGTCACTATTACCGTCAAGTAGATGCCTACGATACGGGTTGCCATTCCCGCTATGGACGAGCTCGATTATCTGCCCGTCACTTTAGATGCGCTCTGCCAACAAAAAACAAACGCTACATTTGAGGTTTATATATGTGTGAATCAGCCCGATAACTATTGGTCTGATGCCACAAAGAGCACTATCTGCGAACATAATCGTCTGCTCCTTGAATATCTTCAACATTATCCATTTTTAACACTCCATGTTTTAGACTATTCCTCCCCTGGAAAAGGGTGGATAGGCAAAAAAACGGGCGTAGGGTTCGCTCGTAAAGTGCTGTTTGAGAAAATCTTATCCGTTTCCGAACCCGATGACCTCATCGTCAGCTTAGACGCAGATACGTATGTCGAACCCGACTATTTGGAGTCCATTGCCTCTCCTTTCCGGAAAAACAAAAGTCTTAATGCCATAGCGGTACCCTATTATCATCGTTTGGATCCGCAAGATGAAATATGTAACCGAACGATGCTCCGCTATGAACTTTATATGCGGAATTATGCTATTAACTTGTTGAAAATCAAAAGTCCGTATGGTTTCACCGCATTAGGTTCGGCCATTGTGATGCGTGCTTCCGCATTGCGCAAAGTCGGGAATATCACCCCTTTGCAAAGCGGTGAGGATTTCTATCTTGTCCAAAAATTCTGCAAAATGGGCGGTTTAAGTCTTTTTAACACTAAATGCGTCTATCCCGCCAGCCGTTTCTCAGACCGCGTACCGTTCGGTACTGGACCCGCCATGATACAAGGATCAAGGGGTATTTGGGACAGTTACCCCATCTATCCACATACTTGCTTCGCTCCAATCCAAGAAGCATATACACACCTTCACGACATTTTTGACAATATTTTTATCATAACCGACAATGATTTCCTTTCTTTTTTGCAAAATGACACTGAAAAACAAGACATTTGGCAGGACATCCGAAAAAACGTTTCCGATTACCCCCATTTTGTGAAAGCCTTCCATCAAAAAGCTGACGGGTTACGACTTTTGCAATATGTGCGCACAAAGCAACGACAACAACCTGTTAAAGAAGAAGTTGCGATTTATCAGAATCTGCAAAAGTGGATTCCAAGCCAATGTCCCTCTTGGTTTTCTCCTACCATAACGCTAAATCAATATTCCATCCAACAACTCAATTCGATACGTGACGCACTTTTCCATTTGGAACAAATTCTACGAAGAGATTATGGATGATTACGGTAATCTTCAGTTCCTTTATCACCAACACTATCATGACACTTGCTTTTTTTACACAATACACCATAAAAATGACCATTATTTGTACAAGAATGACATTCTAATGTATTTTTTGGCCGTTTTAACTGTAAAAATAACCATTTGTCATTTTTACTCTGTTTTTTGACATTTACATACTCTTTGGTGCTAAAATCATTTCAAAAGTCTTACTTTCATCACATTTTTCTTAAAAACACTGATTATCTATAAAAAATTTGATTATTTTTACCACATGAACAGAATCAATATGGAAAAAAATAAAAATTTTAGAGTAGTCATTCTTAGTCAAGAAGAAGATAAAATAAACACCTTAAAAGGTTTATTATCAAAATATTATCTACTCAATATCACCAAGATTTGTCGGCATGAAGCCGAGGCAATTGAATACTTGAACAACCATAAAGTATCCTTGTTTTTCTTGGATATGGAACTGTCGCCCATCCTTCTTGACATACAAAAACCTCCATTTATAGTTGGAATTTGCGACAAGAAACACGCAAAGACAGTGAAAAAATATCTCAAAATGGGATTTTTTGAATTCTTTTACACCCCATTCACCGAACGGGAGCTCAATGGCATCATGGGCAAAGTCATGAACATTTATGGATCCTACAACACCATCGACCATCAACTAGCTCAACGCATGGAAGAAGAGAACCTCAAATATAATGAAGAAGACCCCGCGCAGAAATCTATCTTCATCCAAGGAACCCGAAATGAGGAATCCATACGCATTTATTTCGATAGCGTACTGTATATCAAGAAGGTGAAAAAGGAACAAGTGTGCGTCTATTTCAAAGAAGGATACCGAAAGTATTTCCATAGCAACCTAAAGATGTTCCACACCAAATTCCCCAAGTCAAAATTCCAAAAAATCAACCGAACGGTAGTGGTCAACATGGATAATGTTACGGGTGTGATGAAAAACCGTATTCTGATAGCCGATAATTCCAGTTTTGAACTTACACGCACTTACAAAAAAGCCTTCATAGAATCCATGCCAAAGTAAAGGCTCTTCACCTCAAGACCAAAATGCAAAAAGCATTTGAAAGTAAAGAAAAACAACAATAGTGCCAGTTTTTTTGTACTTTTGCCGCCTTTTTGTATTTGGACTGAATTATATATGTTATATCCCGATAATTTTGAAGAGAAAATCGGTTTTGACACTGTGCGACGGCTTATTTTGGCGCATTGCCTGAGTCCTCAAGGTGCCGAAGCGGTTGATCGTATGCAGTTCATGACGGACATGTTGCAGATTCTGCCAGCTTTGGAAGCGGTGGAGGAGTTCCGGCAACTGCTGCTTTTCGACGAACCGTTCCCCGCACAGGACTTTTACGATCTGCGCGCGGTGCTCAAGCATCTGCGCGTCGATGGAACATACATTGAACTGGAAGATTTGGCCTGTTTGCGCGGTTTTGTGCAATCCATGACCAACATTTTCGTCTATTTCAAGGTGCGGCACGAAGAGAATCGCTACCCGCGACTCTGGTCGATGTGCGCGGAAATGCCGCTGCAACGTGACCTGATGGCTTCCATCAACCGAATTCTGGACGACAAAGGACAGATGCGCGACAACGCCTCCGACGAACTGGCGCACATCAAAGGCGCCATCAACCGTATCTCCCGCGATGCCGACCGGCAGATCCGTAAGATTCTCTCCGCTGCCAAGCAAGACGGCATCGTGAAGGAAGATGCCGAGATGACCATCCGCAACGGTCGTCTCTGTATTCCCGTCTCCGCACAATTCAAACGTCGGTTGCACGGTTTCGTACATGACGAATCAGCTACCGGACAGACTGTTTTCATTGAACCCACCGAAGTTTTCGATGCCAACAACGAACTCAAAGACCTGCAGAATGCGGAACAACGCGAAATTATCCGCATTTTAACGGAAATCTCCACCACCATCCGACCGCTCATTGATGAGCTGCTGGAAGCGCAAACGCTGATGGGCCGCTACGATTTCCTACGCGCCAAGGCTCTCTTCGCCATTGACATCGACGCTACGGTGCCGCATATTCACCCTCAAACGGTCGCGCACTGGCACCAGGCCATGCACCCATTGCTACACCTCAACTTCAAGCGAAACGGCAAACAAGTCGTGCCTTTGAACATTGAACTGATGCCGGAAAAACGTATTCTGATTATCTCAGGACCTAATGCCGGCGGCAAGTCCGTATGCTTGAAAAGCGTTGGTTTACTGCAATATATGATGCAATGCGGACTGCCCGTCTCTATGCAGAGCACTTCCGACATGGGCATCTTCGAGCACATTTTCATCGACATTGGCGATGAGCAATCCATCGAGAATGACTTGAGTACTTACAGTTCTCATTTGCAGAATCTGAAAGTGATGGACGAAAACCTCAACGCAAAGTCGCTGTTCCTGATTGATGAATTTGGGAGCGGCACCGAACCCACTTTGGGTGGCGCATTGGCTGAATCCATCCTCGAAAAATACTATGACACAGGGGCTTTCGGCATTATCACCACGCACTATGGCAATCTGAAGATGTTCTCCGACACGCATCCCGAGGCGGAAAACGGCGCCATGCTCTTCGACACGCACGCGCTGAAACCGCTCTATATCCTCAAAATCGGTAAACCCGGCAGCTCTTTCACCTACGAAATTGCCCGGCAAATCGGACTTAATCCGCAGATCATCGATAACGCCATCCAAAAATCGGGCACCGCGCAAATCGATTACGAGCGAAAACTGGAAGAAATCGAGGTGACGCAAATTGAGACGGAACAAAAGCTCAAAATGGTGCGTGCCGCCGATGACCAACTCGCCTTGATGATTGACGAATATGCCGAAAAATTTGCATTGCTCGACAAACAGCGCAAGGAGATTCTGACCAAAGCCAAGAACCAGGCCAACAGTATCGTCGATAGTGCTAACAAGGTGATTGAGAATACGATACGTGAAATCAAAGAGTCGAAAGCGGATACTCAAAAGACTAAACAGGTTCGGGAAGAGGTGAAATCCTTCAAGAAAGAACTGCAGAAGGAAATCGAGAACGTCGAGAAGGCGGAAGCGGAAGCCGTGAAGCCCATCGTGCCGATCCACAAGCGCAAAACGGTGGAGCGCAAGCCCACTGTGGAAGAGATTCAGGACAAGACTATCCGAATTGGAGATTCCGTCTATATGCCTGATTCTCAAATCGCTGGCGAAGTCACCCAAATTGACGGCAACGATGTGATGATTTCTTTCCATTCGGTCAATTTCCGTACCAAATTGGACAAACTCATCAAAATCAGCAAGAAGGAAGCTCGGAATGTGGAGCGCGGCAACGTTTCGCATTTCAACACGGGTTCCATAGCAGATGCGCTTAATAAGAAATTAGCAGATTTTAACACTACTTTGGATGTGCGCGGTCAGCGGGCCGAAGAGATGATGCACCATCTGGAAGAGTATTTGGACGAAGCAGAGATGCTGGGTATCAGTAATTTGCGGATTCTTCATGGCAAGGGAAACGGCATTTTGCGCAGTGTCGTTCGACAATATTTGGCCAAACGACGGAGTGTGGCAGAGTTTCACGACGAGATGCTGGAGCTGGGCGGCGCCGGCATCACGGTGGTCAAAATGAAGAAATAACGATTTTTTTTGTATTTTCGCCGCTTTGCTTAAATTGTGAATTATGGCTCAGAAAAAATTCGCCGTCA
>Ga0310690_10008775_pt1 | contig 12769 bp, 10 predicted proteins | sample AusTroGonzalo_MG_2_FD_207661 | JGI IMG/M metagenome (GOLD analysis project Ga0310690, IMG submission 207661) | Bovine rumen microbial communities from tropical cattle in Woodstock, Queensland, Australia - Gonzalo_04 (v2) (version 2) | ecosystem: Host-associated > Mammals > Digestive system >...
GTGGTTTCCACATAGGTCCCAGGGATGTTTTGTTTAGTGTTTTGAGCCATTACTGCAAAAGCTATGCAAGTGGCGAAGATGATGAGGATGGATTTTTTCATGAGGTTTTAGAGGGTTAAAAGGTAAGAAGGTTAAAGGTCACAAGTCTACGCTTTAGCTAGGTATTCCTTGAGGGCGGCGGCTTTTTTGGGGCCGATGATGGCGGCGAGTTCGGGTTCGGAGGCGGCGGTGATTTTGGAAACGCTCTTGAATTCTTTTAACAATTTGGTTTTAAGTACTTTGCCGATACCAGGAGCATCGTCCAAGATGGATGCGATGCTGGTTTTGCTGCGACGTTTGCGGTGATGCGTGATGCCAAATCGGTGAACTTCGTCGCGCACATGTTGCAGGAGTTTCTGCGCTTCGGAGCGCTTGTCGATATAGACGGGCACGTCATCGCCGACTTTGAAGATGTCTTCCAGTCGTTTGGCGATGCCGACCATCATCAGCCGGTCTTCGATATGTAGGGCGATGATGGCGTTCCAGGCGGCGTGCAGTTGTCCTTTACCGCCGTCAATGACCACCAGGTCCGGCAGCGGCTTGTTTTCCTCCAGCAATCGGTGGTAGCGGCGGTAGATGACCTCTTCCATGGAGGCAAAGTCATCGGCCCCGACCACGGTCTTGATGTTGAAATGGCGGTATTCGCTTTTGGCGGGTTTGCCGTCGATGAAGCAGCTCATGGCCGCCACGGGTTCCTCGCCTTGGGTGTTGGAGTTGTCGAAGCACTCGATGCGGCGCGGCAACGTTTTCATTCCCAGTGCTTCTTGCAGGGCTTGCAGCACGCGGATGTTGCGCCGTTCGGGGTCCGCCAAATCTTGCCGTTTCTTTTTCTCCAACATGTAGAAATGGGCGTTATGGGTGGCTAATTCCAGCAATTTCCGTTTGTCTCCGCGCTGGGGCACCTGTAAATCCCAGTCCTCAGGTGCGAGCGAGGGCATAAACGGTACCAAAAGGGTGGGAGAGAGTCCGCCCAGTCGTTCTTTTATCTCTAAAATGCCGGTCCAAAGCGCATCTTCCGCTGTGGTTTCCAGCCGGTTGTCGATTTCCAGTGTATGCGCTTGCACAACCGCTCCGTCAATGACGCGCAAGAAGCTGATATAGGTACAGTTGTCGTCTTCTTCCATGCCGAAGACATCCATGTTGGTCAAGGCGGGATTCACCACCACCGACTTGCCGATGAAGTTCTCCAGAGCCTCGATTTTTTGTTTAACCTCCGCAGCCTGTTCGAATTTCCATTCATCGGCGTATTGCATCATTTCCTCTTTCAACTGCCGGATCACCTCTTTGCGGTTGCCCTTAATGATTTGGATGGCCTTTTCGATATTCTCCTGATATTTTTCCGCTGTGATAAGTCCGCAACAGGGCGCGGCGCACTTCTTGATTTGGTATTGCATGCACGGACGGTCGCTGTTGCGCAGCACTTTGCAGGTGCGCAGCGGGAACATACTGTTGAGGAGGTCGAGGAGGATATTCATCTGGCGCACAGAGGAATATGGACCGAAAAGATGCATTTTGGCGGGATCGGGTCGGCGTGTGGGGAAAATCCTCGCAAACGGTTCCCTCGTCACTGCAATCCACGGATACGTCTTGTCGTCCTTGAGCATGATGTTGTATTTGGGCTTGAACTCCTTGATCATGCTGTTTTCCAGCAACAGGGCCTCCCATTCGCTGTCCACCACGACAGTCTGTATGTCGCGGATTTTCGTCACCAACATCCGCACTTTCGCCGAATCGTGTTCTTTGTTGAAATAGGAGGAAACCCTCCGTTTCAGTCGCTTTGCCTTTCCGACATAGATAACCGTGCCCTTGTCATCGTAGAAACGATATACGCCGGGCTTCTCGGGCAGGGTTTTGAGGATTAGTCGGATGTGGTCGTTGGGCATGGGAAGGTGTGGGTGGAGGTTAAAGGTTATTGAGTTTAGGGTTTAGAGTTTAAGGTTTAAGAGTTTAAGAGTTTAGGGTGGTGAAGTATTATTTTAATTATGAATTATCATTCTTCTCGTGGGATGGGCAGTACATACAGGTCTTCGGGTTTGCGGGCGCGGTAGAGGTCCAGCCAGCGGAAGCCTTGAAGTTTGCGGTCTTTGTCTTCGAGTTTTTCGTCGGGATGGATTTGCCCATTCGGGGCATCGAAGTATCGGATTTGCTGTATCTTGTTGCTGTCGAGGTAGATGCGCATCTCGCTGGTGATGGAGGTGTTAACTCCGATGAGCTCGTCATTCTCCTCCTGCACGTAATAGACGCATTCCGCATTGCCGACAATATCCACCCTTTCCAGATTCTTTCGTGTCATATGTCCTGTGATTTTCAAGCCTTTGATTTGGTTGAATTCCGTGTCTTCAAATAGTCCGCCGACGATGAACCCGGATTTGCAAAGCTCAATGGTGGAATGAATGGAGTCTAATATGCAGAACCGGACAGTGTCAGCCGTGAGTTGGTAATTATCGGACCAGAAAACGGGATTGTAGTAGAGTGTCAGAATGGAGTCGGTTACATTGTAAACCATTGAATCACAAGCGCCTTGCATGTCTTTATGGAGAAATTTAGTATGGAAATAGGCGCGAGCCAGCAACGGATTCGACGCGGTGTCGAAATCGACTTTCAGCGTGTCGCAATGCAGGAACAGCGTATCGTTGTTATTGTCAATATAGATGAGCAGATTGCTGTCGGTGGCAATGGAGGTGCCGCCTTTTTCGTGATGTTCAAGGTAGTTTCCCTTGACGATGAAATGATTGGTGGTGTCTGAGAAACAGGCATTGTTCCAAGCTTTTCCATAACGGAACTTTTTGTCGTAGAAGAGACTGTCTGCAGACAGGAACTGGTCATCGCTGGTCAGCTGGACGTTTCCGTAAAGGACGGAAACATCGGAGCGGGTGTTGTAGTAGCCGTGTTCGGTGTAGATAGTGTTCTCCTCACTGACGAGACGGGTGGGAGAGATGAAGTAGGCGATATTGGAGGATGCGTTGTAACGCAGTGAGTCACAGTCCATTCTGTAACTAGAACTGCGTAGTTGCACCTCATTGTATAGGAAAGCGTCGTCCGTGTTGGTGTAGTATTGTCCAATCACGCTGCTGAGCGTGTCGGAGTCGCTAAAAATATCGCCTCCAGTGGTATAGAAACCGCAGTCGATGTTGAGGTCATAGAAGAGACTGTCGGTCAGCAGATAGGCGCTGCCGTTGTCGAGGCGCACATTGCCTGCGATGGCCGCTTGCCGGATATTGCCGTCATAGTTGGCGCGTTGTCCATAAAGGTTCACGGAATCACTGATGACGATGTGGACGGGGGAGCCAAACGCTTGGATGTAGTTGTCCGCTTCGAAGAGATAGGCGCTGTCGCAGTATCCGACAATATTGTCCTGTTTGAATTTGACATGTCCTACGAGCCGTTGGGCGCCGGACATCACCTCTTCGTCATAATAGCCCATATCCGCTCGAAAGAGAATCTTGCGGTTACTTTGGGCCTCTGTAAAACAGATACAGAATAAGAGTATGAGGATACCAAAGAGGCGTTTCATGTCTTAATGGATGAGGGTGGAGTCGATTTTGTCGCTGACGATGCGGTCTTCCTTGAAGGTGGTGGTGCGGTAAATCTCCCCGGCGGAGTTGTAATGGACTTCATCACCCTCTTTTTTGTTGCTTTTGTAGTGGGTGGTGCGACTGAGATGGCCGTTTTTGTCGTAAAAAGTGATTTCTCCAGTGCCGCTTTGGAAGGTGCCTTCGCCGACAATGACGCCGCGATCGTCGTAATAGGTCCATGCCCCGTCAAACAGGTCGTCTTTAAAACCTCCTTCGGTCATGATGCTGCCGTTGGCGTGATAGACTTTGTGGGGACCGTTTTTACGGCCGTGAACATAGGTGTATTCCTGGCTTTTGTTGCCGTTGGGCATGTAGTTGACCTCTACACCTTCAATAGAGTCATTGACATAGATGCAGTAGGTGTCTAAAAGTCCGTTTTCGTAATACCGGCGGAACTCTCCGTTGCGTTTGCCATTCTTCATGTCGATTTCCATTTCCACCGTGTTGGGCATTCTGTAGAAATAGGTTGTCCGACCGTGCTCTTTTTTCCCTTTGTAATGGATGATGGACTGGGTGTGTCCGTCAGGGTAGTAGGTGGTTTCCGTGTGGGTGCAGGCGGAAACGAGCAGTGCGGCGATGGCCGCTATGAGATAATAACGTTTTGTCATTTATTCAAAATTTGGGCGCAAAGATACACAAATATCAAATACGAAACAGGGCTGCCACATTGTGACAGCCCTGCATGAAAGTCGGGGTGAGAAGACTCGAACTTCCGGCCTCTACGTCCCGAACGTAGCGCGCTACCAACTGCGCCACACCCCGTCCGATTTTCAGGGCGCAAAAATACACTTTTTTTGAATAGTAGAACACCTTTGAGCTTTTTTTTCTTTTACTCTTTGTCAAAGGTTCCGTGCACACGTAATTTTTTGTATTTTTGCACCTTTCCTCATTTTGCGAAAAATGATTTTTTTTGCAACAATAAGGAACCTGCTTCGTTAAGGAAGTAAAAATGAAGAAAATTTTAGGAAAATGAGAAAGTATATGTTCAGAATCAGCTTGTTGCTGATGGCAGTCTTTTCAGTTCAAACCGTCATGTGCCAAGATGACATCATCATGGGCACGGTTGCGACAGTGAATGATATTCAGTCCAGCCAAAGCGGTTCGCGGTATTTCTACGACAATGGCGGTCCGGACGGCGATTTCGGACAGAACCGTCGCGACACCATCTCTATGAGAACGAGTGTGGGTCGCACCGTCATGTATGCCTATTTCGAGGAGTTCGCCATGTCCATCGGCGATACGCTCTGGATATTCGATGGTCAGGATTGTTCCGCCCCGTTGATCGGTTACTACAACTTGGTGAACAATCCCGGTGAGGTGATGGCCACGGGCAGATGGATGACTTTCGTTTTCCATTCTGACGATCAGGACATCCCCGGCTTGATGGACGGTTGGCGTGCGATGGTGGCTGCCTATGACACGACACAGCACACCACCCTGTTCGATGGAGAAGTCCATTATGTATTCACCTGCAATAGCTACTTCTATGATTCCGGTGGCGAGGGTAATATAGCAAATAATAACGAGAATACAAGTGGATCCGCTTTTGTTGAATTTACGGCCGCTACGGGTACGCATATCCGTTGTGAATTCACCCAGTTCTCTGTCAACGGTATCATGAAGATCTATGATGGTCAGTATGGTAACCCCAACACCCGTTTGATAGGCCAGTTTTGCACTTCCACATTGGATGGTACCACAGGAAATAAACCCCCATTGTTGTTCTCCAGTGGAAATACACTCTCGTTTGTTTATATAGGTGCTGCCGGAGACAAGCAAAAATCTGGTTGGAAAGCAGAAATCAGTTGTGTACCTGAGCTTTTCGAGAGTCCTGACGGTAGTGCTTGCCCGAGTATCACCAATGTGCCGCTCGGTAGCTATGAAGATGTGCCCAATACTCACGACATCCTTTTCGATTGTTCCAAACCGATTATTCTGTTGGATGCAGAGGTGGTGGCAACGGGACCTTACGCATACGACTATACGATTAAATCCATTCCATTTGAATCTCATATCTTTGAGTTTAACCAGGGTAACAGTATCGATGCAACCGAGGATGACAAATGGAAATCCTCTGTACAGCTTCCATTCTCATTCTCATTCTTTGGACAATCCTACACGAGTGTCTATCCTGGCACGAATGGCATTATTTCATTTACACCGCGTCCAGTTGGTCAAACGTGTGCTTACGCATACGGTATCCCTCCGACTTCTCCTCCATATACGACCAATATTCAATATAATCAGACTTCTGGAGGTGGTAGCCTAACCGTTCCGTACAATTACAACAACTGTATCTATGGTGTGTATGAGGATATTGATTGCCGGTATTTTAACAATTATTCATTCAATCAGCAGGGTGATGTGAAAGTGGGTGTGTTAGGTAGTGAGCCTTGTCGTGCATTCGTCTTCAACTATTTGAATGTGGGTCTCTTCGGTAACCATAGTGCAGCCAGCAATTACAACACCTATCAGATGGTGATTTACGAAGGCACTAACATTATCGATGTGTATGTGAAGCATAGGGCTTGTTGCGCCAGTACAAACAACCATTCTGATTGTCATGAGGGCGTTATCGGTTTGCAGAACAGCACGTCATCCCAGATTCTTGTTCCGAATGGACGTAATGTAAGTGCCAATGGTTGGGAAGCCAATGATGAGGCATGGCGTTTCACTCCTGTGACCACCTTGGATCCGAACAGTACGCTGACATGGTACGAAGGTTCGATTTCTCCGAATAACATCATCGCGTCGGGTTCCTATACTTCTACCCGCAAGATTACGGTGAGTCCGCAAGAGACGACCAAATACATTTCGGTATATACGTTCACGAATGCAGCTGGTGCTACTTATACGCTTCGTGACACTACTTTGATTCGGGTGAATATTCCGAGTGTCCACGCTACATGCAGCAACGGCAATACGCCGATTTGCCCGGGGAATGCATCACACCTCACTGTGACTCCGGGCACTGAATTCCCGAATATCCATCCGCAATCTTATCTGTGGAGCACGGAAGATACCACGGCCACATGCACGGTCAATCCGACGCAGACCAAAACGTATTCAGTGACCGTCACTTTTGACAACCAGTGTACAAGAACTGATACCGTATTGGTAATGGTGACGAACCTGCAACTGCCCGAGATCATGGGTGATGACACTATCTGTTTGGGACAATCCTCCACGTTGGTGGCTACTCACCCCACTTCCAACATTTTCCGTTGGAGTACGGGTCAAACCACTCCTTCCATCACAGTGTCTCCGCAGGTGACCACCCTGTACACGGTGTCGGCCACCATGGAGGGCGAATGTGTGGTCACGGACACGTTCTCTGTGTATGTCCAGCCGCTGCCGCGACCGATGTTCTTGGCTTCTCCGACGGAAATCTATGTGGAAAACGGTATTGGTACGGTGAACTGCACCAACCTGACGCAAGGAGACTATAATTTGGTTTGGGATTTTGGAGATGTATTATCCAATACGAATATTGTGACTAACGTGGACGATCCTTTCCATGACTATGTCCGCGCTGGCTATTACACCATTACGTTGACGGCAACTGACACCTTGGGTTGTGCGGATTCTGTGAAGTCCCGTGTGTCCGTCACGGTGCCGTACTTCTTCTATGTCCCGAATGCGTTCACCCCGGACGGCGATGGTATCAATGAGACGTTCGCACCCAAAGGTGCAGGCGTGGATCCCGACAACTACTCTATGCAAATATTCGACCGAACGGGCATGCTGATTTACAGCACCCGCAACCCCTTCGATTATTGGGACGGTCGCAATAAGTACGGTCAAATGTGTCCGGAAGGCGTCTATATCTATATCATCCGTTTGCTCGACCTTAATGGCGATGACAAGGAGTACACCGGATCGGTGACCTTGGTTAGATAATAGTTAAGAGATAATAGTTAAGAGTTATGGCTGATGGTGTTTTGCTGTCAGCCATTTTTTTTGATTATTTATCGAATTTCTTCAGATCTTTTACACGGAGTCCCATCCATTTGGGCTTGATGGCAGGATTGTAGTAGGTCTCGTCTATTTGGGTTTTAGGACTACCGAAAACGACGGCATTGAGGAATTGGTCGATGAAGGGAAATTCATCGTTGTAGATGGTGGACACTTGATGTCCTAAACCGGTGTAGCGGCGGATTTGATAGCCGTAACCTTTCTTTTTGAACTGTTTGGCAATAGTATTGGAACCGAAGAGACCTATGTTGAAGAATTGGGTGTTGTTGTAAATGACAAGCTTGTCTGCCGTGCCGTGGCATAAAAGCGTAGGTGCAGGTTCGTGCAACTTGTATTTGGGTTTACCATGGGTGGAGAAGATGGCACCGGCATATGAAATGATCCCCGCCAATCGGAAACTGTCAGGCAGAATACTGCTGTTGAGGTAACCATTGCATAGTGCGTAGTCGGTTTGCAGAACGGTGATGGCACCTGCGCTGCTGCCCATCAGAATGAAATGATTCGGGTTGAGAATGTATTTTTCTGTTTTCAGGAGGTTCTTCATGGTGTAGTCTATTGCCGAAATCATATCTTCGGCTGCCATGTCTATCGCCGTTTGGAACTTTTTTATACTAGCAATAGCGGAACCTTTGGTTTTTCCGCGCATTCCTAACCGATAGTCGATGGCCACGACCACATACCCTTTGTCCGTATAGTATTTCTTGAGTTGTTGTATCTGATTGTCATCGCGTTTCCCAGCGATAAAGCCGCCGCCAAAAGCGAAGAAAAGGCAGGCCTGCTGCTCGTTTTGCACTTGAGGGACATACACGTCCATATAGAGCTTGTTCGTGTCTTTTGTGGCATATAAGTAGGTCTCTTTCTCCTGTGCAAAGAGGTTGAAAAATGTGAAAAACAGAAAAAGCGATGCAAATGTTTTCTTTGTCATTGTATGAGGATTTGGGACGTTAGACGTATGACGTATGATTTGAGAATTGAGAATTATGAATTGTGAATTGAGCGGCTTTTGCATCGTAAGAGCATCAGAGGAATCATGATGGCGAAGAAGTCAACGCCTGCGCGACGGTCGAACATACACTCTACCATACAGTTGAAAAACAACAGGAAGAAGAGGGTCAGCAACATGATGTCACGATGCTTGATAGCCAGTCCTAATGGCGTGTAAAAATAGAGCAGTACCAAGATGAGACCGGGAATGCCGTTGGTGAGTAGTGCGAAAAGAATTTGGTTGTGAGCATTGAAGGAGTGGTTTCGGTCTTTCCAGTAGCCATTTTCATGGTATTTCTCCACAATTACGTCGTTGCCATCACCGGTGCCCACGCCCCAAGGCAGATTCTCGATAGCCCCGTCCCATGCCGCCTGCCAAATAATCAAACGAGGATCGGGTTTTTTATTATTCTTGTTACGATGTCGGAGACTGATGGCCTCTTCTGTGAAGCGGTTGCTTGGGGAGGTGAGAATCAGAACGGTGAACAACCCCATAGCGAAGATAGTCAGAGCCACCATGTATTTCCAGCTCGAGTGTCTCTTATAAATGGTATAGCCGCACCAAAACGTGTGCATCAGCAGGAAAATAAGGATCCCGGCGCGGGAATAGACACAAAACACAACGACGGCGATGAACAGCTCCAAGAGACTGAGCAACACGATACGTGTTTTGGACAATTCGTTGAAACGATTTATCAGATGGCTGAAAATCAGTATGTATACAAAGGTGGCATACAGGGCTACATAGGCGTGGTGTCGTTTATAGCAAAAGAAATTGTTGTACATGTAGCTGGTGTCTCCCGTTTCATGTGTCTTGTAGATCCCTCTTGCGAAAAGAAAAACTAACAACAAAATTTGACTGACCGAAAAGAGAAACAACAAGGTGTTTATGTGTTTTTTGGACCACAATTTGGCGGATGTGGTGAGGAAAACCAGCGGTGTGACGAGAAACCATAGATGACACTCGAAGGAGCGCCATGCGATAGGCATATTAGAGGATTTAATAAATCCGAAAACAGGTATCAGAAAAATGCCGAGCAGGAAAAAACCGTAAGGGATGCCATCGTTGGCTTTGAAATTCTCCCATTTCTCCCTCCAGTTCCATTGGCAAATCCAAAGAAGCATCAAGCAAACGCCGATAGGCCACATGAAGAAGGTGGTGAAGGGAAGCATGGCCATCATGAACATCATGATGACATAGCTGATGTTGAAAAAAACGTCAGGAGTACGCAGGGATTGGCAATATTGGAGCGCTTTATTCATGAGTCAACAAATCTGGTCTTCGTTCTTGTGTCCTCGTAAGTTGCTGGTCCATGCGCCATTCGTCGATGAGTTTTTGGTTGCCCGAAAGGAGCACGTCCGGCACGCGGTGGCCGCGGAAGTCGGCAGGGCGTGTATAGACGGGAGCGGAGAGCAAGTTGTCTTGGAAGGAGTCGGAGAGGGCGGAAGCACCGTCGCTGATGACGCCGGGAATGACCCGAGCGATGGCATCGCTGATGACCATGGCCGCCAATTCGCCGCCGGAAAGCACGTAATCCCCGATGCTGAGGTCCTCGGTGATATAAAGCTCGCGCACGCGTTCGTCAACGCCCTTGTAGTGCCCGCACAGCAGGATGATATTGTTCAGCAATGACATGCTGTTTGCTTTCTGTTGGTTGAAGGTTGTTCCGTCAGGGGCCATCAGGAAAATGCCGTCGTATTCGCGTTCGCTTTGGAGTTGTTCGATACAACGGGCGATGGGCTCAACCATCATCACCATGCCTGCGCCGCCGCCGAAAGGATAGTCGTCCGCGCGGTGGTGTTTGTCGAAGGTGTAGTCGCGGATGTCGTGCGTGTAAAGCTCGATGTACTTGCGTTCCACGGCGCGTTTCAGTATTGAGCTGCCGAAGACGCCGGGGAACATTTCAGGGAATAGGGTTAATATATCTATGCGCATAAATCAGAGTTTCTCAATCATCATGATGCCATCGCGGAAAGGCAGCAGCAGGTTGCGTACGCGCGGGTCTTGCTGCACCCTGTCGTTGAAAGCCATTATCGCTTGGGTGTCTTTGTCGTTATGGGCAACCTCGTGAACTACTTTGCTATTCCATAACGTATTGTCTATCAATAAAAAACCGTTTTTCCGCACTTGCGGCAAAACGATGTCGTAATATTCTTGGTAGTCCGTTTTTTCCGCATCGATGAAAACCAAGTCCCAACAGTCATTTAAGGAAGGCACAATCTTTTTGGCATCCCCGATGTGCAGTACTATTTTCTGGAAATCAGGACTTTCGGCGAAATATTCGCGAATGCGGTCTTCGTATTCTTCGTTGATTTCGATGGTGTGCAAGATGCCGTCATCGGTAAGCCCTTCGGCCAAGCAAATGGCGGAATAACCCGTGAAAGTGCCGATTTCGAGAATCCTTTTCGGACGTATCATTTTGGAAATCAGCGACAGGAACTGTCCTTGGAGTTGTCCGGAAGCCATGCGGGGGTTGAGCGTCTGGAGGTGTGTCTGTCGGTTCAACCGATAGAGTAGTTCGGACTCTTCGGTGGAATGTGCCTCGCAGTAGGCCTCAATGGCGGGGTCTATAAGCTCAAAGGTGGACATTATGACAGTTCAGCGATGGTTTTGTTTACTTCTTCTTCGGTTTTCGTCAGTTTGTCACGGCAAATTTTCATCAGCACGGTGGCGCGTTTCATTTTTTCCGTCAGTTCGTCCACACTGATGCCATCGCTTTCCAGCTGGTCCACGATTTCTTTCAGTTCTTCGAACGCGGCGGAGTAGGTGGGGTCTTTCATGGGGGGGGTAAGGTTTAAGGTTTAAGGTTTAAGGGTTTAGAAGTTTAGGAGTTTAGGAGCTTAGGAGCTTAGGAGCTTAGGAGCTTAGGTAGTGGTTAGTATTGGATTCCGAGGCGGACGCCGGCGAAGTGGTAGAGGACGTTTTTGCGGGAATTGGTGGAGTAAGCGGAGAAGTCTTGTTCACCGGGTTGGAGGATGGTGTAGCGAATATCGGTATATTGAGCTTTGTAACAAGCTGCCAATAAGATAGATAACCTTTCGTTGAGGTTGATTCTCAAACCAAGTCCTGCCTCTCCCATCGGGCCGGAGCTGGTGCCGTGCACCACATGCGTCATCTTTTCAGGCACAGAGGAAACGTACCATTTGAAGCTGTAGCCCAAGTTGGTATAGAAGACGGGTACGAATTTCGTGTCCGTAAAGTTAACGGTGAGGTTGAGATAAAGGGGGATGAAGGCCGTGTGGCGCCAGATGTCAAAGCCGGCCCCAAGTCCCATCTGGAAATATGGATTAAATTGATAACCGAGTAATTGATTGACAGATACGGCAAAATTGCGGTTTTGGACGGTCTGTTGTTCCAGGACGATCTGACCCAATCCTGTCGCATAGCCCACGGAAGTCATGTAGATGAATTTCCGTTCGGGAGTGGGACGGCGATTCTGGGAGAATGCGTTGAGGCACAACAGTGCGGCTATGGTCAATATAAGTGTTCTTTTCATCATAAATATTATAGTTTTTGATTTATTTTCGTTGCTTTCAGCATTTCGCGGGCGGTGGCGATGGCAGATTCCGTGCGGTTCTCCCCGCTGATCATCGTGGCAATCATCTGTTCGCGCTCCATCATGTCCAGCTGCTTGATATGGGTGGCGGTTTGTTGGTCAACCGTCTGTTTATAAACGAGATAGTGTTGAGCTCCGCAGGCTGCGATTTGTGGCAGATGGGTGATGGCGATGACTTGGTGTCTCTCAGAGAGGGTCTGCATCATCAGTCCGACTTTGGAGGCCGTTTCACCTGAAATGCCCGTATCGATTTCATCGAATATGATGGTGGGCAGGAACATGGTGTCGGTGATGATAGACTTGAGGCACAGCATGATACGTGACATTTCGCCGCCAGAGGCAATCTTCGACATGTCGGCCGGAGCCACGCCACTGTTAGCGGTAAACAGGAAAGTGGCTATGTCGGCGCCGTTTTCCCGCAGCTCTTCAGTCTGGGCAATTTCCACATCGAAACGGCTCTCTTTCATGCCCAACCGGCGTAAACGCTCTTCCATGGCTTGGGTCAGCGCAGGTGTCGCCTGACGGCGCGATTCACTAAGTCGCTGCGCCAGTTCCAGGGCTTCCGCTTCGGCCTTTTGCACGGCATTCTCCAACTCTGCCAGTTGTTCTTTGTCATCCGAATAGGATTCCACCTCTTTG
>Ga0310690_10008777_pt1 | contig 12768 bp, 17 predicted proteins | sample AusTroGonzalo_MG_2_FD_207661 | JGI IMG/M metagenome (GOLD analysis project Ga0310690, IMG submission 207661) | Bovine rumen microbial communities from tropical cattle in Woodstock, Queensland, Australia - Gonzalo_04 (v2) (version 2) | ecosystem: Host-associated > Mammals > Digestive system >...
CCTATCGCCTATAACATCGCTTGGTACGAGCAGAAGGCCGTCATCGTGCTATTAGCCCTGCTTAGCCTCGGTGTGAAGAACATCCACCTTGGTCCGACCTTGCCTGCTTTCCTTTCACCCAATGTGGTCAAAGTCTTGGTCGAAAACTTCGGCATTGGCGGGATTAGTACTGTGGAGGAGGATATGAAGATTTTTGGGATTCTGTAGAATGCAGAATGCGGAATGGCGCAAAGCGACGCATGGCTTTGGCTGTTCCGCATTATTGTGCCAGTAAGTCGGTTATCGCAACTCGATGATGATTTGGTTGAGGCTCAACGAATAGGTATACATGCAATTGTATGCTGTACTGAACACACAAAAGCTATCCATGTCTTTAGGACGATAAAGCAAGAAGTTGCAGATGTCGGTTGGTGTGATGAAAGGATTGTCCTTCAAGTGTGAATGCCAGGTCATTGTCACTGCTTCTCCTTTTTCCGATTGGGTTGGGCAGCTAATCAGTGACTGATGATACTTGCGAAATGCGATAGGTTTTTGACTCTCGTTATAGTCGATGGAGCAATCATTTCCGAAGGGAATCACGTTTGGCAGGACGGTGCCTTGCAAGAAATAAACCCTTGTAAGCGTGTCGTTGATGCGCACGATGTCAATGTTGGGATTGCCATAGGATTGTGTCGCAAAAGACATTTGGTCACCATATTGTTTGATTCCTTCCTCAAGCAGCTTGTTTTTTCGGTTCAACAAAGCAACCTCTTCAGCTGAAATCGGACGGACGGAATCCAGGATGACCGTCTCTTTGCTTGCAACGTCAAATTGATAGTCCAATACGCAGTTTTCGTTTCCCTTGTCAAAGAACACGACCCTCCAAAGATTGTTTTTAGGCTGCCATGAAACCGAGCTGCCAAGTTGCGCCATGTCATATCTCTCAAAAACGAGATCTGTGGCTATCCAATTCGCCCTTTCCGAGTAATACAACTGCCAGCCTTCATTGATGATGCTGTCATTTATGGCATAAACTTTCTCAAGCGGCGGGAGGTTATGCTTTGCAAAATCACGTTTTGCCCCGCACGAAGTTAAGGCAATCAAAGCCAGACCTATCCCGAATAATAAATGTCGTTTCATATTTTTATGTTTTATTTTTTTGCAAAGGTAAAACTTTTTTCAATTTCTCCAACATTCACCCTCTCCGATATCCTTTCCCTTCCTTAACAATCATCCCTTCGCTCACCATCTCCGAGAGGACACGGCTGAGCGAGGGTCTTGTTGCGCCAAGTTGTTCGGCAGCGGCGGCCACGGAAGTGATGCTGCCTTTGGCTTCGAGGTATTCGATGACGCGGTTGCGAAGGCTGTTGACGGCGAAGGTGCGCATCTTTCGGCTTAGGAAACGGCCTCGCTCGGAAAGGACTTCAAGGAAGGCACGCAACACGGTCGGCTCCTGCTGCATAAATTCGAAAAAGGCGTCGCGGTTGATGTGCCACACGGCGCAATTGGTAAGGGCGGTGACTTCCACAGGGACGACATTATTGTTGGCAAACAGAAACGCTGGAGCCAGCAGTATAGGGGCCTTCAGATGGTCGACGAGCACCTCGCGGCCTTCTTCGCCCATCATTCGCGCCTCGGCTTGACCTTCGACAAGCACCATCAGCGCACGACATGGGTCACCTGGGTTGAGCATCCGCCTTCCAGCGGGATAGTCCTGTCGGCGACAAGGGCTTTCGAGCAGACGCTCCAAAGATTCATCGCTGCATCCTGCAAAGAGTTTGATACATTTCAGTTCTTCCATAATAGTATTTTTTCAGCGCAAAAATACGAAAAAAAGTGCCTGATGTAACATTTGTTACGCTTCACCCAAATGTAAGGATATACTTTTGCAGCATCAAACCTAAAGAAAGGAAAGTATTATGAGCTACAACGACTGGAAAGACAAGACCGCGAGTTTCAAGAAGATTGACGTGCGCGGTGTGCAGGGCAACTTTTTCCCTGGACTGAAAATGCAGGCCGCGAAGATGGCCGTCGGCGAAGGCATGGAAATCATCCAAAGTTTTGAGCCGATTCCACTTTATGAGGTGCTTGAAGACCTTGGTTTCGAGCATTATACTGAAAAGGTGGCCGAGGCCGAATACCACACTTACTTCTACCGCGCCCAGTTGAAACAGGCCGAGAAAGACATCCCAATGCGCCCTTACGCCCTCACCAACATGGCCTTGATCGATGATGATTTGGCACAGACCGCTGTCAACTTCTGGGACTTGACCTGGAACGACAGCCGCCGTCATCTGCCATACGAGACACGTCTGTTGCTCTCGCTGGCCAATGCCGTCGGAGCAGGTCGTATGCGGCAAGCCACCCGCGAGTTGGTGAAGGCCTACATCCACGGCCTCGATTCAGCCGCCTTGGACGATGTGTTTGAATTGCTGGCCTGGAACCAAGGCATCGGTTATTTCAGTTCGGAGATCGGGCCTTCCACGCTGTTTCAAGCCTATAAGACCATCAAACAGATGGAGAAAAAAGGCAACAGTCGCGCCGAAATCATCGAGGTGCTGAAAGAAAAGTTCACGGAGAAAAATCCCGACATAAAACTAATGTAGGGACGCATTGAATGCGTCCGTAACAAAAACGCAATAATATGGAAATCACGAAAGACACCCGTTTAGCCGACCTCATCGCCCAATATCCTTGGTTGAAGACGGAAATGGCGAAAGTGAACGAGAAGTTCAAGATGTTGAACACGCCTGTTGGCAAAATCATGTTGGGCAAGGCTACCATCGCCGAGATGAGCAAGAAATCGGGGATGGAAGTGGAGGCCATCATCGAGAGAATCAAAGGATTGATTAACCAACACATAAACCAATAACAGAAAGGAACATCATGAAGTACAAAGTGAATGACAGTTGCATCGGCTGTGGGCTTTGCGAGTCCACCTGTCCTGAAGTGTTCCACATGAACGGCGACGTGGCCGTTGCCATCGAAGGCGAGGTGCCGGAAGCGACTTTGGCCGCTGCCGCAGAAGCCAAGGACGGCTGCCCTGTGGGCGCTATTGAAGAAGCTTAAAAACTATAATGATATGACACACGGACACGAAGTCCTTGCCATGATGCAGGGACACAGTTATTCAGAGAAAAGCCTTTTGGAGGCCTTCATCGCCAAATTCGGCGCGGAGGAGCGTTTTTACACGTGCAGCGCAGAAAACCTGACGGCGCAGGAACTGATTGACTTTCTGAAGGAACACGGCAAGTTCAAGCCGACGGACGACGGTTTCACGGCGGATGCCGGCAAGGTTTGCGAACACTAAAGACCTTTATTAAAAGGATTACCGCCGCAAGGGTTTTCGTAACCTTTACGGCGGTGTTTGTTTTAAGGTCTTGGCTTTTTTAGGCACCGTGCGCGGGGAGTTAAAAAAAAAGCGTATATTTGCAGCAAAACTAGTTATCATCTACCCGTAGTATAAGCCACTGCTATGAATTATAATAAAGGAAAGAAACTGCTTTCAGAAAGATTCTACCTGACATGGGCAGGAGAGCAAATGAACTGGACGTGCCGCTTGACCTTGAAGATGAAGGATGCCGTTGACGGTGACTTATTGCGCCAGGCTGTGGAGTCAACGCGTCAGCGATATCCATACTATCAAGTGAAGCTCGGCATCAGGAAAGATGCTGCCGGCACGGAATACTTTGTGTATGAAGACAACAACGAACCGTGGGTGGTCACCGAAGGTGAAAGACCGGTGCAGCTGATTGGCCAAGAGTCGAACAACCATCTGCTGGCCTTCTGTTACTGGGACGACAGCATCGCCTTAGATTTCTTTCACTGCCTGACCGACGGCACGGGAGCCTACAACATCATGCGCACCCTTCTCTATGAGTATTGCCGTCGCCGCTATGATGCGAAACTGAGTCGTGAAACGGACAAAGTGATCATCCGTGTAGCAGGTGACACTATCGGTCCCGAGGAATGGGAAGACCCTGCCGCTCAGGCCCAACCCGATCATCTGGCCCCTTTGCCTTTGCCGGAGCGCCCGCATTGCATCAATCTTACCGCACAGGCCAAAACGAAGGTGAACGAGGCTGTGGAAACCGTCAATATCCTTGTTGAAGAGCAAGACATGATGAAGTACGTCTCTTCAAGCGACACTTCGCCTGCTACGCTTGTTTCCCTGCTGCTTGACCGTGCCATTGCCCGCCTGCATCCCGACGTGACGGAAGGAATTCCGATGGTGGTACTGGCCATCAACCAGCGTCCCGCCATGGGCTGTCCTCAGGCCGGCCAGACAATGGCAGCATCGCTCCGTCTACCCCTGAAAGAAGAGATGCGGGGGATGGATCTTGAAATGCAGCAGACGATATTCCGAGGCATGGTGGCATTGCAGTCAAACGAAGACAACGTCATTGAGGGATTCTGGCAAACTCAGAACACACAAGACATGTTCGAGAAGGTGCCCACCCTTGAGGGGCGTCATCAGGCAATGGCCAAAGCCTTCAGTATAGTGCTGTCGGCTGCCACAGCCTGTGTCAGCTATGTCGGCAAGGCTCATCTGGGTGCTGCCGAACAATACGTCAGAGAGATGTACACAGAGGCTGACACACCGTATGCCCTCACCATAGAGATGAGCGCCGTGGGGGGCACGTTCTGTATCAGTCTGATGCAGCGGTTTGCGGATGATCTTTATCTCGATGCTTTCCTTGACGAATTCCGCCAGATCGGCCTCGCCTATCGCATTGCCACGCGCCATCCGACGACGGTGGCGCCCATAGCAGATTATCGAGGGTTTTCTTAACCTTTGCGGCGGTGTTTGTATTAAAGGCTTGACTTTTGCAGGAATGAGGATATTTTGTACCTTTGTAGCGTTAAACTAAGACATGTCATGGAAGACCAAGAACGCGCCTTGAAGCTGGCCACTGAGGCTGGACATATACTGCTCGAAAATGGGGCCGAGATTAGCCGTGTGGAGGACACCATGCAGCACATTGCCTCAGTGTATGGCGTTGAGGACGAGAATTTCTTCGTTCTCAGCAACGGCATCATCTCATCAGGCAAGAACTTCGCCCGTGCCGAGCATATACCGCTCAAGGGCATGCAGCTCAGCCGTGTAGTTGAAGTGAATCAGATTTCCCGTGATTTGAGCGACCGTCCCATGCCACTTGACGAGTTGGAGCATCGCCTTCATGCCGTCCGTATGGCCAAAGGCAAACCGTGGTGGGAGTTGATTCTGGGCACCGCCTTCGGCGTTGCTGCCTTTTGCATCATCTTTGGCGGTAGCTTTCTTGATGCAGCGGCGACTTTCGTCTGCGGTCTGTTGCTCGGTGCCTACATGACTTTTGTCGGGCCACACATGTCGCGCCTGATGGGTAACTTCACAGGTGGACTTGTCGGTGGGCTGTTGTGCATCATTGCCTATCAGCTCTTTCCCAACACGCTGCATCTTCCTAACATGATTATTGGCACCATCATTGCCCTTGTGCCAGGAGTGCCTTTTACCAATGGTATGCGTGACATCGCCAACGAGGCATATATTGCAGGTACCACAAGACTCATCGATGCATTTCTTGCTTTCCTTGGTATCGCCTTTGGCGTATCGATGGCTCTGGTGCTGCACGGAGGGATAACAGGTGCGATTCTTCAACTCGGTTCACCTGAAATAGATGCCGTTACATCGCACTGGGCTATCCAGTTGGCATCTGCCTTTGTCGGTACAGTAGGTTTTGCTGTGATATTCGGTGTTCCGCGCAGGTATTATCTCGACAGTGGCCTAACAGGTATGTTGGGCTGGGGAATGTTCCTGTTGACAGGTTCTGTTTTCTTGGGTGCTCTTGCGGTGGGTTTGGTGAGCTATTTGCAGGCCTATCTTCGCCGTTGTCCCGTCACCGTGTTTCTGGTCTGTGGCATCATTCCTTTGGTACCAGGAGGCGGCATTTTCTGGACCGCCTATCACTTGGTGGTCGATCAGGTGCGTTTGGCTGCCACTACGGGCTTCATGGCCTTGAAAGTCACTGTAGCCATTGCAGCCGCCATCTTCATTGCAGCCGCTCTTTACAACCTTGTCGTCAAAAGGAAGCGTTTGCATGGGTGATTAGAAAGCAAGTTGGCCGTTGGCACGGAATGGTGGCTGTGGATTACGGGCTTCGGCCTGCTCTATGTGCTGAGTGCCGTGCTTTTGGCGAAGGCCACACAGACCATCCCCATCGGTACCGCCTATCCCGTTTGGACAGGCATCGGTGCTGTTGGCGCGGTTCTGTTGGGCATCTTCGTGTTTCACGAGCCTGCAACCTTTTGGCGAGTGTTTTTCCTCAGCACATTGATACTCTCTATTGTTGGACTGAAAATCGTCGGATAAAATGAACCAAATCAACATTACTCTTGTTCCTTTGCAGCCGGACGAGGAAACCGGTAATTGGAGCGAGGATGATGAGATGTTTGTGTTCAGGAAAGTGATGGGATAGGATGACACAGATATTGACCGCCGCAAGGTTTCCGCGCCTTTGCCGGCGGTGTTTGTTCCTGCAAAGAAAAAAAGTGTACCTTTGCCCCAATAAATCGAAAACTGTTTAATTATGAAAAAGAATATTTTTGTCACAGGCGGTGCTAACGGTAAAATATAATAAGGAAAATTGAAATAATGAGTAAATTGTTGAAATGGGTGCTTGCCGCCACCCTCATTTGCGGTATCATGGTGCTGACCTCATGCTCGAAGGAGGATGAACCTGAGACACAGGACAATGCGTACACAGGTGTACCGCTTGTCATTTTCGACACCGACATCGGTTCATCGACAGACGACCTCTTTGCATTAGAGATGCTCTGCCGCTATGACGGACAGCACTTGTGTCGGTTGCTGGGTGTGGTGGTGGACCGCGAGGGCGAAGCGAATGCTGATTTTGCCGATGTGATGAACACGTATTTCGGTCATCCGAATGTTCCTATCGGACTGGTACAGGATGGCATCAAGAATCCGAAGGTGTGGATAGACTATGCACATGTGGCCTATATGACCGAGGAAGATGGCACCACCCCGATGTTCCTGCGCAGCATCAACCAACCCGGGATGCGCCCCGACGGCTATCAACTCTATCGTCGTCTGCTTTCTCAGCAGCCCGACCATTCGGTGAGCATCGTGACAACTGGCTTCGTTACCTGTCTGGCACAACTGCTACAGTCTGGCGCCGATGAATACTCTGCCCTGAGTGGTGTGGAATTGGTACGGAAAAAAGTCAAGTGCATCTATTTGCAGGGCGGTGTCTTCGGTGATGCTGAAGAGCCTGACTTCAACTTTGCCCAGGGCATCACATTCGCGCAAACCTTCTTCGAGCTGTGGCCGAAGGAAGTGGACATGGTCTTTTCGCCTATGGAGGTGGGACAAGCCGTGGAATACACACCCGAGCAGGTCATCGCCGACGTGTCGTGGACCGACCGCCACCCTATCAAGCAGGTGTATATGACTTGCGACTGCAATACGGGACAGAGAATGTGGGACCCCATGTGTGTCATTCAGGCCGTGGAGGGCGATGCGCTCTTCTCCCTCAGCGAACGCGGCACCATCAGCATTACGCCGCAGGCCCACACTATCTTTACCCCGTCTGCCACAGGTAATGTGCGCTACCAGCTGCCAGGCAATGCCCAGTGGGCTACTATGATGCTGGAGAAAATCAGAACGATGAATAAGTATCAATAGCGTAACAGTGCCGTAAATAACATATCCACAGGTGTCAAGGGTTGAAATGACCTTTGCGGCGGTTTTTTTGTCTCTATTTGAGATTTTTGTATCTTTGTTGCCTAATTTATCACCAAATGAAAAAACTACTCCTCTTCGCAGTCGTCACACTTTTGATGTGCGCCTGCGGCAGCGAAACGAGAAACGAGACACCTATGGAACAGAACAAAGAAATGACGGCCTTCGACGTGCAAAAGGAATTCCAAAAGAACGGCTTCGATTGGTTTACTGAGAACCTTATCCTGTGCTCAGGTGATACCACCGAAAGCAACGCTATGACCATAGGCTGGGGTGGCATCGGCAACTATCTCGGCCACGACCGTCCGGCAGTGACGGTTTATGTGGCTCCTTGTCGATACACTTGGGAGTTCATGGAGAAGCATCCCCGTTTCACCATCATGCAGTTTGACGACCCGAAAGTGTGGCAGTACATGGGCAAACACAGCGGTCGCGATGGCGATAAGGCAGCCGCCCTTGGCTTGCACGTGGCCTACACCAAACACGGGACACCCTATTATGAAGAAGCCAGCTTAGTTATCGAGTGCGAGACGATGACTGCATGGCATCAGACGGAGCAGGATTTCCGCAACGACACGCCGAAGAAGTGGTATGACGGCTTTGATGCCGGCATCCATACGGTTTATGTCGGAGAGGTGATTGGGGCTTGGAAGAAATAAGCGTCATGTGAAATGAGAAAGATATATTTGTTTTTGGCACTTGACCTTTGCAGCGTTGCTTGTTTTAGAAGCCCAAGGCCGAAGTGGAGATGTGACGTTTTGTGAACGAAAAAAAGTATCTTTGCCGTCTAATATCTAATAATCATACATTATGAAACAATATCCCCTCCGCGAAGGATACATGCCTTATCTGGGCTATCAAACCTATTACCGCATCGTCGGTGAACCGTCAAACAAGCCGGCATTGCTGCTGCTGCACGGCGGGCCAGGCAGTACACACAATTATTTCGAGGTGTTGGACCGCATCGCAGATACAGGCCGTCAGGTGATTTCCTACGACCAAATCGGCTGCGGCAACTCCTATCTCGACGGTCACCCCGAGCTGTGGACTCAGGAGACCTGGATCAACGAACTTATCGCCATCCGCGAGCATCTTCACCTCGATCAAATCCACCTCCTTGGTCAGTCGTGGGGAGCTATGCAGGCTATCGCCTACATCATTGACTGCCAGCCTAAAGGCATCAAGTCTGTCATCCTCTCCTCGGGCCATGCGTCCAGCTCTCTTTGGGCCAGCGAGCAACACCGCCTTATCAAATACATGTCGGAAGAGGACCAAGAGGCCATACGTCGCGCCGAAGCCACTGGCAAGTGGGATGACCCCGACTATCTCCGCGCTAACGACCACTATTATGAACGTTATGTCATCAGTGTCGATGAGCATTCGCCCGAATGTCTCCGTCGTCCCAAACGTGCGGGCAACGAAGCCTATCTCTATGGCTGGGGGCCCAACGAGTACCAGCCCTTGGGCGACTTGGCCGACTTCGAGTACACCGACCGACTCAACGAAATCAAGCAACCCTGCCTGATCTGCAGCGGCACCCGCGACATCTGCACTCCTGTAGTGGCCGCCTCGCTCTACGAGAACATCCCCAACAGTCGCTGGGAAGTCTTCAAAGGAGCCCGTCACACCTGTTTTGTCGAACAGACCGACAAGTATTGCGCCTTTTTGGAGAAATGGTTGGAGGAAAATGACCAATAAAACAAATAGCCGTAGCCAATCGCAATCATGTTTACAATAAAAACAACCATCAGCAATTTCCGGACCTTTATGGAATTCGCGGAAGCGTTCGCCTTGTCCGAGAACGACCTGGTCATCACGCAGTCCTTCCTGTATGAACCGTTTATGAAGCCGCTGAACTTGCCCTGCTCATTCGTCATGCAAGACAGATATGGCAGCGGAGAACCTTCCGACGAGATGATGAACAACATCTTGAGGGAGGTGAAAGGAAAAACATACAGTCGGGTCGTCGGCATTGGAGGCGGCACTGTTATCGACATCGCCAAACTCTTTGTTCTCAAGGATTTGGACAATGTGACCGACGCTTTCGAACGCAAAATCCCCATCGTGAAGGAGAAACGGTTGGTTGTTGTGCCCACCACCTGCGGCACGGGCAGCGAGGTGACGAACATCTCGATTGCTGAAATCAAGTCCAAGCATACCAAGATGGGACTGGCCGACAATGCCATCCTGCCCGATGACGCGGTGCTCATCCCCGAACTGTTGAAAGGGCTTCCGTTTAAATTCTACGCCTATAGTGGCATTGACGCGCTCATCCACGCTATGGAATCGTATCTTTCCCCGAAAGCCAACGCCCACACGCAGCTGTTCTCCCAAAAAGCCATTGAGATGATTCTCAGTGTATTTGTAGGAATTGCAGAACATGGCGAGGATTACCGCTTCGGCCATCTTGAGGAGATGCTGACCGCCAGCAATTTCGCGGGTGTTGCTTTCGGCAACGCGGGCGTGGGTGCCGTGCATGCACTCTCCTACCCTCTTGGCGGCGGCTATCATGTGCCCCACGGTGAGGCCAACTACCAGTTTCTCACCGAGGTTTTCAAGGTCTATTTCGAGAAGAATCCCGACGGAAGCATCCGCAAGCTGAACGAGATATTGGCACGCAACCTCAACATCGACAAGGAGTTGCTGAAGTCAGACCCGCGTATCGTCTATCAAAAGCTTGACGAGCTGCTCGGCAAGTTAGTCCCCAAGAATCCGCTTCGCCACTATGGTATGAAGTCCGCTGAGATAGACGAGTTTACCGCCAGCGTGCTCAAGACCCAGCAGCGACTGTTGGCCAACAATTACGTTCCCTTGAACGAAGAGGAGATCAGGAAGATTTATCAAGCGTTGTATTAAAAATAGAATTTATGAGTATAAATAACAGACCCGACCCCAACAAAGCGTTTCCTAATCCGAACCTACCAAGGCTATGCTTCATCAAGAATGTGGTGAAAAACCCTCGTATCATCATCGGGGACTACACTTACTACGATGACGTGGACGGTGCCGACCAGTTTGAGAAACACGTCACGCATTTCTACGATTTCATCGGTGACAAACTAATCATCGGGAAGTTCTGCGCCATTGCCAAGGGTGTTGAGTTTGTAATGAACGGAGCCAACCATAGGATGGATTGTGTTACGACATATCCATTTTACATTATGGGCGGAGATTGGGGAAGTGCCATTGCGCCGGTCAAAGATGAGTTGCCGCTGAAGGGTGATACTGTTGTCGGCAATGATGTTTGGATAGGTCAAAACGTAACCGTGATGCCTGGCGTTCATATCGGTGACGGTGCCATTATCGGAACAAACTCGGTGGTGGCGAAGGATATTCCGCCTTATTCCATTGCTGTTGGGAATCCCTGTCGAGTCGTCAGAAAACGCTTCGATGACGAACTGATAGAATTGTTGCTTGAATTCAGATGGTGGGACAAAAGCATCGAGGAAATAGAAAGCCTCGTGCCTATATTATCTTGTGGCGATTTGGAAAAGGTAAAGATGGAAATAAAGGCAAGACTATGATTATTCTGAATATTACCCTCGCCCCTTTGCAGCCCGATGACCGCGAGGTTTGGCCTTTGCGGCGGTGTTTGTTTTCTGCATAACGGGAAAAAGCGTACTTTTGCGGCCATGAACTGGATTATTCTTATCATCGCCGGACTATGTGAAACAGGCTTCGCCTTCTGCCTCGGCAAAAGCAAGTTGGCCGTGGGTACGGAATGGTGGCTATGGATTACGGGCTTCGGCCTGCTCTATATGTTGAGTGCCGTGCTATTGGCGAAGGCCACACAGACTATCCCCATCGGCACCGCCTATCCCGTTTGGACGGGCATTGGTGCCGTCGGCGCGGTGCTATTAGGCATCTTTGTGTTTCACGAGCCTGCCACATTCTGGCGGGTGTTTTTCCTTAGTACGCTGATTCTTTCTATTGTTGGACTGAAAATCGTCGGATAACTATGGCAAGTACTGCTGACTTTGTACAATACATCGCCGACCAGTGTTCTGGTGCGGGAGAGATAACAGTAAAGAAGATGTTCGGTGACTACGGCATCTATTGCGATGGCGTCATCTTCGGCCTTATTTGCGACAGTCGCTTTTATCTGAAACCGACGGATACGGCACGGGCCTTGCTCCGCAATGTCGATTTGCGACCACCCTACGATGGCGCGAAAGACTACTTCTTCATCGATGACGTTGACGACCGCGACTATCTGTCGGCACTCGTCCGCGAAACCTGCAAGGCGTTGCCGCAGCCAAAACCTAAAAAGAAAAAAGTAAAATGAACAAAACCGAACTCATATCGGCTATGGCCGAAAGCTATGTAAAATTGAATGAGCAGGTTGGAAAAATGACAGAAGCAGAACTCGATGCACCATTCCAATTTGCCAATGACCCGAAGAAATGCGGCGCACGATGGATCTACGACCAATGCGCCCGCGACCTCCTTATCCATCTCTATGAATGGCAAGTCTTAATGCGTGAGTTCGTGAAAAACATCCGCGAAGGCCATCAAAAGGACTATCTGCCTGACGAATACCGCAAGAACTACCACGAAATGGACAAAATGTTGGTGGAGAAACACCAAAAGACTCCATTGAGTGAAGCACAACGCCTTTTATGTCAAACCCATGAAGAGATGCTGCACCTTGCGGAAAGTTTTACCGAAGAAGAGATGTTCACAAAGGGTTACTTCAAATGTACTTACACCACCGATATGGCGGCATACTTTAGCAGCATCACCACCAGCCCATACGGGCAAGCATTGAAGCTATTGAAGACACACCAAAAGAACATCAAAAAGAAATAAACCTTATGCCTGGACTCTTGGAATTCGATGCCGTTATCCTTCAAAACGACGATATGGATGCTGCCTACGTGGAAGTGCCATTCGACATCAAGGCGTTGTTCGGCAAAGGCCACCTGTTGGTCCACGCCACTTTTGATGGTTTCCCTTATGACGGCCAAATCGTGAAGATGGGGACACCGTGCTTCATCATCGGACTACGAAAAGACATCCGCAAACAAATTGGCAAGAGTTTTGGCGAC
>Ga0310690_10008778_pt1 | contig 12767 bp, 9 predicted proteins | sample AusTroGonzalo_MG_2_FD_207661 | JGI IMG/M metagenome (GOLD analysis project Ga0310690, IMG submission 207661) | Bovine rumen microbial communities from tropical cattle in Woodstock, Queensland, Australia - Gonzalo_04 (v2) (version 2) | ecosystem: Host-associated > Mammals > Digestive system >...
CGTCCCAGCACGTCGCCCGCGCCGCGGATCTCGAGGTCCATCAGAGCCAGGCGATAGCCCGAGCCCAGGCCCGCATTGTCGCACAAGGCGTCGAAGCGCTTGGCCACGTCGCCCGTGGGCACGTAGCCCTCGGGATAGGTAAAGTAGGCGCGCGCCTGACGGGTTGAGCGGCCCACCCTGCCCTTGAGTTGGTACATCTGCGCCAAGCCCAAGCGATGTGCCTCCAGAACAAAGAGGGTGTTGGCGTTGGGGACGTCGATGCCGTTCTCGATGATGGTGGTGGCCAAGAGTACCTGCGCCTCTTTGTTGTAGAACTTGTACACGTTGCCCTCCAACTCGGTGGCGCCCATCTTGCCGTGGCCCACCACGAAGGTGACGTCGGGAAGCATCTTTTTGAGACGCTCGAGGCAAAAATAGATTTTCTCCACGTTGTTGTAGAGGATAAAGACCTGCCCGCCGCGGTTGATTTCGGCGCGGACGGCGTCCTCGAGAAGCGCGTCCGAATACTCGCCGACCATGGTCTCGACGTCTTGCCTGCCCTTGGGCGGGGTGTCCAACACGCTGACGTCGCGAATGCCCGACAGAGCCATATGCAGCGTGCGGGGGATGGGCGTGGCCGAGAGAGAGAGCACGTTGACGTTGTTGCGCATGGTCTTGATTTTCTCCTTATGCTCCACGCCGAAGCGCTGCTCCTCGTCCAACACCAAAAGGCCCAAATCGAAAAACTCCACGTCCTTGCTGAGGAGACGGTGGGTGCCGACCACCACGCTGACGGTGCCCTCGCGCAGGCCCTTCAATATCTCCTTGGACTCCTTGGCCGAGCGGAAACGGCTCAAGCACGCCACCTTGACGCCGAAAGGCAACAGCCTCGCCGCCACCGTCATAAAGTGCTGCTCGGCCAAAATGGTGGTGGGGGCCAAGATGGCCGCCTGCTTGTTCTCCATGATGGTCTTGAACACGGCGCGCAAGGCGACCTCGGTCTTGCCGAAGCCCACGTCGCCGCAAATGAGGCGGTCCATGACCCTGCCCTCCTCCATGTCGCGCTTGATTTCGGCAACCGCGGTCAACTGGTCGGGGGTCTCCTCGAACTCGAACGCGGCCTCGAATTGACGCTGGAAGGGGGAATCGGGCGGATAGACGTAGCCGTGGCTCTGCTCACGCTTGGCATAGAGCTCCAATAGGTCGAAGGCCAACTTGCGAATACCCGCGCGGGCCTTGGCCTTCTGTTGCTTGAACTCGTCCTTGTTGGGGTTGGAGAGCTTGGGCGTGGACTCGGAGCCCGCGTACAGCTTAAGTAGGCCCAACTGGTGCATGGGCACGTAGATTTTGTTCTCTCCCGCATAGCGCACTACCATATAGTCCATCTCGCCCACGTAGCTCTTGACGTGCTGAACGCCCAAGCACTGGCCGATGCCGTACTCGTCGTGCACCACGTAGTCGCCGACCTTGGGCGCGACCACCCGCTCGGTGGGGAGGTTGCTAAGGGTGGGGACGGTGGTCAGACACATATCCGACGTGCCCACCACCACGCACTTGGCGGTGGGGAAAACGAACCCCTTGTCCAACCGAATGGGCACCAATTCCACCCCCACGTCCCCCAGCATTGCGGTCATGGTGGCGACCCACTCGGGGGTGCCGCAGTAGAGGCGCACGAAGTAGTGGCGACGGCGGTACTCGGCCAAATCTTTGACCAAGAGGTTGATATCCTTAGTGTAGGCGGGCAAGTTGGTGCCGTGCAAAACGAACTGGCCTTTGGAGGCGTCCACTTGGCCCGCGGGAATGCCGCTGTAGCCCAACATGGTGAAGTCGCCTACGCGGCGCATGGTCTCGTCGGCGGATAGTAGGCTGTCGGCATGGCGGCGCATGGCCTCGCCCTCGGGCACCAAGCGGTCGACGCGAGAGCGCAAGGTCTGCTGTTGGGCGTTGAGCGCCTCGAAAATCTGCTTGGGCTCGTCCAACACGAACAGGCATTCGGCGGGTAGATAGTCGAACATCGTGTCGAATTGCTCTTTGATAAAAGGCAAAATCCACTGCAAAGCCGCGTCCTTGGGATTGGACTCGAGCTGCATCTCTACCTCGGAGATAATCTCCTCGGTGCGAATCTGCGCCTTGGCATTCTGCAAGGGACTGCGGGCGGCGACGACGCGCCGAATAATCTCCTTGGGCGCTAAGTCGTAGAGCATATCGGTGGCGGGAAGGAGGTCGATAAATTCGCACCTGCCTACCCCGCGCATGGTCTCGGGATGGAAATACTTAATGGATTCGACGGTGTCGAAAGAGAAGAGAATGCGCAAGGGCATCTCGGCGTCGATGGGGAAAACCTCCAATACGTCGCCGATGACCGAATAGGTGCCCTTGCTCTCGGCGCGGTCGCCTTGGCGAATATAGCCCATAGAGGCGAGCTTGTCGGTAAGCTTAGGCAATTCCCAACCGTCGCCCACCGCGATATGCAGGACGCTATCCAAAAGGCGCGCCTTATTGGGAACGTACTGCATAAGGGCCTTGGGCGTGACGACCAACGCGTCATAGGCGCCTTTGGCGAGAGCCAGTAGGCACGCGAGGCGCTGGCTCAAGTGGCCCAAATTGGCCTGCATACGGTGCATAACGCCATCGAAAGGGGCGGGCATGGTCAGGGTGCGACAGCCCAACTGGGACAGGGTGGTGACGATGGACGCGGCCTGCTCCTCGGACGTGACGAAGACGAAAGGCCCGGAAGTAAGCGTGGGGATATGCGCCTTCTGCGTGTGCGATAAGGCGTAGACCACCGTACGGTCACGAGTGGCGACCGATTGCAAAATGTCCGAATAGGCCTCCTGCAAAGAGGGAATGGCGAAAAAATCTTTCATTTGATATCTCGCAACGCAAGGGAAATAGAGCGCGTGCGGATATAGGCCTCCAATGCGGCCTCGGCACGGGTGGTGGCAGCGTCCCAAGTGGTGAACGCCTCGCCTTTGGGGCGGGAGAGGACGTAGTCATAGAGGGCCATCTGCCCCTCGGGGCGGCCGATACCGACGCGCAAGCGGGGAAAGTCCTCCCCCACGCAACCGACGATGGAGCGCATACCGTTGTGCGTGCCGGCGGAGCCCTTCTCGCGCATACGCAAGGTGCCCGCCTCGATATCGATGTCGTCGTAGACCACCAAGACCTCCCCCGGAGTGGCGTGGTAGTAGCCCAACAGCTCGCGCACGCTGTCGCCCGACAGGTTCATATAGGTCTGCGGCTTGGCGACGACGATTTTCTCCCCGCCTACATAGCGCTCTAAGACTTTGGCATGGCAGATGCGACGCTTGAAGGTCTCCCCCCAAGCGGCGGCCAACTTGTCCACCGTGTTAAACCCCGTGTTGTGATAGGTGTTGCGATAGGCAATACCGGGATTGCCCAGCCCGACGATAATCAACATATCCACTCCTTTGGCGCCGTAGGTGGCGCGAATACCCCTATACGTATATGGCAAATCACTGCCAAACTATTGCTTTTTGCGTTTGTTGCGGAAGAAGTCGGTGAGCAACCCGCCGCACGTCTCCTCCAGTATGCCGCCCACCACAGTCATGCGGTGATTGAGCCGTTTGTCCCCCACCAAGTCGTACACGCTGCCCATACAGCCGCCCTTGGGGTCGTAGGCGCCGAAGTAGACGGCTCGTAGGCGACTATTGATAATAGCGCCCGTGCACATGGCGCAGGGCTCTAAGGTGACGTACATCTCGCACTCGTCCAAGTACCAGTTGCCACACACTTTGGCCGCCTCGACGAGGGCCAAAATCTCGGCGTGACTGACCGCCGAATTATCCCGCTCCTTGCGGTTGGCGGCCTTGGCTATGACCTCGCCGCCGCGCACGATGACGGCGCCCACGGGGACCTCGTCAAAGGTGGCCGCCTCGCGGGCCAACTCGATGGCTATGTGCATATACTTCTCGTCCATATTACTCCTTTTTATACGCCGCCATATAGGCGGGAACGTCTCGATGTAGGTCAATAAGCGCGGGCAACTCGCTATAGGGAAAGGGGTGCGATAAGTTGTCGTCGCCCACCTCTATGGTAAGGGCTATCCCGAGGGGATAGTGCAAAGCGTACCAGTCCTTGTAGCCGCCCGCACTGCCTACGCTCGGGCTCACCTCGTAGCCCAACTTGGCCGATAGATAACGCGCCGCGGATAGGCTGTGGTCGGCCAATTCGCCCTCTCCCAACCCGTAGTAGATGACCTCGCCCTTGCAGTGATAGCTAAGCGTGCATCGGTAGCGACGCCTACGGGTCAACCGCACCAAGGCGCGCGCCTCGGGGGAGGACAAGGGATAGGGTCCTACGTAGCCCGCCGATGCGGGTGCAAAGACGTTGCTGCGGCCCGTGCCCCAGTAGGCGTCGAAGTTGACGTTGGGGTCTACGCCCACGCCGTTGGCTTTCCACAGCGCGAAGTCCTCACCTCCATTAAGGGTAAGTAAACGCTCACGATAGGCCATAGGGGCGCTATCCGCCCCGTGCGCGCATAACTCCACCCCGTCCGGGTTGACCATGGGTACGAAGTCGCAAGGGGGCAAGCCGCCACGAGCATAGGCCTCGAGGTATTGCTTCGCCATTGCCACCACCAAGGGGGCTGTGATGTGCTCCCGAGCATGGATGGCGCCGTGCACGAGCATTCCGCCGCCCGCGCCCACCGCGATGCAATAGATGGGGCGACCAAACGTCGAACGCCCCGCCGTGTATACGGTGGGGAATGTGGTGATATCTTGTCGCAAACTGTCGTAATCGTAAACCGTCATACGACAGTATATGCCACCGTCAGTTGCTCCGCAAGGGAATGGTGGCGACGGCGTCCAACGATAGGTCGGAGAAGGGGGTGCCCGCCTTGATTTGCACCAAGGCCTCCATGCCAATCATAGAAGCGTTGTCGGTGCAGAAGCGCTTGGGCGGGAACAAGGTGGCGATACCCTTGGGGTAGGCGACGTTGTTGAGCACCTCTCTTAGTCTCCCATTGGCACCCACGCCGCCCGCAATGGCTATGGCACGTATACCCCTTTCTTCGGCCAAGGCGACCGCGTGCTCGGCCAAAACCGAGACCGCCGCATCTTGGAAAGAGGCCGCTACGTCCGCTCGATTGAAGGCCTCGCCCTTCTGCTCTTTGGTGTGCACGTAGTTGATGACCGCGGTCTTCAACCCGCTATAGCTGAAGTCGTATCGGCCCGCCAACTTGGCCTGCGGCATGGGGATAACCGCCCTGCCCTCTCGGGCCAGTTTCTCTATCTCGGGGCCGCCGGGATAGGGCAAACCCAACACCCGCGCGACCTTGTCGAAAGCCTCGCCCACCGCGTCGTCCAAGGTGGAGCCGTAGATGGTCAGATGGGTGTAGTCGGTGACCTCGGCGACCGCCGTGTGACCGCCCGACACGATGAGGGCAATATAGGGGGGCTCGAGGTCGGGGTGCGCCAAATAGTTGGCGGCAATGTGGCCGCGAATGTGGTTGACCGCCATCAAAGGTTTATGGTAGGTATAGGCCAAACCTTTGGCGTAGCTGACGCCCACCAACAATGCGCCGATAAGCCCCGCGCCGTAGGTGACGGCGATGGCGTCCACATCGGGAATGGTGAGCCCCGCCTCGGCAAGGGCCACCCGCACCACCTCGTTGACGTTGACAGCATGGTTTCTTGAGGCAATCTCGGGCACCACGCCGCCGTAGAGGCGGTGAATGGGAATCTGCGTGGAAATGCTTTCGCCCAACACCACCCCATCCCGCACGATGGCGCAGGCGGTTTCGTCACAACTCGACTCGATGGCGAGCACGGTCAGATTGGGTTTGTCTTGCAAAGCATTCGGCATATATGTTTCCTTTTTATCCTTTTTATGTATTTGCGGAAATCATAGAGGGAAATGGTTCTACGATTTCCTATCTGAGTCATAGGTCAAATGGGATGAGTGAGTGCATATTCGAGGGAAGGCGTCGAATACCCAGTGTACTAAGGGGTACACGGTATGAGCGCCTGACTGAATGTGTGCTCAATCGCCCATTTCACCTATGATTTTCGTAAATACTCGGTGATGAACCCGTCAAGGTCCCCATCCATCACCGCCTGCACATTGCCCGTCTCATACCCCGTGCGATGGTCTTTGACCATCGTGTAGGGACAGAAGACGTAACTGCGGATTTGGCTACCCCACTCGATGCGCTTGAGTTCGCCCTTGATTTCGTTGGCTTTCTCCAACTGCTCGCGCTCCTTCTTCTCGGCCAGTTTGGCGCGGAGCATGGTCATGGCGACCTCGCGGTTTTGAATCTGCGAGCGCTCGTTCTGACACTGCACCACGATGCCCGTGGGGAGGTGGGTGATGCGCACGGCGCTGTCGGTACGGTTGACGTGCTGGCCGCCCGCGCCGCCCGAGCGATAGGTATCGATTTTGAGGTCCTCGGAATTGATGACGATGGCGCCGTCATCGGGTATGACGGGCATGACCTCAAGGGAGGCAAAGGACGTGTGGCGACGGCTGTTGGCGTCGAAAGGGGATATACGTACCAGCCTATGCACGCCCTTCTCGGCTTTGAGATAGCCGTAGACGTTGTCGCCGTCCACCTCGAAAGTGACGCTCTTGATGCCCGCCTCGTCGCCCGCTAAGTAGTCGATGGTCTTGCATTGATAGCCCTTCTTCTCGGCATAGCGGGTGTACATACGGTAGAGCATACTCACCCAGTCCTGCGCCTCGGTGCCGCCTGCGCCCGCGTGCAAAGTGAGGATGGCGTCGCAACTGTCGTACTCACCACGAAGCAATGCGGCCAAGCGCATCTCCTCGATGGCGTCGGTGAGCCTCACGAGCTCGGCCTGCAAACCCTCCAACTCCTCGACGGCCTCCATCTCGTCTGCCATGTCGATAAGCACCAATGCGTCCGTGATGGCCGTCTCCAACTTGCGGAAAGCGTTGATTTTGTTAGAGACCTTCTTGGCCTCTTTTTGGACGGCTTGGGCCTTCTCCATATCCGTCCAAAGGGCTTGGTCGTCCATTTTGGCCGCAAGCTCGGCGCTTTTCTTCTCCAAGGCCTCGATGCCCAAAGAGACGCCCACATCCTCGAGGATGCGCTGCTCTTCGAGATATTTACTCTTCAATTCTTCGAATGCTATCATCATTCTCTCCTATTGCCGCCGAAGCGGATTGCGAATTCGATGTCTGCCTACAGGGGCATGGTGCGCGGCTTGTTGCCGCCTCTGGGGTAGGCGGGCTTGGTCGAGGCGGTCTTGTCAAAGACAAGGATACAGCGCGAGGCGCCCTCTATCTCGTACTCGAAGGAGTCGGCAAGGCGCAAGGACAAAATGCGCATGGCGTTAGCGGCCGAGGCAAGCTCCTCCTCTATGTTCGTCTTATATACTACCACACGACCGCCCACTTTGGCAAGCGGCGCAAGGTACTCGAGCAAAGTGCCGATGGGCGCGACCGCACGGGCGGTGACCACGTCGAAGGTCTCGCGAAGGGGGCCTTTGCCCGCGTCCTCGGCTCGGATATGACGGGCCTCGGCGTTGAGCCCCAAATCGTCGATGACCGCCTGTTGGAAGGTGACCTTTTTGCCCACGCTATCCAACAAAGTATAGCGCACCGAAGTATCGGCGATGGCCAGAGCCAACGAGGGAAACCCCGCCCCTGCGCCCACGTCGCAGACCTTGCCATACATAAAGCGTAGACCCGCAAGGCTATCGGCGAAGTGCTTGGCGTAGACCTCGCCCTTATCGGTGACGGCGGTGAGGTTAAAGCGCTCGTTCCACTCGACCAAGAGCGCGTAGTATCGCTCGAGGCGAGCAACCTGCTCGGGGGTAAGGGATATGCCCCATTGGGAAAGTTGACCGTTGAAATCCATAGCCTCCTCCTAAGCCTTGCTACGCAAGAGGTAGATAATCAGCACGTTGATGTCGGCGGGGGAAATGCCGCTGATACGGGCGGCTTGTCCCAACGTCAAGGGCCGCACGGCGTTGAGCTTTTGCCGTGCCTCGAGCCTTAGATTATCCAACGTGTTGTAGTCGATGTCCGAAGGGAGCGCCTTGTCCTCTAAGGCCATGGCCTCATCGCGCATGGCTTGCTCCTGCGCCAAGTACCCCTCGTACTTGCAGTCGATGGCCGCCTCCTGCAAAACGGAGGGGCTAAAGCCCGCGAACTGCGGAAGGGCCGCAACGTCCTGCCAGGTGACCTTGGCGTGCTTGAAGATGTCTCGAGCCTTGACGCCCGACTTGGGCGCTTGCTCGCCGCCTTTGATTAAAATGGGGGCGCTAACGGAAGGCGGTAACACGGTCTCGAGGGCCTTGTCCAACTCCGCCCGCTCGGCCTGTTTGGCACAAAAAGCCCCCCAACGTATATCGTCAACCAAGCCAATCTCCCTCCCCAAGGGAGTGAGACGGCGGTCGGCATTGTCCTGACGCAAGGTGATGCGATACTCGGCTCTGGCGGTCATCATGCGATAGGGCTCGTTGGTGCCGCGGGTGACCAAGTCGTCGATGAGCACGCCGATGTAGGCCTGGTCTCTGCGCAAAACGACGGGGGCCTTGCCCTCCAAGTAGCGCGCCGCATTGATACCGGCCATCAGCCCCTGCGCCGCCGCCTCCTCGTAGCCCGAACTGCCGTTGACTTGGCCCGCGAAGAAGAGGCCTCGGACCACCTTGCTCATCAAAGAGGGATAGAGCGCCAAAGGGTCGATACAGTCGTACTCGATGGCATAGGCGTACTTCAAAAAGCGGCAGTGCCTTAGCCCCGGCAGGGTGCGATACATCGCCTCCTGCACGTCGCGAGGCAGACTGGTGCTCATGCCCTGTATGTACATACTGTCCCCGCCCAAGGTCTCGGGCTCAACGAAAATCTGGTGCCTTGCGTGGCCCGGAAAACGCACCACCTTGTCCTCGATGGAGGGACAATAGCGGGGGCCTACGCCCTTAATCTCGCCATTGTACATGGGGGCGCGATGTAAGTTGTCCAAAATGATGCGGTGGGTCTCGGCGTTGGTGTAGGTCAGGTAGCAGGGCTCCTCGGTAAACACGCGCTTGTCGGTGAGGAAGGAGAAACTGTAGACGTCCTCGTCTCCCTTCTCTACCTCCATCTCGTCAAAGTCGATGCTGTCGCGGGCGATGCGCGCGGGCGTGCCCGTCTTGAAGCGGCGAATGGGAATGCCCGCCTCGAGGAGCGAAGCGGTCAGGTGCTCGGCGCGGGCAAAGCCCGCGGGCCCCTCGAAATACTGCTCCTCACCGCGAATGATGCGGGCGTTGAGGTACACACCCGAAGCGATGATAACCGCGTCGGCGGTATAGGTGACGCCGCCTATCTCGGCGCCCGTAACGGCGCCATCGGCGAACGACAGACGGGTTGCTTCACCCTCGAGGAGGGTGAGACGCTCGGTAGCCTGCACCGTGGCCAACATATTGCGGTGGTAGACCGCCTTGTCCGTCTGACCCCTGAGGCTCTGCACGGCGGCACCCTTGGTGGCGTTGAGCATTTTGATTTGCAAAAGGCTGTTGTCGGCATTCAATGCCATCTGCCCGCCCAAGGCGTCAATCTCGCGCACCAAGTGCCCTTTGCCCGTGCCGCCCACGTTGGGGTTGCAGGCCATAAAGGCCACCGAGTCCAAATCTATCGCCGCCAAAAGAACCGCGTGATGTAGCCGCGCTAAGGCCAACGCGCTCTCTACGCCGGCGTGGCCGGCCCCTATGACGATGGCGTCGAAGTGCGTATTCATATCACTTACCTACACAGAATGAAGAGAAAATGCGGTCGAGGACGTCGTCGGTCGCCGTGGCGCCGTCCACCTCGCCCAAGGCTTGGTAGGCCTGCCTAAGGTCCACCAACACGCAATCCAGTGGCATATCGACAAAGGCCTTGTCGGCCGCCTCGACGTGCCTTAGCGCGCGCGAAACCGCCTCGATGTGCCTATCCTCGGTGAGCAACCCACCGTAGGCGCGGTCAACGCGGCATAGCCCCGCTATATCTTTAAGTAATGCGTCCACGCCCGCGCCCGTCTTGGCGCTGACGGAGGGATAAGCCTCGGTGGGCGCCTTTGCCACGTCCGTCTTGTTGTAGACCACGAAGAGGTGTTTGCCCTCGAACCGCTTAAGCAAGGCGGCATCGGGAGTTTCGCCACGGATGGCGTCCAAAAGATACACCACCGCGTCGGCTCTATCGGCCGCGGAATAGGCGCGCTCGACGCCCATCTGCTCCACTACGTCGGCGGTGTCCCTAAGCCCCGCGGTATCCAAAAGGTTGAGACGTACCCCCTCAAACGTGACACTCTCGCACAACGTATCGCGCGTGGTGCCCGCAATGGGGGTGACGATGGCGCGCTCCTCCCGCAGAATGCAATTCAATAGACTGCTCTTGCCCGCGTTGGGGGTGCCGACCAAGGCAACCGATATGCCGTGGCGGACCATTTTGCCCTCCTCGGCGCTATCGGCGAGGGCGCGAAGGGAGGCGCGAATGTCGGCAAGGGCGGGCGCGAAATCGTTGTCAATCTCCTCCTGCATTTCGTCGGGATAATCGAGCCCCGCCTCCAAAGTGGCGATGAGTGTGGCCAACCCCTCGAGGGTGGGGGCAAGACGCGCGCCGAGACTGCCCTCGAGCATCCCATAGCACAGGTTAATCTCGGCCTTGCTCTCGGCGTTGATGACGCCCAAGATGCCCTCTGCCTGAGAGAGGGTCACCTTGCCGTTCAAAAACGCACGGCGTGTGAACTCGCCCGCCTTGGCAAGCCGAGCGCCGTCCGCAAGAAGCGTGCGGAGAACAAAATCGGTGACGGCAACGCCGCCGTGCACCTGAAACTCCACCAAATCCTCGCCCGTATAACTATGGGGGGCCTTGAAATAGACCATCATGCACTGCTCGCCGAAGCCGTCGCCCGCAAAACGCCCCAAATACATATGATTGGGTTGGGGTGTCTCGGGCATACTGCGGCAAGAGAACCGCCTGAGGGCATAGGATAAACTATCCTCCCCCGACAAACGGACGATACCGATGGCGCCCACGCCGATGGCTGTTGAAATGGCGACGATGGTCTGCATAAGTTCCCCTTATTATGTCAATAGCCGATTTGTTGGGACAAATCGGCTATCGGTTGTCGGCCAAGGCCGAACGTCAGAATCTTCTCTTTTTGCCGCCGAACGAGCGGGTCTTGATGCCACCCGTGCGGAAAGACTTGTTGGTGCCGTAGGTCATCTCGCGCTCTTTGGGAATGATGACCACGTAGCGGTTGGGCTCGTCTCCGAAGGACTCTGTGGTGACGCGCTCGTCATCGGCCAAGGTCTCGTGAATCACGCGACGGTCTTGGTTGTTCATGGCCTCCAACTCCACCTGCTTGCCCTCGCGGCAGGCCTTATCGGCCAAACGCTTGGCCAAGGCGCGCAAGGTATCGGCACGGCGGGAGCGATAGCCCTCGACGTCGATGGTGAGACGGGTGTAGGAGGCGTCGTTCTTGTTGATATGAATGGTGGTGAGGTATTGAATGGAATCCAACACTTCGCCGCGATAACCGATGACGGCGGCGCTGTCTTTGCCGCTGATTTCGGCATGGAAGCCGCCCTCTACGTCCTCTACGGTGACGTCGCAGTCAAGCCCCATACGCTCCAATAGACCCGATATAAAGTCGCAGACGTCGTCCTTGGGGGTGCTCTTGACGGTGAGGCGCACCTTGGCGTTGCCGAACAAGCCGCCCTTCTTGACGACCTCGATATCGACCTCGTCCTCGGTCATGCCCAACTGCTCCAAGCCGATGGCAATGGCCTCTTCTATACTCTTGGCTTCTTTCTCAATGGATATCATGCTATCTCCTTTAGGCGATGCCCTCGGCTTTGTCTTTCTTCTTGGTGACGGCGTTGTATATGAGGTTGATACCAACCGTAATGAAGGAGTTGGTAAACATATAGATACAGAACGCCGCGCTGTAGAAGAGGGAGAACACGCCAATCATAATGGGCATCATCCACATCATATATTTCATACTATTGGCCGCACCGCCCGCCACGGGTTTGCCGTTGGCGTCATATTGGGTGGGCGTCTCGGGTTGGCTGCCCTTGGTGAGGCGGGTGCTGAAGATAGACAGCGCCAAGCTCAAGATGGGCAGGATAAGGTAGCCGTTCCAGTGTTTCATGTCGAAAAAGGTCTTGAAGGAACTGCCCTTATCTTCCTTATTATATTTGCGCATAGCGGGCTTCAAAATAGCGTCGTATGCGTTGCCGTACTGCGAGCTGTAGGGGAAGTTGACGTCGGTCAGCACCGCGTTCAACTTGCCCATGCCGGTGCCGGCGTATGTGCTGATGTCGGGGACCACGTCCGCCCAAGTGTCGGGCATAAATACGTTGTTAATCCACAGCCAGCCCCACTTGGTAGACTTCTTGCCGTCTTCTATGTCGCCCAACTCGTTGTAGGCGTTGAGCATGAAGGCGTCAATATCCTCGTCGGTAGCGGTGTCGAGCTTGCCCGTCTCCACAATCTCGGTCTTGTAGGTCTGCGTAAGCTCGTAGACCATCATCTGGTTCTCGTACTTGACGCAGGCGTTGAAGCCCGAGAAGACCACCAAGAAGATGACCAAGGTCAAAATAGAGGGCAAGCAAGCGCCCCACATGGAGTAGCCGTATTGTTTGTACAACTCGGACTGCTTTTTCTGAATGACTTGGGGATTGCCGGCATACGCCTCGTTGATGCGGTCCAGCTCGGGCTTCATCAACTTCATCGCCTTGTTGTTCTTGCGCGTGGCCGACTTCTGCCACAAATCGAAGGGGGAGACGATTGCCTTAAGAATTAGAGTGAAAATCACGACCGTCCAACCGAAG
>Ga0310690_10008781_pt1 | contig 12764 bp, 9 predicted proteins | sample AusTroGonzalo_MG_2_FD_207661 | JGI IMG/M metagenome (GOLD analysis project Ga0310690, IMG submission 207661) | Bovine rumen microbial communities from tropical cattle in Woodstock, Queensland, Australia - Gonzalo_04 (v2) (version 2) | ecosystem: Host-associated > Mammals > Digestive system >...
CTACAAACGGCGGATGAGGTATTGAAGACTTTGCCTAACATAGGTAAAGCGAATGTGTCTTGTAACACCTACAAATCTGTCTCATCCGATTTGACCAGACCCAAAATGGATGTGATTAATGGTTTGCTGTTGCGTATTATGCAAGGCGAAGAAGCGGGAAAGGTCTATAAACTTGACGAGATGATAAATAGCAGCAGAATGATTGTTACGATGGGCAGACAATCTCCTGATGTTTATAATAATATAGGTATAAAAGAAGAGGATAGTAGCTATGTCTCAAGAATCCATTGTACATTGGAAAAGAATATAGTCAATAAACGATGGTCGATTCGAGATGGGCAATGGAGAGATAAATGTCCTATTTCACAACGTTTACCTTTTTCTAATCCTTGTGCGCATTGTACAGCAAGATGTCCGCAACCTGGTTCTGACTATTATGGGAAATATTGGAAGCGCTCAACAAATGGCACTTATGTCAATTCTATGGAAGTTGATGAAAATGGCGGTTATATCAAGCCAGGGGACATTATTACTATTGGTGATGTGAAACTTAGAGTGGAAGGATACTGATGGCGAAAAGGGAAATCAACATATTTGGAACCTCGTTTCTTGACTTGTTGTCCGGAGCATTGGCAGCGGTCATCATCCTTTTTGTCATTGTGCCAAAAAAGACCCAATCTGACATTGAACTGATTGAAAAGTTCAGGGAAGTGGAAGTGATTGCGGCTGATATTGAGGATTTAACGGAAAAATTGAAGAATAGCGTCCCGAAAGAAGTCCTTGAACAGATAGAAACCGAGCTTAATGAATTGACTCAGAAGATTGAAAAGTTGCAAAACCAATTGGCTCAAATGGAAGCTGACATAAAAATCATAACCGAAGAAAACACCAACCTAAAGCAGACCATACAAGAGCAGCAAGAAGAAATTGAAAGATTGAAAAAGCAATTAGATGATGCTTCAAGACGGGCTGAAGAAGCTGAAAAACATAATAGCACTGCCAATACTGTGGAAAAAACATTGGGTGTGTTTGCTAAATTCGGTATTTTATGTCGTTGGGAAGAAACAGATACCGATGTGGATTTAGGCGTACAGCGATTTGGCGATTATGGTGGCACTAAAGAGCATTGCTGGAGAATGTATCCTTCAAAACCATGGGGTATTCTTGGAGAGGATGTCCGTGAGAGAGATTTCGATGAAGAGGAACGCTTTGAATTGTTCTATGTACCAAAGATTTATCATGATGTTTATACAGCTTGGGTGGATATTTATGATAACTCTAAAGGAAAACATGCCAAGGTAAATGCAACGCTTATCTTCCATCCTGGACAGCCAGATGAGCAAAGATACGAGGTTGGGGCCTTTTCTGTCTCTGGATCGCAAACGAAATGCTTCATAACTTTCAGTTTGACAGAACACGGATTTACGATTTTGAATCACAGGGAGCCTCAGTGGGGAAATGGTCGTGTTGTTAAATAGAAAAATCAACTCATTATGAATAATAGACTTATAAGATTGTTAATTAGTTTAATCGCAAGTGTAATTCTAATGTTTTTGTTGGTGACCATGACGCCAGCAGAAAATCCGCCACGACTTTTGGTGATGTTTGGCGGCACTATGCCTGAAGGATTAATTCAGGGATTTACTTATTTCCTGTTTATTTTTGGGATGCTTGAAGTCAGTCACATCAACAGAAAACTTACTTATGAGAATGACGCATTCTCAGCCAAATTGCTTCCTGAACAGGACAATTGGGTGTTGAGTGCCGAAGATGTAAACCAACTGAAACTGAATATGCAACAACTGGAGCATAATCAGAAATTCCTTTTGACCGACCTAATAAAAAAGGCTTGTACTAAATATCGGTTGAGCAAATCATCGTCTGAAGTACTTGGGCTTGTGGACTCACAAGTGAACATATATCGCTCGCAAATGGATAGTGAACAAGCTTTTATTCGATATACGGCATGGGCTATTCCTTCTGTCGGATTCATCGGCACCGTTCTTGGAATTGCCGCTGCTCTTGGTTATGCTGACCAAGCTGGAACGACAGAAGGTCTGAAACAAGTTACTGATATGCTTGGAGTGGCTTTCGACACCACCCTTGTGGCACTTCTGTTGAGCATCGTCTTGATGTTCGGCATTCATTACATCGACAAGAAACAAGAGGAGCTTTTCTCAAGAATGAGTTCCTATCTGAATGAAAATCTAATTAATCGATTCTATAAATAATAATCAATATGGCACGAGAAACGCAGTATAAAAAATCATTTTCTGGATCGATAGGATCTGGAATGAAATCGATAATGGGAAGCAACGGGCGACGCTTTTATGTACTCGAACATAAAGTGTCTTCAAAGTATCATAAAGCCGGAGAGTCCCAACAAATCATAGTAGATCAGATAGAACTTGGTCGAGGTTCTGAATGTCAAGTTCGTTTTGATGAGACCTTTGCAACAGTAAGCCGCAGACACGCTGCTATCGTCAGGGATGGGGACAATTGGAAACTTATCCATCTATCACAAGTCAATTCCACCTATTTGAATGGACATAAGGTACAGAAAGAGTGGTATCTACAAAGCGGTGACGAAATACAACTCTCAACCAACGGTCCCAAGCTAGGTTTCATTATTCCACAAGGTGAAAAAGGTTTGGTGAAAAGCATTGGCCTTACGGCAAGGATGAACCTTTTCCGTCAACAAGCATTGAGACCATATAAGACGGCGTTATCCATCATCTCTGTCGTGTTCCTTTTGGCTATTGTTGGAGGTGTTTGGGCATTGAAAAATGTAATGGCCGATAATGAAGTTCTAAAAGGGAAAATTGTGAAATTAGATGATAAAATCATCCAGGATAGCATAGAAAACATACATCGTTTTGAAGAACAAGAACATAAACGGATACAAGATAGCATAGAATACGCAAAACGTAGTGAAGAAGACAGGGAACGGTATGCTAAAGAGATAGCAGAAAACAATCGGCGTTGGAAAGAAATGTTGGAAAATGCAATACGTGAATCTGGAGACAATGGAAGAAATGGAATAGATGCGCTACTCAAAAAGCAAGGCATATTAAAAGATATTTATTATCTCTATACCGAGAAAGTAGTTTATGTAAAAGATGGTAAGGAGACTCAACTTATGCGGTACGGAACTAAAGGTGGTGAAATACAAAAAGAACCTTACGTTTGGAGTGGTACTGGATTTTTGTTAGATGACGGAAAATTTGTGACAGCCAGACATTGTATTGAAGGGTGGCTGTATGATAATCCTTTAGACACTACTGAAATTTCAAGTTATGTACGTCTTGTATCTTCATTCGATGGTTATGAAATTAAAGCTTACTTTAAAGCCGTTTCATCAATTTCAGGACGTACTTTTTGCTTTACGAATAAAGATTTCATAATCAATCATAGTCTTGATAAAAAAGTTCAAATTGGAGTCAATGAAGATGGAGTGCCATTATATTGGGTTTTTCCTTATCCAGTTTCTGATGATTGGAGTGATGCCATGTGGTCAACAGATTATGCCTATACGACAAAAACGAACGGGCAAAAAGGAGACTTAATGAAAGATGCAGGTTTAAGCAAGAACCTTTTACCTATGCAACAATTGGTTGCTATCGGCTTCCCTAAAGGATTAGGGGTGATGGATGGCAAAGAATTAGTTGATCCCATTTCTTCTAGTTTGACTTGTTCAAGACAGGGTCTGGCAAAAAACGGCTGCATTTTACATTCAGCAGGAACGGATCACGGCAATTCTGGTGGACCAATTTTGACAATTAGTGGGGATAAACTTGTAGTTGTCGGAATAGTTTCTCGTGCTGACGAAAAAAGCGAGAAATTTAATTGGGCTGTTCCTATTAGTCAAATTTATAAATGATGCAGTTATGAGAAAAGTATTGATTTCACTTGTGATATTGTTGTTCCCTTCGATTGTACATGCACAATATCAAACCGCAGGACAATTGTTAATCGAACAATCTTTAACAGGAAGTTTGTTTGTGATGTCCCAGTCGTATCAATTGAAGGATACTGTAAGTGGGCAAATCTTCGGACGCAATAACCAGAAACACTTTGGCGAGGCCTATTCGATGGCTTTAAAAGTCGATGGTGGATATTATGTGGCCTCAAATCTATTCACTCCTTGGGTAGGCGATGAGAACTATAAAAAATATGAAGGAAAACTAAAGCCAGTTCTATATGAAACTAGGGCAAGAGCATTATCTGATACTATTTGGCAACCAATTCCAATTGATTTTCCAATTGAAAAAGATTCACTTAACCAGTATTTGTTTATCAATGATACGGTCTTATATATGGGTGAAGGATTATCTATCGATACCGTCAAATGCAAAACAGCAGGTTGGGTTGTACTTGTGACAAAAAAGAAGAATGTTGGATGGGAGAAAATAAACAAAATAGAAAATTTAATTTATAAAAATGTAATTGATTTCACCGATACAAAACCTTCGGTGAATGTAACAGAAATGGAAAATGATTTCCTTTTCGGTTTTTTTATTGAACCTAAACAAACAGAGTGTGGTCAGTTAACTTTTTTCCTAAAAGGTTTTCTCTTTAGGAATAATGAAGGGTGGTTTGTTCAGAAAATGATGTTGAAGTTAAATTCAAATCACGAAGAAGAACACACAAATGAGTTAACTCCAGCCATGGACGACAAGCATGTTAAGGGCAAAAAACGCAAGCATGAAAGGAAACAATAAAGAAAAAATGAGAATGACCATGAAAAAACGAATAACCTTCAGAATGCACGCCTTTTCTGATGCGGCAGGCAAATACAACCCTGATGCCGTTAGGGGAGGCAACGAAGACAATTTCTATGTCGATGATAATTTGTGTGACGAGATCCCGGGCCATTGTGAATCAGATAAAGTCACGGATCTTTGCGATTTAGGTCTCATCATGGCTGTTGCCGATGGCATGGGCGGGATGAATGCTGGTGAAGTGGCTTCAGAGATTGCGGTAAACACTATTCAGGATTTCTTCGCTCCTGGAAAGGTGACGGACAAAATTGCCAAAGACCATGAAAGCAGAAAACAATACTTGGAAAAGCTCATCATTGAAGCAGATAATCGGATTAAGAAGGATGCCAAGCAAAACCCTGAACATGAGGGGATGGGTAGTACAATTATCCTTGCTTGGATTGTAGGCAGTGAGATGACATTGAGTTGGGTCGGTGATAGTCGTGCGTACCGCTTTAATCCTGCTACAGGTATAGAACTCATTTCCGAGGATCACTCATACGTGCAAGAATTGGTTCAACAAGGTTTGATTACATACGACCAAACCTTTGAACATCCGCAGGGTAATATTATCACAAGGAGTTTAGGGGATACCTCAAAGAGAATTCAGCCCGAAACAAGATTCTTCAATGTTTACGACCATGACATCATTCTGCTTTGCAGTGACGGATTGAGTGGCGTATTAAGGGATAGGAAAACACCCGATGGCGAAGGTGGTTATTTTCCTGGTGACAATTTGGAAGATTTGATTCGAGAAAACTCCACAACACTTGTTGGATGCCGGGAGGCACTTTGGCAAGCGGCGGAAAAAGCAGACTGGTATGATAATGTTACGGCAATCTTGTGTGAAATTCAAAGCGGAGCAGGGAAAGCCCCTGTCAGAGAATCTCTTGTTGATAACAAAACCGATGAAAGTATAATACCAAAACCTTTTTGGAGTCGTACCATAGCACATTTAACACCTAAAAACATGGTGATTACCTTGGCTGCCCTGGCATCGTTTTCTTGTATCGTCATTTTAGGTATTAAACAAATCCACAAGCGGCATCAGAAAGAAGAAACAATTGAACAGCAAGAAATCATTATGGATTCTGTCGAAGAACAATTTGATGAAGAGCATTGTAATAGATTAATTGATGTTATTGACCCTAAGCAAGAAACAGAGGATACAATTAAAGATGTTTCGGAATCAATAAAGAAAAAAGATGCTGTTACTTCTGATGATTCAAAGTGTGGAAAACCAGCTGTGGTGAAGGAAACACAACCCAAAAAAGAATCCAACGAGTTGACTATAGTTGAAGATGAGGCGATTATGTCAATTAATGAGATTAATACACTTGGGAAGGAATAAAGCCTAATCATTATGGAGCAAATATCACCCAATTTGATTATCAAGGATGGTCTTCATTCCTACACCATCAAGGAATATATTGGTAGTGGCAGTTATGGCGAAGTGTGGAGAGCGATAGACAACGATACAAACAAGGAGGTCGCTATTAAGTTTTATATCATGCTTGATGAAAAAGGTCGCAACGAGTTTATGAAAGAGTATGATATTGCTTATGGATTATCTCATAAGAATTTATTGACGGCTTCATATAGAGGAGTTTGGCATAACCGTCCATTTTTGGTGATGCGGTATTGCAAAAATGGAGCTAGTACTAAACTCGTGGGGCAATTGAAACCCAATCTTGAAAACGAAAAGATAATATGGAAATTCATACATGATGTTGCTGCCGGCTTGTCCTACTTGCACAATATTCAGCCTGATCCAATTGTACATCAGGATATTAAGCCAGACAATGTTTTGATGGATTCTGATGGAGGTTTTGTGATTACCGATTTTGGTATCAGCACAAAAATCCGTTCTACAATGAGCAAACAGTCAAACCGAGCCATCAATGCGGGTGCTGTCGCCTATATGGGACCTGAACGTTTCTCCTCTCAGCCCAACCCAATTAAAGCAAGTGACATTTGGTCACTTGGAGCAAGCGTTTTTGAGTTGGCTATGGGAGAATTACCTTTTGCTGGACAAGGAGGAACCATGCTTAAATATGGTGCCGACATGCCTGAAGTGGATGGAGGTTGGTCTCTTGATTTAAAAAATGTTATCTACAAATGCTTGGCCAAAGATCCTTGGGATAGGTTGAAAGCGCATGAATTGGTGGATTATGCCAATCGGATATTGAATAAATCTAATGATCCTCGTAGTACTCTAAGAAAAGACCATCCAATTTTTGATGACCCGCCCACAGTTTATGGGTCACCATCATCAAAAAAACCAGAGCCTATAGTAATAAAGAAAAAAACAGGCACATGGATACCTATTTCGTTGGTTGCCATGCTTGTACTTGGTATCATAATCTATAGTGCTACAGCAGACAAGAGATATGCACGTCAGCAAATAGCCCCATATAAAACTTTGGTAGCGAAATGTTCAAATAATATAAACCAAGGCGGGGCGCAAAACACTAAAGCCTTGTTTGAGGCAAAAGATCAATTGGAGAGCGTCGGGAACTATGAAAACAAATACAAAGGATATTTCCCAAACGAATTCAACAAATACAACGGATTGAATAACAGGCTGAATGATAAACTTGAAACGGCAAGTGAAGATCTGGCAAAATCAGCGAAATCCCAAGCGAATATTGGGAAGACGGACAAAGCCTTGTCTTATTATGGCCTTGCTCTTAAACTAAACCCTAACAATAAAACAGCATCCAAAGAATATGAAGATTTTGTTGAATCTATCGCTTATATGAAGATAAAGGATATTGAGTTTTGCAATTATAAAAACAACGTCGGAGATATTGATGATTATGGTTCAACATTATATGCCAATAAGATGAGGTGGTTGGGTGCAAGAATATTATATGATGGACTGAGTAACACCCAGAAAACAATTGATTTGAACGTAAAAATCATCGACCCTAAGAATACCTTAGAAAAATATTCCGAATCGCCTAAGGGCTATACTTTTGTTACAAAGAATTGCTCTGTTTATAATAATGCCAACAATACATTATATTTGAGCGGATGGGGTAGTGAAAGTGTAAGTATTTACTCCAAAGGAACCTATACATACGAAGTCTGGTACAAAGGAAAGAAACTTTTTTCAAAACAAGTGACATTACATTAAAAACAATAAATGATGAAAAAGTATTATACATTATTATTGGCATTAACATTGTTTTATGTTGATGTTATGGCGCAAGACATCGAGAATTGCTATAACAGTACCCGCGCGGAGGGCATTCAATTGATGCAAAAGAAGAAGTATTCAGAAGCCATTAAGTTTTTTACAGCAGCTAAAGATTGCTTTGATAAGCCTGCCAATAATGACCTCCAATCTAAAATAAACGAATGCCGAAGGAAAATCGAGGAAATCAACAAGCCTGTACCTCCACAGGATCCTCCAACACCAGAAACAGGAACTGATGTAAATAAACCTACTGACAACAAGCCTGACGATGCTGTGTATGCGAACACGGCATATATGGAAATTGTTAGTATATCTTTCGGAAACACTGATAAAAACGACAATGTAATTACAAAATATGGCTCAACTCTTTTTGATAATGAAATGAGGTATCTAACACCCAAATTACAATATAATGGATTGGCTTCTGAATCTAAAACAATAGAGTTAAAAACAAAAATCATTAACCCAGATGGGACACTGCGTAGAAACACGAAAACCTCACCTGACGGGTATACTTATTCTTTCAATATGACAGTTTATCCTGGGACAAATAAAACACGTACTCTGTTAGGTTGGGGTAATGATGAAAAAAGCACGTACAAAGCAGGAATATATCAATTTGAGTTGTGGTATAATGAAAAGAAGCTTTATAGTACTTCTTTTGAAATCAAATCATCTGATAAGCTTTATGAAGATAAAGCATATATGGATATTGTTAGTGTATCATTTGGAAACACCGACAAAAACAATAATATAATCACAGATTATGAATCAACTCTTTTTGACAGTGAAATGAGGTATTTAACTCCCAAATTACAATATAATGGATTGGCTTCTATATCTAAAACAATAGAAATAAAAGTAAAAATCATCAACCCCAACGGGTCGTTGAATAGAAGTTCTGAGAATTCGCCAGCTGGGTACACTTATTCCTACAAAATGACGGTTTACCCTGGAACAAATAAAAACTGTATTCTATCAGGATGGGGTAATAACGATAAAAGCACATATGAAGCAGGCACATATCAATTTGAATTATGGTACAATGAAAAAAAACTCTATAGTACCACTTTCGAAATTAAAACCAATTATTTAACGGTTAACAATGAAACTTCTTTGCTGTCATCTTTTGAGGCAAAAGGAGGAGAAAAAACATATCAAGTTTCAAGCAGTGCTGCTTCTTGGAAAACATGGGGTGTACCCTCTTGGTGCTCAATAAAAGATGAGACCGCCACAAGTTTCAAATTAAAATGTTATGAAAACACATCTACTAAACCACGAAAAGATTACATGAAGGTTCAGAGTGGTGGCAAAGAGGTTAGAATTGATATTTCCCAAACGGGAAAAAGCAGGTATTCTGTGTGGCCAGGTTATTATTGGAATCCCTATTTTGGAATTCGTTTCGCATACACCCAACGCACTTTTAATGTAACTGGAGGAAATCTTGATAAACCAGAAAAAGTCACATTTTTTGGAGAAGATGGATGGATGAAAGGATTTCAGGCAGGAATGTTTTTTGACCCAAGCGGACTGAATCCATGGGGAATGTTTGGATTAAACATTGGCTTGAACTTAGAAATGTATTTTTCGACATGGAAGAATGCCCCGCATGATTATCAGTATGAATACTATGATAAATATATGGATGTCAATCTATATATGCCTTTGGATTTGACATTTCATATTCCCTTTGGTCCAGAATCAGCCTTGTGTTTGTACGGTGGAATAGGTTTGGATTTTAATTGTTACAATGAACTGACCATTTCCATCGATTCTTATGCGAGTCCTCTTGAAAACCAATATGGCAAAGATTCATTTAACAGGTTCAATCTTTCGTATGAGTATGGTCTTAATCTGAAACTCAGAGGCATAATGTTCTATGCAACATATCAGAAAGGTTTATCGCATCATCCGATTTTTAGTGGTTATTCTACGACAATGGATAAATTATCTATGGGAATGTCTATCGTATTTGGTGATTGATTATGCAATATTAGTGTAACCATTCGACGAACTACATATAGTTGAGCCTACATATTAAACCAGCAGCGACTATATCTTGAACTGAAATTGTAGTGACTGCTGTAGTTGTAGTCATGTGCGCTATTGCGACCGCAAATGTACAGCACGGCTACAATCTCTACAACGTATATTTCGACGTATGCTTATGGAAAAATAAGAAAAAGTGTGTTGAAAATGCATTAGTTTCGAAATTGTTTGTATTTTTGCAGCGTAAATCCCGCTCGGATGAGATATACCGAAGCTTAAGCCTCCGAAAAGGGGCTTTATTTTTAATCGTTTCGCGCAAGGTTTGTTCAGTCAATGCTCCCAGATGAAGTGACCCTTGCAAATGGCTATGTCGTTAAGAGACCTGTCAATTGGAAGCAATTAGAGTCATGTTAGGCGCAATAAAAGGAGACATCATAGGTTCTCGATTTGAATTCAACGGCACGATGTAGTCATAGGGAACAACTTAGACTATACCGCAAGCAGCACCAGCAGCTGCGCCGTGAAGATACGCTGGGACATCGTCAGGGGATAGAACGACATGGCCACTAAAGTAGAGGAGCGGCATGTCGAGCCTTGTCGTGAACGCTTTTCTGAAGATGGATGTGGAGCTCCCTTACGACATACCAATTCAAATCGCGTGGACGCTGGCTACCATCGCCTTGCTGTATGCTGTCCTTCAAATCAAGAAAGACGGGGTGAGTTGCTGGGGGCTGTTGGAATAATTTTTCAGGAAAGTGCTCTGTATAAAATAATCTTCGTAAGTTTGCCACGTAAAACAAATACGGACGGCTATGGTACAAGATACTGGAGAGAGATACATCAACCCTTACACCGACTTCGGATTCAAGAAGTTGTTCGGCACGGAGATGAACAAGGATTTGCTCATCAGCTTCCTCAACGCCCTGTTCAACGGCAGCGAGAAGGAGATAGAGGACGTGCAGTATCTCAATGGTGAGAATCTGGGAGACGGCTACGGCGACCGCCGCTCCATCTTCGATGTCTATTGCACGACGAAAGACGGGAGCCGCTTCATCGTGGAGATGCAGAAGGCGGAGCAGACCTATTTCAAGGACCGTAGCGTTTACTATGCCACCACGCCCATACGGCAGCAGGCCCCGAAGGGCAAGTGGGACTATCATCTGGAGAATGTCTATACGGTGGGCATCCTCAACTTTGAGTTCCCCAACAATGAGTACCCTGCTGACAGCTACCGTCACGAGATTAAGCTGAAGGACGTGGAGGATAACCATGTGTTCTATGAAAAGCTGACATTTGTCTATCTGGAAATGCCGAAGTTCAACAAGACCGAAGACGAGCTGGAGACCATGTTCGACAAGTGGATGTTTGTGCTGCGCAATCTTTCCCGTCTGCTCGAACGCCCCGTGGCCTTGCAGGACCGCGTTTTCAAGAAACTTTTTGAACAAGCCGAAATCGCCAAGTATTCGGAGGCTGAACGCAGGCAATACGAGGCTTCACAGAAGGAATACTGGGATTATACGAGCACCTTGGAAACGGCGGAAATGAAAGGTGAAAAAAGGGGCGAAGAGAAAGAAAGAATAGAAATCGCCTGCAAGATGAAAGCCGATGGCTTACCGAATGAACTTATAGCGAAATACACAGGTCTTTCTATTGACGAGATTGAAGATGTGTAATGCAAGCCTTTAACAGCCAAAGCGAGCTTGTAGAGTCCCTTGTAGCACAATAATCATGTTAGGCGCAATCACAGGAGACATCATAGGTTCTCGATTTGAATTCAACGGCACGATGTAGTCATAGGGAACAGCTCAGACTATACCGCCAGCAGCACCAGCAGCTGCGCCGTGAAGATGCGCAAAAACATCGTCAAGGGATAGACGGTCGCGTAACCCATGTTGGGCAGCTTACAACCCTCAGGAGCCACAGTGTTGGCGAAGGCCAAAGTGGGTGGGTCGGTGTGGGAGCCGCCGATGAAGCCCATCAGGGTGTAGTAGTTCATTTTTAGCACCAAACGGCCAAATGTCGCCACAAGGATGGGCGGCACAATGGTGATGATGATACCATAAACTACCCACATATAATGTACTTGCACGGTTTCTACGAATTTGCCGCCCGCGCCGAGACCTACGGCTGCAAGGAAGAGCGCAATGCCTACTTCACGTAGCATCCACACGCCATGGCTGTCAGTGAATTCCGTTGTAAACCAACCTTTTCTGACGCCTAACCAACCACCGATAATGGCTACCACCAAAGGTCCGCCAGCCAAACCGAGTTTGATGGGTGCTTTCATGCCCACGGGGATAGGAATGGAACCGACTATGATGCCAATCGCGATGATGATAAAGATGGGGATGAGGTTCGCTTTGTGGCGTTGCGATGTGGGAGTAGCTTGCTTTTCTGCGTTGGATTCCAGTGTGTTTTCGGCTGTTGGTTCGTTTTTCAGGTCGATGCGACAAAGCGGACGCAGCAAAATACAGGTCATGATCATGCCCACGACGGCTAAGGGATAAGTCACAGCATAGCCCGCAGCCAGACGGTCGGCACCACCTTCGATGCCCAAATCACTGACGGCTTGTTGTGCGGCCGAGAGACCAGGCGTGTTGGTGATGGCACCCGTGTAGACACCAGCCATGTCAGCGAGGTTCTGATGGGCGACTTTGGCGATGATGACTGTAATCAAGACGCCCAACGCTACATTGACCAAGGCCATAAGGTTCATGGCCAGTCCGCCTTTCTTGAACGAGCTGAAAAATCCTGGCCCGACTTGCAAACCCACCGCCACCACAAAGAGAATCAATCCGAACTCCTTGATAACG
>Ga0310690_10008783_pt1 | contig 12762 bp, 2 predicted proteins | sample AusTroGonzalo_MG_2_FD_207661 | JGI IMG/M metagenome (GOLD analysis project Ga0310690, IMG submission 207661) | Bovine rumen microbial communities from tropical cattle in Woodstock, Queensland, Australia - Gonzalo_04 (v2) (version 2) | ecosystem: Host-associated > Mammals > Digestive system >...
TCATCATAAATGTAATTAACAATCAAATCACCATTTTGATTTACATATCCATACTTTCCATTTTTATTTACTAAAAACAAGGTATGGTTGATTAATACATCTTTATTTTGTTTTTCTTGAAAATTGAAATTATAATATTTATATTTTCCTTCTTGTCTAACTCTCATATAGCCTTTATCAATATTTAATTCTGAAATAATTACATGAGATAGTTTTACTTCTAGATTTCTAGAAATGATGTCTGTCGTATAATTTGAATTTTCAGCTGTATAAAAATTGGCTTTATTGATAAAAGAAAGACTTTCATAAGCGAAATCTAAAAGAATAACATTTTCAGTAGAAATAATACCATATAATCCATTACTTTTAGCAATAAAGTAATTATCATGAGCATATTTTAAATCTTCATATTGCGCTGGAATAAGTTCTATTCCATTAGCATCTATAACGCCTTTTAAGCCATTGACAACTATCGTCATATATTCACCATTAATATCACTAACATCATCAAAACCGCTATCTTTTACTGTATTCAAACTATTCGTAATGATTTTTAATACGCCATCTTCTTTTACGACATACATATTATTTCCAGATACTTGTTTAATTTCTTCATAATTACATGCTAAGATTTCTTTTCCTGTTCCACTAACAACACCATATTTACCATCTATACTAACAATATATCCGTTATCTGCATTTTCCTTATCTAAAGAACGAATATCTTGATATTGACATTCTAACACTAAAGTACCTAAGGTACTGTTAACTAAGCCTTTTAGGCTATCTTTTTCTACAACAATACTTTTAGAAATACCTTCTAATGCATGAATATTAGAATATTCAGCCGGAACAATTTTTTTTCCAGAAAAATCTACTAATCCGTAAAAACCATTTTCCTCAAATTTTAAAACATTATCTTCATACCAAATTTCTTGATTAGTTGCATTTTCTATTGGTGAAAGTTGCTGATAATTTTTTAAAATTTGTTGATTATTCGCATTTAATACTTTCGTTTGATATGTTCCTGCATTGTAATCTACATTATAAGTACAAACAAACACATCTTTTGCAGAATTTGGAATAATAATCATCTCATCATAAATTGGTTTTAAAACCGTTTTTCCAGCTCCATCAATAACACCATATTTTCCACTCTCGAAAATAACAAAATATCTTTTAGGAATTGGCATTTCGGCTATTTTGTTTTTATCTTTATTTAATAAATTTATAATAGATATAATCACCATAACAAAAACAATAATGGCTACAATAATTGCCAAAGCTTTTCTAAAATTTAATTGAAATTCATCATCAAAGCGTCTTCCTTTTATTTTATCCATAAAACAAAAACCTCCCCTACTGGTTAAGTATTTTCGTAAATAATATATCATTTTCTTTCTGATTTTACAATAGATATTCTAAAAATTCTACGGAAAAAGGAAAATAGAGACTTTGTTTTAAATTTGTAATAAAAAAATAAAATAGGCATACCATATTTTGTATGCCTTCCATTCTATTATTTCTTTTTAATAATTCTAGCTACAATAACCGTAATATCATCTTTGGGAATTCCCAAAGAATTATCAACTGCCTCATTTGTAATCAGCTCCGCTATTTTTTGCACATTATTTGTGTTAACATTCTTTAAGAACTCTTCAATCCAGTCTTTTTTTGTCTCATCTTTACAAGCTAATAACCCATCACTACACATTAAAATAATATCGCCTTCGGTTAATTCTTTTTCTTGTATCTCAAATCCTGCATCTTGTACTATTCCTACCGGCAAATTCTTGCCTTGATACACCGCTACGGCTTTCTTATTTTTTATATACGTATTACAAGCACCATTTTTTGACATCAACATTTTTCCGCTATATAAATCTAATATGCTGATATCAATAGTAGCATACATTTCATCCTCTTTATTAAAGCTTAATTCTGAATTAATCAATTGAATGGTTTCATTTCTTTTAAATCCTTTTGATAACATCGTATTTAACGTATCTACAACGAATTTACTGGCATTCCTTGCCTTTTCTCCGCTTCCCATACCATCACTGATTGCTAATAAATACTTTCCGTCATTTAATCTTATTTGTAAGCTGGCGTCTCCGGCTTAATTCGCCAGAGCCATCTTTAGAAATCTTACTACTTCCAACTTGTAAAGCAAATTGATCTTCCGCAGAATACACTTGCATGTATTCCCCTGTAGTCGAACTTTTTTTATCTTTTTGAAAAGTACATTTTGTTTCCAAGCACTTAGAAATCAACATTTCTATGTTCGTTATTCTATTTTTTTCTCTAATGGAAGCATTATATTCTTCAAACTTCAATGTAACAATATATTTTCCATTTTCACACCTATCTACGATAATATTTTGAATAGGATATGCTTTTCCTTTTAATAAAGCCTTAATTTCTTTTTCTTTTTTCTCAAATGTATCTTTTGTTTTTGAGTCTTGTGAAATCTGTGTCATCATTTTTGTTACATTATTCATTTGATTTTCTAATTTCTTTGCTTCTTCTTTTTTCACTTTTACTTTCACAGAGTTCAACTGTAATTCGTGATACACTCTATTCGCTAGCTTAATCAATTCTTGTAAATCTTCTTTTAATTTTTGATCCCTTAATAAGACATAATTGTGATATTTTTGAAAAATTTCCAACATGGCTTTTTCTGTAATAACATCCTCTTTCGTTAAATATTCAAAAAAATCTCCTATTAAGTCTTCATTTTGCATCACATCATCATAAAAGACATTTTCTGTATAATTTTCCACTAACTTGATAAAATTATCTATATAGACTTCTTTATTTAATAAATCTTCCTCTTCTGCATTTTGAACAAAGAAATTATGATTCATATCTGAAATTGTTTGAGTTACGGCATTAATTTTTTCTTTTATTTCTTCATAATAGCTTAATTTATTCTCACCAGAACTGCCCAACAATATTTCTGAATGAAAAATATTTTTTTGGAAGCGTCCTGGCATAATAATATGCCCTAATATGCCTGATATTGTCCCACTTAGAATAAAAACCAAAATGGTAAAAAGCTCGATTGGTGAAATCAGTGTTAGGCTTGCTCCAACTGCAATTCCCGTCATAGTGCCAAAAGAGATTCCGTACTTTATTCCAATATAAACAATTACCACTATTGTCAAAATATAACTCGTGCTATATTGGAATATTTTAATATTCTCGAAAACAGAAATGGCTATAGCAAAAAGAATCGTAGCTGCAATGATTTCTTCTACTGTAAAAGCTTCTTTCTGAGGATAATCTCTAATCACCACAATACCATTTACGAAAATTTTGTAAAAAGCGTATGTCAGTAAAGAAAGAATAAATCCTATAAATACATTAGAAGCTGCCAAAGTACCACGTATATTTTGAATGATACAATATATAAAAGAGGCTGCAAACAATCTTGTTCCCACTTTAAAAATTTCATTTCGCTCTTCCGTAGCAATTTTTGGTTTAAAAAAGAATATGAATAAGAAAAATAACAATGAAGTATAAAAATAGTTAGAAAATCCAACACCTCCATGAAAAATAGCTGCTGATATTAAGGATACCAAATAAACCATAAAAATAGGTATCGTACTTCCTAAGCAAGCACCTACGATAGCTAGTCCAAATGGTAATATTCCTTCTTTAATTTCTACCATAGAAAGTAAAAAAGTCAAGAGGTACATCACACAATTGCGTGGTTTAAAAATCTCTTTTAACAACAAGTTAATTCGATTTTCTTTGATATTATCCTCTTGATATACATCACTATTAGAAATATTTTGAAACATCCTTAATCACCGTTCTAGATATTAGATGTTAGAATCTTCATCCAACTCTAATTCTTCCTTTCTTGAATTTATAAATAATTTATAAATACATTGTAAGCAAAATTATCTATAAATTTTGTCATATTTATTCGATTATTCATAAAACTTTACTGCAAATTGTGATAATTTATTGAAATTTTAACCTATTTTTGCTAAATTTCAGTCTACATTTTATTATACTTTATCCAAAAAAGCAAGAATTTTGAAAAAAAATGTCTACTTCTATTTTTAAAATTTCTATTTTACAACAAAAAAGGAATGAGAATCTTCTCATTCCTTTTTTTCTTTTTATATTAATTAATTCTTAACTAATACTTTTTTCTTGATGATAACAATTGAAATTGCTACTAATGTTATTGAAATTAGTATAACTATCATCAATTGTATCTTTCTTGATTCGGCTGCATTCAAACCTGTTGGTGGAGATAATGTGATTACCTCTGTTGCACTAGCATCTTTCTCCTTACCACCATTTTTGTTAGCTGCAGCATAAATTCCATCTACATCATATGGATTTGCATTACCAGCAATATTTCTACTATCACGTCTACCAGCTGTATTCTCAAATTTGATAATCTCTACCAAGTTATCAATATCTGCTGCATCTAACTCTGATGAATAGAATCTACTTACTAATAATGTCATAGAACCTGTTGAACGATTAACATTCTTATTAGCCATATATGGCTCCAAGAATTTAACAAATCCTGGATTAGAACCTGTATCTTGAGAAGCACCGTTATCCATCATTAAGACTAAGTTGTTTTTCATTTCTGCTCTATATTCTTGTAACTTGTCATTAACAATAGAGTATCTTTCTCCGCTATTTAAAGTTCTATCCGCAGCTGTTTCACCTGTGATGTTTCCTTCACTATCTATGATTTGTACGATAGTTGGATCTAGCAAATGTTCACTCAACAAGTAATCAATTTCTGTATTGGTCCAACTTGAATCTCTAGCAATATTGTTCATATCTGTAAACTCAACATCTGGATCAATATAATCGATTAATTGATGAACTTCTGTTTTTACAATTCTTTCGTCTGGTCTTACGCCAACGCCTTGACTACCTAAGTAGTAAACGCTTCCAAAATAAGTACCATAACCTACGCTTGTAAAGTTTGTTCCGTCTTTATAGACTCTACCTTTGCTTTCTGTATATAAAGTTGTAGAAATCTTTTCTAACGCTTCGTTAAATGCTGTTTCTTTCAATTCTTTTGTTGCAGCGGCATTCATTGTTGCCCATAAAGTTTCTAAGTCTTGACTAATTCTATCTGTTTCACTCATATTGAAAATCGTGAATTGATATTTTACTTGAATTTGTGTACCTTGAAGAATGGTTCCCTCTGCAATAATGTATCTGTAACCTTGGTCATAAGCGCCTCTTCTATTTAGAGATGCAATATGATCCATTCCTGTAGAAGCAGCTTCGTTTAATGTAACTGTAGAAGCTATACTTCCATCTGATTTCAATGTATATCGAATATCATAAATAGCATCTAATATAACCTTATTATCTGATGTTGTCAATGTAATTTGTTTAATCTGTTTATCTATGGTTAATTTAGCTTGAGATCTTTCTTCAATACCACAGTCGATGTTTTTGATATGATATGTGAAATCTGGTGTTCCTACATCTCTACCATTTTCTACAGCATCACCATAAACAGCTCCAACATCAACTCCACTTAACGTTTCTGTTGTATAACCAATCTTGTAAATATTCTCTATACCAAGATTAATCTTAGCAGTTTCTGCATACATATAGTATCCTTCACCTACAATTGGATTATTTCTTACATCTTGATAATTACCAAATAATTCTCCGTGATCTGCATTTTTATCATCTGCTGTTGCCAACAATTTTGTATTGTCATGTGTTAACATTTCTGATTTAGCTGAAATATATAACCTTCTTGCTTCGTTATCACGTGCATCATTAACTCTTAAGTCATTTAGGTCTTGTTTTTCAATAGCATGCCATTCGTTATCTACATATCCATCATTATCTTTATCATTATCAAATCCAATTTGATATGCTGTTGTTTTATAATCTTGACCATTATAGACTTCTTCTGAACCTGTTTTTCCAGTTAAGATTTCTGTATCACCATAAACATATCTTACACGATAGTTACCTGCTGGTGGGTTAATAAATTCATACTCACCATTTTGTGTTACCGTTGCTTGGTGGAATCCAGTAAGTTCAGAGATTGTATGACTACCTAATGCTGCAATTGGTGTCTCTGTTGGCCATGCAAATTGATATTCTCTGTAAACTGTTTCCCCATTATCTGTTGTCTCTGGAATACTAATTGTCTCATAGATTTCAGTAGTGATACCGTCAACAAGTTTATCTCCTTGATCTGGATTATAGTATCCATCACCAACAATTTGTCCATATCCTGCTGCTTTTGTTTGCGCATCATCCCAAACAATTCCAGATATTGCTCTTGTTTCATCTTCTAAACCGATTGTGATAATTGGTGCAGAATCTGTATCATCTTCATAATATGTCTTCTCATTGTAGTATGGAATATTTACGTTATCTGGTGCAGAATCTTCGTCAACTCTACCAGAAATTTGTCCTGGCGCACTCCATCTGTTTTCAGACTTGTCTGAATAATATGATGTGAATTTTGTTAATTCAGCGACATTGTGTTTCTTACCTAGTTTAATAGTATTGTATACACCTGAATCTCCAACATCATCTTTTTCTATCTTAAACGTTACTGTAATAGTAGCCTTTTCTCCAGCAACAAGTTTCTTGTTAGCGAAGCTACTTGTTGTTAGTTTTCCATATGTTATGCCATCACTTCCTTCATAACTTCCTACTTTTACCCAAGTAACATTCCCATTTCCGTTTTCTTCCCAACTTCCAGTTTCGCTATTTCTTATGGCATATTCCACTTTAGAAGGGCTTGCTACTTCTATAACGCTATCTACGTCTTTACCATTTAATGTTTGAACATATCTTGATTCACTTGCTTCTATTAGTTTAAATGTATTATCATAATAATCTGCTACTTCTCCAATAATGACATCATATGTTTCAGATTGATTATAAACATTAATGGTATATTTCAAGTAAATTTCCATTTCAGAAGTTTCTACTGGTAATCCTAATTTTGCTGTATAGAAGTTTTCTAATGCATTTCCTGCATCAGATCCGCCATATACAGCTGCTCTATAATAGTAATCACCTTTATACAAACTTAGTTTGTATTCAATTTGCGCATCTGCAACAGCTAATTGTTTATATAATAACTCTGTATAATCAGGATCCTCCAAATCAATAGCTGTATTAAATTTATATTTTAACGCTTTTCCATTTACTATTACTAGAGCTTCTGATAAATCTTTTTCTACTGCAATATCTGCAGCTTCACGCTCTACTAATCCTAAATTAATGCTTAAGCAATAATTATAAACCGCTTCAAATTTATAAGTAATTGTAAATACATCTGTAATAGATTTATCCCAACTCATTAAATGCCAAGCTGTTACATCATAATTTGGATCTTGTGTATAGAATGGGAATGTTAAGTTGGCATTTGCTGTACAGTTTGAGATTCTCAAATCTTCATAAATCTCACCATTCTCATCTAGTGTCTCTAATGTTGATATTTTTCTTGAATTATCGCTATTAAAGAATGATACAGAATCTACTGAACTATAATGTAACTCTTTTCCACTTCTTGTTGTACCTAATGTATTTCCATCATCATCCATCACTTCTTTGCCTTGAATATCAGCAAAAGTGTTGTTAAATTCTTCTCTGACATCTTGCTTATCAATTGCCATAGAATCATATAGATACTGATCTCTTTCAAAAGTTGTACTATTAATAATCATAGACCATCTGTTAGAAATATCACTATACATATTATTGGTAGAATTTGCTCCTACATAAGAATTGCTTTGTCCTCCAGCTGTTGCTAGGAATTCTGTTGGTTCATAAGTTTGGCCATCATATTCAAATTCTACATCATAAGTAACGCCGTAATCTGCAATAAATCTATTTTCCTCATCATAATGTCCATACATTCCACTCTCTTTTTCTTCTGTCGTAAAGGCAGGTACAGAGATGGCTCCGAAACTCCAGTTACCACTGTCATCTGTATAAGTTACATTGTCAATACGAACTGTTAAATTACTCTCATCATATGCATATACGCCATCTAATCTTTTAATCACACGGCCATTGTCTTTATCTACTAAAGTTCTATAAATTGTAACTTTAGCATTTGCAATTCCTGGTTCTCCTTCATCAATGATACCATTTTCTTGGCTATCTACATGCTTATCAATTGTACGATTGGTATCATCCCAAACTTTACCACCAAGTTTCATAACTAAAATTACTTGTTCATTATAATGCCATTCATTCGTAATGTCTGCTACTGCGATTTCTCCATCTACTAATTGATTATTAGTAGGAGAAACTTCTGTTTTTAGTAATGACCATCCTGTTGGAATTTCAGACGCTGGTTCTTCTACTATAAAGCTTGGAGCTTGATCTCCATTCCAACGAATAACATCTGATAACCATGTCCAACCAAAGTCTTTTAAAAGCGTAATCTTTAATGTTAATGTCTGATTATGATAAGCTTTTCCTTTATATGTAAAACTTCCTCTCACTTTAACTAAAGCAGAAAAGCTTACAGTTATATCATCTTCTGATAATTTATCGTTTAATTCAAAATGTTTATTAACTCTAATTTGAGCTTGATGTTCTTCTTCATAAACATTAATTGCTTGTACTGAAGCAATACCTGTAATACCATCTTCTGAATTCTGTGCAATTAAGTCGCCTTTTGGTTTATCTATGGTGCATTTATAACCACCGCTACTTACTTCTGTTATTTCATATGTTGGTGTCTTTTCTAGAGGAGACCAAACATACCATCCGCTTCTCCAATATCCGCCTGAAGTTACTTTTATTTCATCTTCTTGTGTATCTCTTACATTTCCTGCTTTATCATAGAATGTAACCTTTACTTTAAATGTAAATTCTACACCATCAATTTGATTGCCTTTACTATCTAATAATGTCTTATAAATTTGAATTCTACCTTTAAAAGGATTTCCTACTTTGTTTTCTGCAATAATCCAGTTGTCAAAATTAGGTTGAACTGTTCCTGTTATCGCAGGTTGTGTATTTGTTTGGTAAGCATTTCTAATACTTACAAACTCAATACCATTTGCCAATGTAGCAGTTTCCTCTGTTACTGTATAAGTAGGTGCTCCATCCTTTTCATACCAATGAATTGTATCACCCGTATTATCTTTTAAACTCCAAACTGGTCCATTAGCAGTAATTTTTATATCTTTAATTTCAAGTTTTTTATAGTCTTTTCCTTGATATTTGAATTTACCTGTTACTGTCAATGTAAATGTAAATTCTTCTCCTTCGATGATTTCACTAATCGCTTGTTTTTCAATGATAATATTACCTTCTACAGGTGTTTCTTCCTTAGCATCATTAACAGCAATAATATGTGTCATATCTCCAACAAGACTTCCTTCGATGACTAAGTTTTCCCCAGATGTATTATCTAATTCTTTAAGAATAATTTCTCTATCATTTCTAATGCTTACTGTTTTTACTTTGTCTGGAAATACGCCTGTAATTTCAGAAATTGTATATGTTGGAACTGCTGCGCCTTCATCCCATTCAAAATATCCTGATACCCAATCTCTTTCATCTGCCACAGCAACAACGCCTTTAAATTCTGCAATTTCACCAGCTTGGTATTCTGTTATTTTCGTAACATCTTCTAAATCATGATATCTAAATGGTGATGTACTGGTAACTTGTACATTGAAATAGAAATTTCTACCTTTTAATTGATTGTTTAAAACCTCTTTTGTGATTTCAATGTGACTACCATTTGGTTGCTCTCCATAATTAATAGCAACTATTTTAGCTACTTCTTCTATGCTTAATTCATCTGTTATTGTTCTTGAACTATCTGTACAAATTTTTCTTTGATTTGAAATACTAACAAATGTTACATCTGAATCTGTGGTTTCCTCTGTTACAGAATATGTAGGAGCATCTGCTTCTTCATTCCAAGTAACAATTCCTGAAAGCCAAGGATTTCCATTTGCTTCTACCTCAATATGCTCTAATCTATAAGTATTTCCATTTTCAGAATCTGGTCCATAGTGTTTTCCAGCATAGTCAAATTCACCTTTTATTTCTAATGTGAAGTAAAATGGTCTACCTGAAAGATCTTCTGTTGCTTTCTTTACAATTCTTAAAGAACCATCTTGGAAGTTAGGACCTGGTTTATTAATACATGTAATATAGTTTTCTTCTGTACCAGATGCTAATACGCCATCAATATAATTAGCTGATGTCGTTTTGTCTCTATTAGAAAGGCTGACAAATTCTATATTACTTGGTATACTAACTTCTTCTATAGTATATCTTGGTGCTGGATCATTTTCATTCCAAATAATTAACTCAGATACCCAATCTTCACCACCGCAGTGTGCTGTAACGCCATTTAATTCTCCTTTTAATACCATTGTAGCATTTGTATATTTACTACTATGTTCTAGATCAACTGTTCCATCTGGATTTTTAGCATCACAATAGATAAATGTACCAGTAACTGTTACTTTAAAGTGGAATGTGAAATCATCAATAGATTCATCTTCTGATTCTTTTATAATAACAATATGTCCTGATAGATCTTTTCCGCTATTTCCACCATTAATACAAGTAATAATCACTTTAGCTGGACGACCATACTTGCCGTTCAACTTTCCAGTAATGGTTCTAGAGCTTGTGATAGTCTTTGTTCCATTAGAAATACTAATAAATTCGCCATCACTTATCTCTGTTTCTGTTACTGTATAAGAAGGGGTTGCATCTCCTTCTCTCCACCAAACAATATCTTCTTCGCTTAACCATGTTGCTGATGTTTGATTTGCTGGTACTGTAATAGAGACTGTATAAGTAACTTCTTCGTTTGTATAAACTCTATTTCTAAATATAAATGAATCTTTACTCTTAATTGTTATTTCAAATGTTGCCGTTCTAACTCTTGTTGAGCTATTCTCAAATAATTTATTGATTTGAATTCTTCCAGATAAATAAGTTTCCTCTCTATCGTTTGTAATAACAACCAATGTTTTTGCTGGATTTAATCTGCTCTTAAAATTATTAACATGACTAGATTTTCTTTCATCAGAAATACTTACGAAAGAAGTACCTTCTGCCATTTCGTATTCAGAAATTGTATATGTTGGAACATCACCTTCGTTCCAAACAATTTCTTCTGATTTCCAATGCCAATCATTATATTGATTTAGTATGATATCAAAAGCTTCTGTTCTTTCACGAATACTATCTCCGTTATAGCTAAATTCACCTGTTATTTCAAGATGTGCTTTAAATACTTCGCCTGGTTGTGGTTTGGTTTCACTAACCATTCTTTTATCTACCTCAAGGATTGTCCAATCTGTTGTAGGCGCATTAATAGCTGTTGCCGTTACATGTATTCCATCTCTTAAATCACCGATTCCATTGAAAACAGATCCACTAACTAATTCATATGTTGCACCATTTGGAATAATTTCTTTTACTTTATATTTTGGTGAAGCACCATACCATTTAAATGTTTCTGATTCCCATTCTCCTGCACCATGAATACGAACTACTTTTTCACTTTCTCCATTAATCGTTTCTATTCTATTAAAAACTCTTAATGGGTTTCTAGAATTATAGTATTCAATTGGTCCATTATTATAGCTAAACCTTCCCGTTACTTCTACAACAAAATAGAAGTATTCTGTTTCTAAAGCAGGTGTCGCATTTAATAATTTTTTGTTAATTCTTAACTTTCCTTCTTCGGGTTCTATATAGTTTTCTGCTTCTATAACTACCTTTTCATTTTCCTCATTAAATGTGCCTTCCCATGGTCCATTATTTCTGTGATTTCCAATTTCTTCTACTCTATAAGTCATAGGATTTTTACATGTAATTGGGATATTTTCTAATTTTCCACGGCCATTTACCGTTGTTAAAGATACTTCTTTGTATTCACTTCCATTAATATAGATTCTAAAATAAAATGTCTCATCAATTGGAATAATTTCTTCTCCCGTCTCGTCCAAAGTTACTTTTTCAATCGTAAGAGTAGGTGTTGGTCTCCCAAAATTTATTGAACAAGAAGTATAGTTATACCATCTAGCGCCAATTAATGCATGTGCTGTTGTTTGTGCATCATGTGGTTCAACAGATGTACATTCAATCCAAATATCTCTATAATCAAATACTTCCTCATAGTCTATTATACTGTGATCCTCATCATAAACTGGTTCCTCATGTGTTGTATCTACATATTTTACCGTCCAAGTTACATCATTATAGTAACCGTCAAAAATATCTAATTCTGCACCAGCATTCATATATTTAAAATCAAATGTTAATTCATAAAGTTCTGTAAGATTTTCAATATAATTAATCTCTAAATAGAATACTTCATTTGGATTTGGATATGGATAATCTTCATCTAAATCTCTTCCTTGATCTGCTAAATATAAAAATCTCCAATCTTTTCCAAACTCTAATTCTCCAATATTAGATGTTAATTTTACACCACAAATTATTGAAAAATCAACTTTTTGTCTTCCTGCAATAGAAGCAGCTTCTTTTACATAATCTACTGAAAGTGGTCCAGCAATAAAAGTTTGTGTTTTGCTATTAAAACTAACCGTTACTTTATCTGCTTCGTTATGTTCCACTTCGTTTTGATCAGGATCGTCTCTATTAAAATCTGGGCGATAATCAATTACTGGAGCCATTACAGAACCAACACTATGTGTTCCATCTTCCTCGTAAAAATCATAAGATTGTTCTTCATAAGTTAGAGCTTCTACAGAAGATGCTTTTGTAATTGTC
>Ga0310690_10008784_pt1 | contig 12762 bp, 12 predicted proteins | sample AusTroGonzalo_MG_2_FD_207661 | JGI IMG/M metagenome (GOLD analysis project Ga0310690, IMG submission 207661) | Bovine rumen microbial communities from tropical cattle in Woodstock, Queensland, Australia - Gonzalo_04 (v2) (version 2) | ecosystem: Host-associated > Mammals > Digestive system >...
AATCAGTTCCTGTAATTGTACATCCATTACAATACCTCACATAATTGTATCCAAATATATAATAATATATTTTACAGCGTAAATAACGATTTTTCAATTAAAAAAATGAGTAACTTTTTAGAATAGATTCCCGGGTTTTGCCCGGGAATGATAAGATTTTTATTTTCTGACGCCGAACGAGTAGATTGTCTTGGTAATCATTACGTCACCTGGACGGAGGGTACACGTTGGCCAGTCTGGTTTGTTAGGAGTGTCCGGGAAGCATTGAGTTTCCAGACAGAAGGCGTCGTGGGCGTTGTAAACGCGGCCATTTTTGCCTACAGTTCCTTTTATGAAGTTTGCTGTATAGAACTGGCAGCCTTCCATGTTTGTGTAAACAGACATTTCTATGCCGTTGTTTGGTTCATATACAGTACAGAATTCAACAAGATCATTTGCAGTTAAAGGAAGTCCACAGCCTGGATTTGAAGGATCATACATTTCTGTTACATAACAGTGGTCATATCCTACTCCAATGGCTTTAATATCCTTTCCGATTTTCTTTTCCTTTGTAAAATCAAACGGTGTGCCTTTTACATTAAGAAGCTTTCCTGTTGGAATAAGCTTAGAATTTACTTCCAGAATCTGGGTAGAATTCATTTTCATAATATGTTCACCAACATCGCCGTTTCCTGCAAGATTAAAATATGAATGATTTGTAAGATTGATTGGTGTCTGCTTATCTGTAGAAGCCTTGTACAGGCAGATAAGATTATCATTTTCATCAAGAAGATAAGATACAGAAATTTCGCAGTTTCCAGGGAAGCCCTGTTCGCCGTCCGGTGAAACTCTTGTAAATTCAATTCCACAAACCTTTTTTTCTTCTACAAGACGAGCCTTCCAGACTTTCTTGTTATAGCCGTCAAAACCACCGTGAAGTGTATTTGGACCGTCGTTTTTATCGAGCTTATATTCTGTTTTTCCAATTGCAAAAGATGCTTTTCCAATTCTGTTTGCAAAACGACCTACAACTGCACCAAAGAATTTGTCGTTGTTCAAATAGCCTTCAAAAGTAGAATGACCTATTATAATATCTACCGGTACTTTGTTTTTATCTTTTACAATAATGCTTGTAATTGTACAGCCGTAATCTGTACACGAAAAAGACATATTTCCATTTGATACTGTATATAAATGAACCTTTGTTCCGTCCGAAAGAACGCCCCATTTTTGTTTTTTTATTTTCATAATTTTCTCCTATAACATGTCTATTATAAACTGAATTTCTGTAATTGAACAGTTTAATTTTTTTGCAATATCTTCGGCGGACATTCCGTCTGCAAAAAGTCTTCTTGCATTGATTGAAAGGTTCTTTTTCTTTTCGGCTTCAGTAAGCTTGTTTTCTTTTTCATCATATACCTTTGTAATTATAAGAGGTATTTCATGATAAGCAGCACCATCCGGAGTTACAACTGTTTCATTTTTCTGAATAGATTTTGGAGCTGTATATGGTGTATAAGTATCCTGAGACTGTTCAAAAAGATTACCCTGTTCAGGTTTTTTATTATCTATCTTAATTTCATAAGCAGAATCAGAATCTACAACAGGCTTAAGGGTATATTTTTGTCCTTTATTGATTTTATCTGCTTCGGCAATCATATCGCGCAGACGGGAGGTCGCTTCTTTAAAAAGCTCCATCTTCTGCTCTGCTTCTTCAATCTGTGTTTTTATTCTTTTTGAAGTTTCTTTTGCAAGATAAGTATCTCTGTCGGCTGCATTATCTATTTCTTTTATAAGATGGTTCAGCTGCTGTTCTGTTTTTTCAACAATTTTGTCTGTAGAAAATAATCGTTTAAAACGAATGAGCATTATTATCCATAAAATTATGTTTACTAATAAAACCGAAAGTACAAAAAAAATCATTATTTTATCCGCTATCTTGTTATGTCAACTATGGTACCAACATATTCAGATTTTGTATCTGCATAAATACCAAAGCTGCCCTTTGAATCATTGTTTTTATTTTTTTTCTTGTTTGGATTCTGATAAGTCCCCGCTCCACCCTGATGTCCGTCTGCATTTACATTTTGAGTATTTGCCTTATCGTTCTTTGCCTGCTGTACTTTTTGTGACTGTTCAATATTCTTTTGTATCTGATTCTGCTGCTGTACAGATTCTGATACCTGAGCAGCCTGATGCTGACCCGCTACACTACGCGCAACATTTGACATCTGCGAATACATGTTTTGAAGATCAATCGGCTGAATACCCATCTGGCTGCTCCTCCTCTAAAGAAGGCGGCTCGTAATCTCCGCGCTTGCTGAAGCTCTTGTCGTAATAGAAGGTAACATGTTTTGTATCCATCTTAACTTCATCAAGAACATCACGCACATATATTTTAACTCCTGCATATACAGTTTCTTCGACTTTAACTTTACCGACAGCCTTAAGCTCTCTAAGGTGAGCCTGAATCTTGTCAATTTCGTTAGTCATTTCCTGCAGTTCTTCGCCGATCTGTTTATTCTTATTCTTAAGAGCAGCAAGCTTTTCTTCCTTTTCTTGAGGGAGCTTTTTACGAAGCTTTTTCTGCTGTTCAAGGTTCTGAATATCAAGCTCGTTGTTTTCGTAGTCTCTTGTTGAGTCTGTCTGATTTTTCTGAAGCTCAAGAAGACGTTTTTTAGCACGAGGGTCAATACCAACTTCAAGAATTGTTTCAGTACCACCACCAGGTGAACCAACCTTACGCGCACAAATTTCCTCAGTTGCAAGAAGATGTCCACCAATAATCTGTGCTTTTTTACCGCGAAGAACAATATTCTTCATGGCAGTAATATTTGAATTTACAATTGAGTCCGAAACTATAACGTTTTCTTCTACTTCGACAGTTGTATCGTTTATGAACTTTGCCCACAAAGATTTTCCTGCCTTTATGAAGCCTTCGCCTTTTCCGAATACACCCTGACGAACGATGATGTTTCCGGTTGCTTCGAGAACAGACTTGTCGACAATACCATTAACTTCGATATTTGTAGCTTCAACCTTGTAGCCTTCTTCAACAGAACCCTTAATAACAACTGTACCGACAAACTTAATATCACCGGTTTTAACATTAACTGCATCAAGAACTTTAATAGGCTCAACAGTAATCTTACCGTTTACGAGCATAACTTCACCGTCGATAGAAGCTTTGATTGTAACACCGTCTCTGTCAAAGTGAACGTTTTCTCCAAGCTGAACCTGAATATCCTTTCCGTTCTTTGCTTCGAGGTAGCGTCCAAAAATTGTTTTTCCACCCTTTCCGCGTTCTGGCTGCATTTTTGTAGCAAGTGGCTGTTCTGCAATAACGTTCTGAATCTGGTTGAGTTCCTTGTAGTTAATCTGTCCTGTTTCAGAAACCTTTGCCTTAAGTCGTTTAACGTCTGTTTCAAAGTTGTAAAGAAGATATGCATCTTTTCCGTCAACAGGAAGAATTGCATTTGCAACTTCAAACGGAATATTATAAACAGGATTATCAACAAACTCATTGATTTTTGCTTCATCAAAACACTGTTCAATAACACCCTGTGAGCTTAGAGCACGCTTAATTGAATCTGGAGAAGCTTCTGCACCGCTTAAAGCAGGAGGCGTTACAATAATAGAAGCTTTCATTTCGTCCTTTGTACATTCAACAGAAATAAGGACATCGCCTGCAGGAACATGCTTGTAAGAACCTACTATGCTGTAATCATTATCTGTTCCCTGTTTAACAAGCTTTTTAACAAGTGATTCGTCGACTTCGAGAGTATCCGGACGGTTGATTTCCTGCATGACATCTTTAAAGTCAATCGGCGTTCCTTTTCCAATAGGAGGAATAACCTTGAGCATGATGTCTGAAGAAAAATGATGTACATAAAAAAGTCCGTCTCTGTCTTTAAGCTCTGCTTCTTCTTCTGTTCCATCTTCCGTAAAAAGACCATCCGAAGCAAGCTTGCGTACTTTTTTGATTGTAGAAGGATCCTGATAAATACGAAGCTTCCAAGGCTTTTTTCCCATGCCTAAGAAACCGTCGCTACCGCGTTCAATAATTTCATACTGTAAAGCAGAAAGCTTTGAATCAAGCTGGACTGCAGCATCCTGTAATGCTTCGTCGATTGTGTCGGCATTTACTTCTACAGAATGAAGCTCCTTGTCCTGTTCGAGACGCTTTCGCATTTCTTCGCGGATTACATCAAGACCTACCATTTACTAGATAATTCCTTTGCGAAGGTTTGTAAGCTTTGCACGAAGACGAAGGTTTGCTTTTGTATGAAGCTGAGAAATTCGTGATTCACTTACTTCAAGAACTTCGCCTATTTCTTTAAATGTCAAATCTTCATGATAGTAAAGTACAATTACCATTTTTTCTTTTTCCGGTAATTCACTGATTGCCTGAGCAATAACCTTTCTGATTTCTTCGCGTTCTGCAATTACATCCGGATTCAAACTGGCAGGAGACTCAATGTTGTTTCCGATAGACATATTGTCGTTATCGTCACCTGCGTACCATACATCATTCAGAGAAAGAATACTTGTACCGGAAACCTTCATTATTGTTCTGTGGTATTCTTCTTCTGTCATGTTAAGTGAATCTGCAATTTCGGAATCGGAAGCTGGGCGTCCAAGTCGTGCTTCAAGAGTTACAATTGCATCTTCTATTTCTCGTGATTTTTGACGTACAGAACGAGGAACCCAGTCCATCTGACGAAGTTCATCAAAAATAGCACCTCGGATTCTTGTTACTGCATAAGTTTTAAACTTAACGTTCTTTGAAGTATCATACTTGCTTATGGCATCGAGCAGACCAAACTGTCCGTAGCCTACAAGGTCGTCAAATTCAACGCTGTTAGGCATGCCTACTGCAACTTTTCCGGCTACATATTTAACAAGAGGCATGTATTGACGTATGAACTTGTCTCTTATTGCCGGAGATTTTGTTTTCTTGTATTCATTCCAAAGATCGTCTTCTTCCTGTTCGTCGTTAATCGGCATAATTTTTCATCCTTTTACGTTTCTTCTGCTAATATTGAACTAATTGCCTTCGCCATAAGCGACGCATCCTTTATTTCACCACCACTAACATCTGAGCTTTTATAATTTGTAGCATTATGTACAAACTGTGCTTCATCTGAATCTGAAACAGTAATTACATTTTCATCCTGATCATCCTGACCAGATGCGACTTTTAATTCAGACATATCCGGAAGAGTATCAAGATCTGCACCCTTTTCCTCTTCTAATTTTTCAATTGCTTCTCTTCTAGTTTCTGCTTCTTTTGGAGTTTCCGATTCATTTCCGGAAAAATTTGTAACAGTTTCTACATTCCTTATTGGAACAAATTCATCCTTCGGTACAATTACTTCCTGGGCTCCTTCAGACTGTGTTTTACCAGAATTATAATCAGACTCATTCAGCATCTGATGATTTTCACCTACATCATAATGATTCGGATTTCCTGTCTGTTCAAGAGGCTCATCCTGAATTACAATATCAACATTATTTCCAAGACTTTTTCTTTCGGAAGACGGAACAAAGCCTTCTGAACCTGAACCATCGGCATGCTCTACGGCAACAGCTTCTACATCAAGAAATCTGTCAAAAACTATTGAAATGCCAAAGCCGAGTATCCCGAAAATTATGCCAAAAATGAGTGCAAGCAGGATGATGTGACCAAATCCTGCTTTAGAAAAGAATCCGCAGATGAGAGATAAAATGAAGCCTGAAGCAGCACATATAGCAATTGACTTTATGTTTTTCATTTCACCTCCCACTATAAAATAATATTAATATTATACACTATATTTTTAAAAAAATACAGTTTTTTTTAATATTTCGCCTTCTTGCCAAGGAACTTCTTTATGAAGCTCGAAACGCCTTCATTATATTCAGGCTCTGTTTTTTCTATTTTTCCTACAATGTGCTTAAGACAAACTGCCGGTTTTGAAGTCGGATTAACAACAATAAACGGCTTTTGTCTGATTACGCTTGCCTGAACTACAGGATCCTCGTAAACAAAACCAAGATATTCAACCTTATAGCCAAGGAACTGACCAACAATTGTAATGATTCGTTCAGAAATACGCTTTCCTTCGTCTGCAGAATGTACACGGTTTACAATGAGTTTAATGTCTACATTGTGGTCTACAATTTCTGTAGTGATGATTTTAATGATTCCGTATGCATCTGTAATTGCAGTTGGCTCCGGTGTTGTTACTACAAATACTTCATCTGCAGCTGCTACAAACTGGAGAACATTGTTTGCAATACCCGCACCTGTATCTATGATGATAATATCTGCATTTCCAAGAGAAGCAAACTGAGTTGCAAAGTAATCAAGCTCGTCTACGCTGAGGTTGGCAATTTTAGAAAATCCGTTTGCACCTGCAATGAACTTAATGCCAAACTCTGTATCCATGACAATTTCTTTCATTGTCTTTTTCTTGTTGATTACATGCATCATGTTATATTGTGGAACGATATTAAGAAGAACATTAACGTTTGCCATACCAAGGTCACCGTCAATAAGGATAACCTTTTTTCCAAGCTGGGCGTATGCAATTGCCATGTTTACTGCAAAGTTAGTTTTTCCAACTCCACCCTTACCGCTTGTAATTGCAATAATCCTTGTATTATGGTCTTTCTTTATTTGCGGTGACTTAATAACTCCCTGATCTTCAATTTCTACTGCGGGTTCAAAATCGTCTTTCATCAACGCTTTTAATTCTTCTGCCTGTTCTTCCATAATTATTGTTCTCCAAATTTATTTTCTATATGAACTCTATCAATATTAAAGCCGCTAAGATTTTTTAAGAAATCAACTACATTTGCCTTTCGAAGATTTCTTGAAATTATCTGTCCGTCCGTAACATAAGAAATAGTTTTTCTTCGTTCCCATAAAATACTTATGATATTTCCGAACTGTTTAGATTCATCACACTTAGTTACAATTACAGAATCATAGCCAAGCGGTTCGTAATTCCTGAAGATTGTCTGAAGGTCGCTTGCCTTAGTAGATGCAGTAACAGAAAGATAAACATCAGGATTCATATTTACATCCAGAACATTTTTCATCATTCCTATATGTGTTGCATCGTTCGGACTGTAGCCGCCTGTATCTACAAAAATGTAATCTACATGATCTTTATATTCTTCATAAATTTCTTTTACATCGTCTGCTGTTTCTGCCTTTAAGACCTTCTGCTCCATAGCGTCGCCAAGTCTTTCAAGCTGTTCGAGCGCACCTACACGCATTGAATCAATAGTAAAAATACAGAGTTTTGGTCTAGGAATATTTTTGTTTTTTGCATCTAAGATTGTACTTGCTGCAAGCTTTGCTAAGGTTGTAGTTTTTCCAACACCTGTCGGTCCTATTATGATTACTACATGAGGCGGACGGAAATGCTTTTCTTCTGCAACCTGAATTGTTTCTCCAATCCAGTCTACGACATATCGTTCTACAAGATTAACATCGTCAAGCTGGTCAAGTGAAAACTGCTGACGGATTTTTTCTTCAATCATTCTTGTATAGGACATTGTAAATTCATTCTGTTCCAGAAGCTCTTCTATGTGCAGGATTGTCGGATGAACTTCATTTGTAGCAGTTGAGATATTTGAAGAAATAGAACTCATCTGTCTGGACATTTCATCAATCTTAGCGCTCATTGTATTGATTGCCGAATTGATTGCAATGTTCTGAGTATTCTGCAAAATTGCCTGTCTGTTTTTTTCAAGCTGTTCTGCTTCTGATTCCCTTTCGCGTTCAATTCTTTTTTCCGGGAAATATGAATTGCTGTCGTAGGATTTTTTATGATTTACTGTATAAGTTACAACCTGAACTTCTTTTGTCCTTAGTCCTAAAAAGCCTGACGGTTTAAAATATGAGCTCCTGTCTTCAATGTTAAAATCATCACCATATTTCTGGTGCAGCTTTCTTTTACATTCATCTAAAGTGGCACCTTCGATTGTCTGTCTGATTCCGCTTTCCAATGACATTTTTTATATAACCTCTTTCAGATCATCATTTTTTTCTACGTCGTCAATTCTGTCTATTACTTCTACAGAAATGCTTCTGCCGGCTGCCATGATTTCCATTTCAGAAAGAACTACAACTCCAGGCATTTCTCTTTCGATTGAAGAATGAACAAGCTGACGAACAATTTGTGGACAAAGAATAATAGGCTGCAGGCCTTTGTTTTTTACTCTTGAAAGAGTTGCGCTTACAGAAGTTATCCACTTTCTTCTGTCTACAGGATCTAAGGCTACCTGAGGCTTTGAACCGTCTGCAGGATAAATTCCGTTGTCCTTAATAAGCGTTGCAAACTCTTCCGAAAGCTGCATTACACGAAGCTTTTTGTCGCTGTCTGTATATTGCAGACAAATCTGAAGTCCAAGTGCCTCGCGGACCTTTTCTGTAAGGTCCCAAGGATTTTTTGAAATGGCCGCATAATTTGCAAGTGTTTCCAGAATCGTAACGATATCTCTGATAGAAACATTTTCTTCCAGCAGATTCTGAAGAACTTTTTGAATCTGTCCGTAAGAAAGCTTTGCGGTTTCCAGAACTTCTGTAACAAGCACCTGATTTTTTTCGCGTACAGTTTCGATGATAGAAGAAACTTCCTGTCGTCCAAGCATCTTTGCAGCATTTGCACGGATGAGCTCTGTGATGTGGGTTGCAATAATTGTCGGTGGGTCTACAACTACATAACCCGCTTCTTCTGCTTCGGCACGCTGGTCCTCCGGCAGCCAGATAGCATCCATTCCAAATGCAGGATCCTTTGTTTTTTCTCCCTGCAAAGGTCTTATGACAGAACCGGTATCCATACACATATAATATCCAAGACGGATATTTGCATGGCCTACTTCAATTCCCTTTATCTTGAAGCTGTAATCATTAGGATCAAGCGTCATGTTATCCTGTATATGTATTTTTGGGATTATAAAGCCCATATCAAGCTTAGCTTCATTTCGTATTCGTGTAATTCGTTCAAGAAGCTCTGCACCTTTTTCTTTGCTTACAAGAGGAATAAGTGCATAGCCAAGCTCGAGTGAAAGACTGTCGATAAGCGCAATTTTTTCTGAATCCGGAGAATTTGTACCAGACTGATTTGTTGCCTTCTGCGCTTCTTCCTGCTGTCTGATTTTTGCTTTTTCCTTATCCTGCTTTCTTGCCATTCTGTAACCGATGAAAATAAAGAAGGCACCGACAGGCAGAAGCAGGAATTGAGTTCCAGCCCTTAAGGCAATTCCGGTTACAATAAGGATTACGCCTACAATAATGTAAGTGTAACCGTCGCGTGTAAAGTCGCTGCGAATCTGGCTTCCAAGCTCTTCATCAGATTTAGTACCGGTTACTAAGATACCTGTTGCAAAAGAAATGATGATTGAAGGCAGCTGCGACATTAAACCGTCACCTATTGTTAAAATAGAATATGTCTTTAACGCATCTGTAAAATTCATTCCGTTAAAGCGCATACCAACAATAAAGCCACCAATCAGGTTCACAACAGTAATAAAGATACCGGCCTTTACGTTACCGGAAACGAACTTAGAAGAACCGTCCATGTTTGAGTAAAAGTCTATCTCTTTACGGATTGCATCCTTGAGCCGTTTTGCTTCTTCGTCATCAATCATACCGCTGTTCAAACGGTTATCTACATCGAAGAACTTTTGACTCATGGAATCGAGAGAGAACCTGGCCTGTACTTCAGAAACGCGTCCGGCACCCTTTGTAACTACAAGTACCTGAACAACAATCAGGATTATGAAGATTACAAAACCAATTACTATATTGTTACCCGCAACTATATTTGCAAAGGCCTGTACCATTGCACTCTGCTCACTCGAAATGCCGGTGGAGACTGTTTTAGCACTCAAGATAAGTCTTGTGGATGCAATGTTTATACCTAAGCCAAACATAGTCTGAATAAGAATAATTCTCGGGAAGGTCTGAAAATCAGAAGCACGGGCTGTAGACAAAACGGCAAGCATGATGATAATTGCAAAAGCAAGATTTAAAATCATGCATAAGTCAATGAGTATTTTTGGAATTGGAATGAAAAGAAGAAAAATAACAAGAACTACGCTAACAGCAACATAATTGTGCTGTATTAAATTCATTACTTTTCCACGACCTTCGTTTGCCATTAGTCCCCACCCAGCAATCTACTAATTCTCGTTTACCTGAGAGTTATTCTTTAAATGACTATATACCAGAGCAATTGCTTTCCAGTATATATTAGGTATTATAGCACCAATTTGAACATCTGTATATAGTGAACGTGCAAGAGGACGATCTTCCTGAATCGGAATGTCGTTTTCTCTTGCAAGCTGCTTTATATACAGCGCCGTCTGATCTTCGCCCTTTGCAGTTACCTTTGGAGCTTCATCTCCGGCTCCTTCATCGTATTTTAATACAACAGCATAATGCGTAGGGTTTGTAATTACAACATCTGCTTCTTTTACAGCCTTCGGAATATTCTGTGCTAAAAGCTGTCGCTGCATCTGCTGTAAACGCCCCTTTACCTCGGGGTCTCCTTCGAGTTCCTTATATTCCTGCTTTACTTCCTGCTTTGTCATTTTCATGCTTTCGCGGTGCTCGCGTCTCTGCACAAAATAATCAGGAATTGAAAGTGCAAGAAAAAGAACTCCAACAATTATGACAATCTGTGCAGCTGTAGAAGCGATTTTTCCTACGGCTGGAAGAATCTGTCCATTGCTTACAATTTCTATAATTACAAAAATATTCTTACGGATTACAAGATATCCTATGATAACGATTATTGTTACTTTAAGAATTGACTTTGCAATATTAAAAAGGCCCTTTCCGGAAAAAATAGTCTTTCTGAAGTATTCCCCGAACTTTGGAATAATTTTACTGAAATTAGGTTCAATAGGTTTTGTAGAAAAAATAAAGCCTTTGTTCTGAATTAAATTTGCAGTAACGCCTGCTACAACTGCAACACCGGCAACAGGAGCAAGCATTTCAAGAAAGTTTATAAGGAAGGCTGTAAACAGATTTGCATTTGTAATATCCGGATCATGAGTTCTTGTGAAAAAATAAGAAAGGATATTAATGCACTGAGACATCATCCATTTGCCCATAAAAACGAGAACTGTAATTGTCAAAAGCAGAATCAGTGCACTCGAAATTTCCTGACTTTTTGCAACGCGGCCTTCTTTGCGGGCCTGTTCAAGCCTGTGTTCCGACGGTTCTTCTGTTCTGCCTTCATCCTCTGCAGCCATTTACCGGATTTGCCCTCCTAAACTTAAAAATAAATCCTCAAGATTTTTAAAGCCGCCGGCGAATGAGCGTACAAAGAAATCTGCCATGCTCGGAAGCATAAGCATGATAAGTAAAAAGGCTGTTAAAATCATAATAGGAAATCCTTCTGACAGAAGGTTCATCTGCGGGGCTGCTTTAGAAAGAAGTCCGGTGCAGACAGTTATTAAAAGAAGCGTTCCCATAATAGGAAGCGCAATAATCATTGCATCTGTAAAAAGCTTTGAAAGACCTTTAAGCATAAAGGTAACAAGAGAGTTATGACATTCGGCAATAGAAATTGCTGTGAGTGTTTTAAAGCTTGAAGTAAGTCCTCCAAGGAACAAACGCTGGAACCACTGGTTCTGCATGAACACAAGCATTGCAATAAAATTAAAGAACTGACCCATTAAAGGATTTTCTACCTGAGCCATTGCATCGTAAGTGCTTGCAGCAGAGAAACCCATCTGGAATGCTGTAAATTGGCCTGCAGTACTGAATGCTGCAAAAATAATTGTTATATAAAAACCGATTATAATTCCTATAAAGCCTTCGCCTATAAGAAGCATTATGTAATATAAAGAAAAAGCTCCGTCTTCGCCAAGGAAGGAATTGTATACAGAAAGATCTGCATTACCCATTAAAAAAAAAGACATATAGCCTGCAAGAGCAACCTTTGCAATACGCGAAACTGCTCTTGTAGAAAAAAGAGGAAGGGTCATAATAAGTGCAAAGCATCTGACAAAAATGAGAAGATATACAGGCGCTTTTAGAAGAATCAGATCAAGCACTTGTAGTTAACCTCCTTACTTTGCAAAATCCGGAATTCTGTTGAACAGAGCAATTGTATATTCGCCGAGCGAAGTAAACATTAAGCCGCCCAGGAATGCAATTGCTAAAAGAATTACTAAAAGCTTTGGAAGGAATGTAAGTGTCTGCTCCTGAATGGAAGTTACTGCCTGAAGAATACCTACAATAAGACCAACTATAAGTGCAAGGCCTAAAACAGGTCCGATGATAGATATTATCTGAGTTACGGCTCCTCTCATTAAAGATATTACTTCACCAATTGACATACGCTACCTACCTTAAAACCGAAATAAACAGCTGATTAGTTAAAAGTCCCCAACCGTCTACAAGAACAAAAAGAATTAATTTAAACGGCATGGAAATCTGGACTGGTGGAAGCATCATCATACCCATTGCCATGAGGATACTCGCCACGACCATATCAATTATGATGAACGGAATATATAAGAGTACTCCAATTTTAAATGCTACTGTAAGCTCGTGAAGGATGTATGCCGGAATAAGAATATAAGTCGGAACATCACTTGGAGTTTCAGGCTTTTCCATCTGAGACATGCTCATAAAAAGCTTAATGTATGAAGTGTCATCTGACATTTGAGTAAACATAAATTCTCTTATTGGAGCTTCTGCTTCTTTATAAGCCTGTTCAATTCCTATTTCTCCGTTTGAAAGAGGCTTAAAGGAATTATTGTACATTGTCG
>Ga0310690_10008785_pt1 | contig 12761 bp, 28 predicted proteins | sample AusTroGonzalo_MG_2_FD_207661 | JGI IMG/M metagenome (GOLD analysis project Ga0310690, IMG submission 207661) | Bovine rumen microbial communities from tropical cattle in Woodstock, Queensland, Australia - Gonzalo_04 (v2) (version 2) | ecosystem: Host-associated > Mammals > Digestive system >...
GTAATTCATTTCCATCATTACTATATATTCTATATTTCATCTTTATTATCTCCGTTCTTTATTGTATATATAGTATACATCCATTTCCTGATTTTTACAAGTGACTTTTGTCATATTATGACAATGATATTTGTATGTAAACGTTTGCAGTGAATGAGTTAGTCTAAACTAACTCGGGGCCGGTTGTAAGTTAGTCATGACTAACTAAATGCCGGTTGAAAATTAGTTATAACTAACTGTTTACCGGTGCGGAGTTAGTCTAAACTAACTATCCAGGAAATAAAAAAGTTCGGTTTATAAACCGAACTCATTAGGATACTTTTTGAAATATTCTTGTAACCAATAGTTCCTGACCAAAATTTCAAAAAGTGATTCTTTTTCTTTTAAGTCTTTTCGCGTTTTTGAATTTTCAGAAAGATAATTGTACCGTTCAAAAATTTGATTTTTATATTCGTTTAGGTTTTTCATGATTTTTATCTCCTTTTTTTGTTTTGTTATATATATTATAACTGAAATCCCTATTTTGTCAAGAGATTTTCCAAAATTTCAATAATATTCGTTACATCATAACTAATCCCGTTTTTTTCATTCCATGCAATTCTATTCGGCATTTCATCATCAAAGAGAATATAACCATTTTCCGCATACTGATTTTTATTTTTTCCATACTGAATAACGTGTATTTCATCAAAAATTCCGCTAAAATACTTATTTATATAACGAATTTTTGCATTTCTAACCATATTTTGGTATCTGCGTGTAGCATTTTTTGATAACCATGTAATAATGCCGATTGTGTAACCGTTTTCTTTCAATTCATTCAGTACATTTACAAATGATTCATAATCAACTAAAAGAGTTGATTTTGTGTAACATTCAGTTTTTTCAGATAAAATACAATCCAACCATCCATCATAACCATACAGATTATAAAACGTTCCATCCATATCAAAGTAAATTTTCTTTTCCATTGTGTATATCTCCTATCTAATTATTATTATAATCTGTTTTAGTTATTTGTCAAGTAGTTTTATTATTTTATGACATTATTTTTTATGAGTTGAATGAGTCATCATATAATCAAGAACCATAATGCCGAAAACCAAAAAGACTAAGCCGTTCATTGTGTTATCTCCTGTTCTTTATTATGTATATAGTATACCGCCGATTCAAAAATAAATCAAGTACAAATGTCATATATATGACATTACATTTATCACTTCGTGGTTAGTCTATACTAACTAACCACCGGTTCAAAGTTAGTTTACACTAACTTGTTACCGGTCCAGGGTTAGTCACAACTAACTTCGTGACATAAAAATAGGGATGTCTATACAACATCCCTTTATTTTAGAACATTATTCAGTTTTCTTCTTTTTTGATTCCTGTTCTAATTCCTTTTCAATTGCCTTTTGTAATTTTACCTGATATAGATGTTCGGCGTTTTCGGCGTCAAAATCATCTTTTTTCGCCACAAAATCCAATTCTACATAATGGATTTTTCCATTATAATCAATAGGCATACAGAATTTATGTGTATCAATCTGAATGAGATTATCAGTATTATCGCCGAAAACCATGTTCAAAGCAATATCTTTCAAATTCTGCTGAATCTGGGAAACAGACAGTTTAGAATCAACAACAGTATTAACAGTAAGGGAAGTGAAATCGAACATTTTATTTATCTCCTATTCTTTTTTTATTTATATATTTATTATAATCTCTTTTTTATATTTGTCAAGTATATTTCAAAAATTCATTACAAATATTTTTTAACTCTTTCAAACAATTCATATATATTACTATCTTCAAAATCTCCATCAACATATTCAACTTCATCAATTATAAAATCTGAAAATAAATCATTATCATTTATATCTTCATTATTTTTACAATAAGTATTATAATATTCCTTATATTTATCAGCGATTTCTTTTTCATCAAAATAATATTCTTTATAAACACTATAAGTTTCCCAATATTTGAACATTTTTATCTCCTTTATTTTCACATTTTTTTCTAATTGAATCAATATCACCATACATAATTACATCATCAGTATAAAATTCTGCTAATTCTTCTAACAAAAATTCTTGAAAATCATAACATTCATATTTATCTTTATAAAAAATATTATAATCTTCTAAAATTGTATCTAAAATAGAATCATCAATTTTCCAACGTTTTGTAATTTCAATAATCATTTTATATATCTCCTAACTCTTATATTATACCATATTTTTCTATTCTAATCAAAAATCATGACATTCTTTTTCAGATTCATTTTCGCCGCACGCCGTGCCTTGCGTGTAATTTTCTTTTTCAGTTCGGTTTTATTGTAAATATGAACAAAAGGACAATTGATATCCCATTTCGTATAGTCATGTGTAGTCATTTTCTTCATAATGTCCATTTTGTATATCTCCTTTTTTGTTTCGTTGTATATAGTATACATCCATATTCAAAATAAGTCAATAGTGATTTTTGTCATATATTACACATGACAAATGTCATACCGTGGTTAGTTTATACTAACCGCCGGCCGGTATAAAGTTAGTCTATACTAACTATAGACCGGTGTTGAGTTAGTCAACACTAACTATTTACCGGTTGCAAGTTAGTTGCAACTAACTACAAACCGGCGCGCAGTTAGTCATAACTAACTAACTGGCAAAATAAAAGTGTCCCACATCCTGGGACACTTCGTTTTATAGAACATTAGTTCTTTTTAGCGGTTTTGGACTTTTCGGCGCGTTTTTGCGCTTTATCCTTTTCCCTTGCTTCGGCGTTTGCAAGTTTTTCAGCATACTTTTTTACGTCATAATCAGGCGTGTAATCCTCTTTTTTCGCCACAAAATCCACTTCACACCAAAAATCACCGTCATCGGTATTGACGGGGAAAACAAATTTCCCACTATCAATTTTTACCAGTTCGGAAAAGTCCATACCGTCAAAAACGCGGGACATACCGTAATCACGAATCATAGAGGCAGTTTTGTTATTCATTGTTGTTATCTCCTTATAAAATGTTTTTTCTTTTATTATAATCTCTTTTTCTCTTTTGTCAAGGGAATTGTCTATTTTTATTACAATTCCCTTGACTGTACTTTTTAGTGCTAATCCTTCATTTTCATCCAAGGATTATTTCTAATTCCTATTTCAATTTTCTTTTTTCTCTTTACACAAGTCAGGAAAATTGTCATTTCAATTTCACAATCATCCATCGCTGTATGACTTTCATCAAAGTCAATTTCATTTGTCAAGTATCTATAACATACTTCAGCAGAAGTTTTATAATTTCCTGCATCAGAAATAAAACCATTTTCACGACAAAATGTTTTATAATTTTTATTGTTCATAAGAATGTCAATTGCAACATTCCACACATCAATATAATCGACATTATCAGTATTGAATTTTGAGTTATAAGTAAAACGTTCAACAGTTTTATTGATACTGTTCAAGTCAAATTTGAGGTTATAAGCCAAAAGATAATTTACTGCATACTGTTCAAGAATTGTATTCAATTCAGAAATGAAAGTATAGGTATTAGTAATCTCTGTTTCAATATTGTCATAAAGAGGACGTTTCCATGCATAATAGGCAGTTTTGAACATACGTTCATTATTCCATACGTTAGAAACTAACCAATTCTTTCGGAAATATTCATTTCCTTTTTTATCAAAGACAATAACCGCAACATCATAACAAAGAGGATTTTTCAGACCGTTTGCAGTTTCAGTATCAATAATGGCGTAAATGTTTTTTTTCATGTGTACTATCTCCGTTTCGTTTATTTATAATTCTATTATAATCCTGTTTTGTTATTTGTCAAATGATTTTATTATTTTTATGACATTTTATTTTTTTATCATCAAAGTATAACCATAGTATAAAATATGAAGATAATTCATTGTCATAATCATATCATATTGTGTTAGTTCTCCAACAGTATATTTTATATACTGTTGCATTTCAGAAAAAATGTTAGTTTCAAATAACGTTTTTTCTGTATCTTCAAATACATAACGTTTCGGTAAATTATCCCATTTGCCCATTTCTGTATCTCCTATTCAATTGTTTATATAGTATAATCCCAGTTGCCGAAAAAATCAAGGGTGACATTTGTCACTTGTTACATATGACATTTATCTGTAAACGTTTGCATTAGTTAGTCACCGCTAACCGCGGGCCGGTTCAGAGTTAGTTATAACTAACTCACCGCCGGTTATAAGTTAGTCTAAACTAACCGCAAACCGGTACAAAGTTAGTATACACTAACTAATGACCGGTATAAAGTTAGTCATAACTAACTATTCACCGGTACACAGTTTGTCTAGACAAACTTTATGCGCATAGACAATTAGAACATCCGTTCTAAAGTTGCGTGTAGCCGTTTTAGAACATCCGTTCTATTCACCACTTCATCATGATGAAGTGATAAAGTGATGAAGCGAAAATAGAACAAAATTTCTATTCGTGTAGTCGTTTTTGACATATTCCCGATTACTACACGAAATGGCAGCTCTGAAACTACACGCAGCTCTGCCAGGCAGCTCAGGAGCTCTACTACACGCAGCTCTGAAAGCAGCTCTGGATTGCGCATAGACAAAACAGCTCTACTACACGAAATATTAACAGCTCTAAATTGTTGACATAATCCAGGTCAAATGTTTGACCGCATCTATACGAAATAAAACAGCTCTGAAGATTGCGTGTAGTCAGCTCCATGACAAATAAAAAAGGGTACACGAAACTGTGTACCCTAATGATAGAACAAAAATTCCTATGCCTTTTTGGCTTTTTCGGCGCGCTTAGCCTGCCGAGCCTGCTCACGTTCCAGACCGTGCTGGAGCTTCACCTGATAGTCGTGCTCAGCCTTCACGGCATCGAAGTCATCCTTCTTAGCCACGAAGCTCACCTCGACCCAATGAATTGCACCTTCATAATCGAACGGAATTGCGAACTTGGCAGTGTCAGTCTGCACCATGCCGTCCACGCCATACGGGAAGATAGCTTGGATCGCGGCATCCTTGAGGTGAGCCTGAACCTCAGAAACGGAGACAGCCGGAGTGGAAGCGACAGAAGAAACAGAGAGAGAAGAGAAATCGAACATATTCACCATCCTTTTTTTATTTTTAATTATACATATATTATACAGCAACTTTTCGGTTTTGTCAAGTACTTTTCAAAATTCGTTACAAAGATTCCACTTTTGTAACTATACGAAGTTCCAAATTTTGTGGAAACTCGTACATTTCATACGCACGAATAATTACAGAAACACTTTTATCTTCATAGTACAGAAAATTTGTACCTTTTAGAAACAGTTGAAAGTAAACAACTTCTTTGTCCATAATTGTATCTCCTTTTTAACTATATATAAGTATACACTATTTTCCAGATTTTGGGAGAAATATTCCTAATGAAGTTACAAAATTCCTGCCGCAAAATGTTTCGTGTAGTCGGCGTTCACACTTACTCGGCTACACGCAATTCTCACCGGCCGTGCGATCCCTGGCAGCTTCAGGCCGGCTACACGCAATTATAGCAGCTGCGCAAAACGTTAACAGCTCTAAATCACCTACACACAATAATTGTATGGCAGCTCTGGAATTGACTATACGCATAAATTATATGCAATTTATACTATTTTAATAGGTTTTTCGTGTATTTTTGCTATTTTGTGTATAAAAATTACATATTTTGTGTATTTTAGTAACAAATTTGACATAATTTTGATTAAATTTTATTAAAATTGCATTATTTGTTATCATTTTGTAAAAATTGCAAACATAAAATCGAAATTTTTTTCATTTTTGTGTAAAATCGAAATTTTTTTGACCTCTGTAATTGAAATTTTTCTATCCCTATCGAAATTTTTTATCTGGAATAGCCCCAATTGAAAAAATTTTTAATGCCCCTTTTAATACCTTTGGAAATAGCCCCAAGTGCCCCTCTGCACCTCCCGGGTATTGGTCCTCGCCCTTAAGGGTTTATTATATTTCCAACGGCTCAGAGCGAAATTTCGCTTATTCAACCGCTTTGGAGAAAGCCTGAAGGCTTTCTCCGTCGCTCTGAACTGCGCTCCATTTCTTATTCTGCAAGCGAAATTTTTCCCAAATGAATATGGTAGTAAGGCCTGCCGCACAGCTCAAATTTTTCACCTCCCTTATTCTAAAAGCTCAAAAATTTGACATACTCCCAATTTTCCTGTATAATAATTATATACGAAAAATATAAGGATATAACCCCAATGAAAATATCTGGAATATATGAAATAAAAAATAACCTAAATGGAAAAAAATATATTGGTCAATCTGAAAATTGTTATGCTCGATGGCTTAAACATAAAAGTGATTACTTAATTGGAAATAATCCTCTTTATGAAGATATGCGAAATTTTAAAATTGAAAATTTTTCTTTTAAGATTATTAAAAAAATTCCTGCTTACTTATTAAAAAGTGAACAAAAAAAATATATAGAAAAATATAATACATTATTCCCTAATGGTTATAATGTAGATTAAAGATATACAATATGCTTGCCCATCTCGCCTGTCTCGCTCGAACCTGCGGTTCTCACGAACGGCTCCGGCAAGCAAATACTACTACTTTTTTATAAAGAAAAAATAAAAATTTTTTTTAATATAGTGTTTTTCGTATATAATATAAATGATGGTTAAATTCTACCTACTACCGGAACAGCTGCCGCGATAGGTATTGAATAAATTTTAATTTTAGCTAAAAGGAAAATATTTTAAAATGTTAAAAATAAATAATAAATGGGACTGTGCGCTGTTTTCCCTCTATATAAGCGATTTAGTTAGTGTTCTTAATTAAAATGAAAATTTTTCTTAATAAGTTTGATAAGAACAAATTATTAAAACCCATAGAGGTGTAGCATGGCAAGCGGTAATATCAATATTGATAAAGTTTTTTATGCCGAATACACAGCACCAGAAGGAACTGCTCTGAAAACTGCTTTTCTCAATGCTTTGTTATCTGTTCCAAGAAACACAGGGATTACGGTTATCAAATTCGCTATAACCAACGGAGAATCGGGGACGATTATTTACAACTATGAATCTCGCAGAGCATTTGCACAATGCGGTACATTGTATGACTTCGTTATAAATTCTTCATACAATGCTTTGGCTATATGTAGGCAATATTCATATACAACGATTTAAGAAGAGAGGGGCATTACACCCCTCTTTTTATATATAAAATAATTGAATATAATATATATTTTTCTTTTTGCAAAAAGAAAAATATATATGTCAATAAACAAAAAAGGGTATGCCGAAAAAGCATACCCTATTTTTTTATATATACCAATTTATTTGTGTTTGCCCTAATCTGCCGTTTTCCTCAAAAGGCTGTGCCGCAATAGCTATAACCCTATTTGCATCACAATCTTCTAACATAATAATGTTATAAGTGTACTGTATTTCTCCAATAGTAACAAAAAACTGTGTTTCAGGTCGAAATTTTTGTACAACATATATAAATTCTGTTTCGGCTAATGACTGTTTTCTTTTATATATAGGCTGATATTGATACCATTGTATGGGCAAATTTTCTAAATCTTTAGCTTGAACTTTATATTGTAGTTTAACCTTACCATAACTTATAAGAAACATTATTTCTCCTGTTATGCCACATAAACAATCTCTCTAAGCTCTCCAAAATACAAAATTTTTTTCTCACCCTTAAAACCATCTTTAATTTCTTGTGCCGCAAAGCCTACTAATTCACTCTCTGAATTATAAATTGCTAAACACCATACATATAAAACAGGATTAGAATGAAAATCATTTGTTAATTTGGTGTTAATCTCATCAAAATTTAAAAATTTGCCGAAATGCTCTTTGAGTAAATTTGTATTATCCCCGTAATAAGCAAGAACTTCAGGTCTTGTTGGAATTGTTTTATACCAATCAGCTAATATATGAATGTCATAATCTCCCTCAGGAAAATACAGAAAAAATTCATCTTTAGCAACTTTATATTCCCATTCACTATAGGCTTCCATATTACTCCATCTCCCTAATTTGATCTATAATATTTCTACATTCGTTCATACAGAATTTTAGGTCACATTTCTCAGGTGTATCACCAGCATGAGCGCAATCAAAACCAATCCACCACCCCTGATATTTTTTACCTAACAGCCAATGTCCACTATAGGTAAGACCGCCATGGCACTTTACATTTATACTATTATAGTCTTGTTCAAAAAGTTTATGCCAATACGGCACCAGTACATATGCACATCTATACTTATGATCTGGATGCCAAATAACTGCAATTTTATATCCTTTATAGGTAGGAGTAATTTCTAATATTGAAGTGTCCATATTATCCCTTTATAAGATTATTCCATAAATCTCTTGTATAAGCTACATCTGCCGCCCAACGTACAAGAGCTAAATGTGCCATTGTGTATGAGTGGAAAATAGCACCAAGAGGATTGAGGTCATATACAACTTGAATTTCGTGATCATAAAGACAGCGGAAAAATGCTCTATCACTAATGCAAGTATAGTACTGCGGTTCCAGCAAATTATCTTTTACAATATATACTTTTGTTTTTGTATTATACTCAATGATACATACATTATTCCAAAAATCAAAATATGCAACTTCATTATTACCAACTAATCCAACATGATTAGTTAATTCCTCTAAATCAATTTTAGTGCCGATAAAGTATAAATTATTTTCCATATTTTCTCCTATATTCTTTTTCTTTTTCCTCTAAGCGTTTTGCCCCTATGATAAGAAGTAAAAGCCAAATAGAAATAAGGAATAAAGTTGCATATCCAACCCACATTACTTTTTAAACTCCTCATTTTCAATAGAGCTAATAACTATATCTTCGATTTGCCGCTCTACTTGATCTTTTGCCCATCTAAGAATAGCTTTATACAATTCTTCATTTGAATCAAAGTAAATTCCTTTTTTAGGACAATTATACACAAACCATTTGTTATATTCTATTTCAGGAAGATAGTTATTGAAGTCTATCCAACCATTAGGAAATTCAACATCATCCTTAATCTCACTAAGCCAATGCAGCTTTACTGGAGACCCCTTATCATTGAAATACATTTCGTAAAAGTGAACGTGTTTAAAAAATTCTTCTGTAAGCTCATAGTTATAATAAAGTTTAGAATAGCCGGGATCGTTAAGGGATTTCATAGAGTCGATATATTTTATATCAGTTACCTCTATGAAATTTTTCATGTAATACGTATTTGATGCTGCAAAATATTTCTTATTCATACACAATAGCCTTCCCTAATGCTTCTTCTTCACTTCTTGCATAGACAATATATACTCTGCCGATTTTATTTTCTATTTCCATATTCATTAAGAATTGCGTATCATTTTCCTCATTAAATTCAAGTCTATTAAAAATATCATATGCTTGAGTACGCTGATAGTCCATAATACAACTTTTAAAATATTGTCTAAGTTTTTCAAAAGTTAATAAATCAACATTATAGTATAATCCAGATGAAATATTAGTTAATTCAACAAAATACCATTGATTATTCTTTTCCATGCGGTTCACCTTGCAGAAAATATAACAAATCCGGCATTACAAAATAATCTGTTCTGGAAATACTAATGTATTTTCCAAAACTACAATCTACAATTTCAAAATCAATATTATGTTCATTAAGGTAATTCAAGATTTCATCATCAGTATTGAAATCAAGTAGCTTACCATTTAAGTCATAAAGAGTGTATTTACTCTTACTCATTTTTAGTCTTCTTCTCCTTTTTGTTGGATGCCGCGAGAGCTTCACGACATCTTCGACCTTCTTGTTTTGCTTCATATGCATCAAGAAGATCGCACATTACATCTTCAACTTCACGCTGACCATTCAGCTTGGTGTTTGCCTTCTTGAAACTGCCGGAAAGCTCAAAAACCTGTTTCTTACCAGCTGCATCAACAATATAAAAAGCAATATCACAATCCCCTACAACTTCAAAGAAGTCAATATCCTTAAAATCTTCAGAAGCCTTCAGAGCTTCAATAATCTTACCACGAAGTTCCTGCTTCTTTGCAATAACAGATTTCTGAGTGTTATTAATAGCCATATCCTTTCATCTCCTATTCTCATTTTTGATTATATAATAATTATACACCAAAATTTCTTATTTGTCAAGAAAAATGCTGATTCAGTTACAAAAATTTCTTAGCTTCATCATAAATTTCATAGATGTTATTATCTGAATCACATACCGTATATTCATTTAAATCCCATGCATAATTTTCATCCAGATAAATTTCAAGATTATCTCTATCATTTGAATCAAGATGCCATTCCTTGCAATCCTTTTTATATCTATTAATCATTTCTTTAAATTCATTTTCACTAAAATTCACATTTAAGCGAATTGTTAATTCTTTTGTGTATGTAATCATAATAACCTCTACCAAACATTTTGATAAATTCTACATTCTTCACCAGTTTCCATATCATAGATATGATAATTACTATCAGAGAAGGCATAATATGGAACAAGTCCATATTCTTCGGTTTCTTCCCATTCAGTATAATGTTCAATTTCATGAATGGCAAGAAAATATTCTAATTCTGTATTATCATCAAAATACTCGATTGGAGTCCCATCATATTTTAAAACATAATCACATCTCATACTACACCTTATTTCCTAATTAAGAGAGTATAACCATCTTCACAGCAAAATACATCGTACACTTTACCATCCAAACAAGTACCTTCATTCATATAGTGAATTGTAAGTCTGCCGATAAGGCGCATAAAAATATCGTCTAAATCTTCAAATGAATCAGATTCAAAGAAAGTTCTGCCGAAACGCTGTAAAATGTACTTCATAGTTACCTCCCCAAACAAAAAAGTCCTTAACCTTTATGAAATATTTAATTTTTAATTATATACTAATTATACACCAATATTTCATAAAAGTCAAGGACTTTTCTTTTTTTATTACAAAAATTGTGTGCCGCTAAAGGCATGGAGCCATTATTTAGGGTCTACTAATAAAGCACTTCCTCTATAATAGCATGAAGCCTTTAACGGCACAATTGTGCAACCTACCCGGGTATATTGCAAATCACCATTGAGGGGCACATCAATCTGTTTTTCGCATGAACAGATAACGTTGGAAGTTGTAAGATACTTCCTAAACTCTCCCATAGGACTACGCGGGATCGCATATTTCAGTTCCCTTACTGAAAACTTGGGGCTGTCCATTAACAAAAGTCCTCCTGATGGTCCGCAAGTATGCTTATACGTTTAGCCTTATGCGTAGGAGGCTCAATATACTTCTGTTTCCCTATTGGTCAATGTCTTTAATCAAGGTATCATTTTAGTACAGAAGGCAAACTAAGTATCCACCATCACAGTTCATTTATTACGGTATTAACGCACCCTTGGATAACCTTACTGAGAAGTCTAATCTGCTCTACGCCAAACTTATTTATACTGCGATTGGGACAGTTTGTAGCACTGGGGACTTGTGAACACCGACGCCCAACTCGGTTTCTACAGCTCTATGTTAGCACCAGCCTTGGATTTAAAATCAGTTTGGAGAATCGAACTCCGCTTAACATAGAAGAGGGGAAGATGGGAGTCGAACCCATAACACAGCGGTTAACAGCCGCTTGCTCTGCCATTGAGCTACATCCCCATAGTGCTTCATTCGGGGCACGATCCCGAAACCTCTTGCTTAAAAGGCAATTGCTCTTCCAATTGAGCTAATGAAGCCTAAGCCATATGGCAATCTTTTCAAAACCCTTAACTTTCATCTAAGGTAAACCAAAGATTATGCATTTGGAAGGTGAAATGCGGTTTCGCTTTCAGTTTTAGATGGTACGTAGGAGTTGCACCTACCAAGACGGCTTACCGTGTACCAAAAAATATAAATAAACAAATAGGAGATAACCATGTACCTTATCAGGTCTGTGGGCAAGGTAGGAATCGAACCTACGTTGTTTCTTATGTGCTTGGTTTACAGCCAAGTGCGATCGCCAACTACGCTACTTACCCATGTTAGTGATTAAAAATCACCGTTTGCGTATCGTTCATCGAACGGAATATACTTACCATTTTCATCAGTAGATGAAGCACTCAGATTACCAGAAGAGTTACGAGCTTCACCTTTAGCATTAGCTTTTTCGGCACGTTTTGCAGCCCTATCAGCTTCACGCTGAAGTGCCGCTTCAGCTTTTTCCTGATATTTCTGATTTGCTGCAACAGCATCTTCATAAGTGTAATCAGCTTTCTTAGCAGTGATGCTAAATTCAGCAAAACGCTGTTCACCTTCAACTTCAGTTACTGCAATCCACTTGTAATTGTCGATCTGAATGAGTTCCATATTGGACATTCCCATATTCATGAAGCAGGGGAGAACAGAATCCTTAATTTCACGCTGGAGTTCAGTAACAGACATAGTAGACATTATATTTTCCTTCTTTCTTATTTTTAATTATATAATAATTATACAACAATTTTTCATCTTTGTCAAGGATTTTTCTAAATTCCTTACAAAATTCCTCAGTGCCCCATACTGGAGTCGAACCAGTAACCTTAGCATTAGAAGTGCCACGCTCTGTCCAATTGAGCTAATAGGGCGTGTTGTGTACTTTTAAGTTTAGGTATCCTAAGGAATGTACACTTACCATACCGTACTTCTAAGAAACTATTACTCAGCGCTTTTAAATTTACTTGTTAGAAGCCGAACAAGGGATTGTATGCG
>Ga0310690_10008786_pt1 | contig 12761 bp, 9 predicted proteins | sample AusTroGonzalo_MG_2_FD_207661 | JGI IMG/M metagenome (GOLD analysis project Ga0310690, IMG submission 207661) | Bovine rumen microbial communities from tropical cattle in Woodstock, Queensland, Australia - Gonzalo_04 (v2) (version 2) | ecosystem: Host-associated > Mammals > Digestive system >...
GATCAGTCCGGAAAAGAAAGCGCCGAAGATGCCCTCTATCCCTATCAGCGATGTGAGAGCAGCACTGAGGAACATGATACCCAACACAAAGATATACTGCATGACCGCATCACTATAACGGCGAAGAAAATAGCGTGTCAGTTTGGGGATTAAGATGACACTACCCACACAGAAAGCCGCAAACTTCACGATGAAAAGTATCCAAAATAGCCACCCGCTTCGACTCTCAAACGAACCAGACAGTGCCGCCAGCATCACAAGAGCCATAAACAGCGAGATCATCGATGATCCGACACTAAGTCCGACACTCTGATGACGCTGCAGACCATATCGCCCAATGATGGGATAGGCAATGAGCGTGTTCGATGCCATGATACAACCCAGAAGGAACGATGCTGCAGGAGAATAGTCCAAGATGGAGATCGCCATCACATAAGTCAAAATCAGTGGCACAAAACAGGTGAGCACTCCGAATATCAAGAATCTCCTGGTATGCTTCTTCACGCCCTCCATATCCATCTCCAGTCCGGCGAGGAACATAATATAGTAAAGTCCCACTCTTCCAAACAACTCAAAGGAATTGTCACGCTCAAGGATATCGAAGCCATATTGTCCGATCATCACACCCGCCAGCACCATACCGATGATATGCGGAATACGCAGTTTACTCATCACGATAGGTGCGAAGAGGATAATCAGTAACACCACAAAGAAGATCAATGTGGGGTCTGTGATAGGAAAATATGATGCCAATACTATCATTTTGGTTGCAAAGTTAGTGATTTTTGTGGAAAAATCACTAACTTTGCAGCCGAAATATGAATTTTATTAGTCATAAGTAACATGAAAGTAGCAATTGTAGGTGCAAGTGGAGCCGTAGGACAGGAGTTCCTGCGCATCCTCGACGAGAGGAATTTCCCGATGGATGAATTGGTGTTGTTTGGTTCTGAGCGGAGTGCAGGCCGTAAGTATACCTTCAAAGGAAAGGAGATAGAAGTAAAGCTTCTCCAGCATAACGACGACTTCAAGGACGTTGATATCGCCTTCACCTCTGCTGGTGCCGGCACATCGAAGGAATTTGCTGAGACTATCACAAAATACGGTGCCGTGATGATCGATAACTCCAGTGCCTTCCGCATGGAGGATGATGTGCCCCTTGTCGTGCCTGAGTGCAATGCCGAGGATGCCCTGAACCGTCCCCGTGGCATCATTGCCAACCCCAATTGTACCACGATTATGATGGTTGTTGTGCTCCAGCCATTAGAGAAGATCTCTCACATCAAGCGCATTCACGTCGCCAGCTATCAGAGTGCCTCTGGAGCAGGTGCTGCAGCTATGGCCGAACTCCAGCAGCAGTACAAGGAGATGGTCGAAGAGGGTGAGGTGAAGACCGTCAAGAAGTTCGCCCACCAGTTGGCTTACAACGTGATTCCCCAGATTGACGTGTTCCAACCCAACGGCTACACGAAGGAGGAGATGAAGATGTACAATGAGACCCGTAAGATCATGCATACCGATGCCAAGTGCTCGGCTATGTGTGTCCGTGTCAGCTCACTGCGCAGCCATTCCGAGAGTGTATGGATTGAGACAGAGAAGCCTATCAGTGTCGAGGAGGCTCAGCAGGCCATTGCTGCTGCTCCTGGCTGTACGCTGAAGGACGATCCCTCTACCCTGACCTATCCCATGCCGCTGGAGACAGCCGGCAAGGACGATGTCTATGTTGGCCGTATCCGCAAGGACCTGAGCGATGACTGTGGTCTGACGTTCTGGCTTTCTGGCGACCAGATCCGCAAGGGTGCTGCCCTCAATGCCGTTCAAATAGCAGAGTACCTTGTGAAGGTTGGTAATGTCAAGTAAAACAACAATCAGGGCAGTCTTTCTGACTGCCCTTATTCTTCTCTCAGCCTGCGGAAGTGGTGACGACGACGGCCGACGACTGGGTGAATTGATAGTAGGCACCTGGCAGCGTGGTTGGGGTGAAGGTGACGTCGTCTTTGAAGGCGAGACGGAACTGACGCCAGAGAACTTCACCTACGACAAGTTTGAGTTCCACGATGACGGCAGCTACAACGGTATGGTGCGCAAGGGCACCTTCATCGCATACGATACAAGGGGCCAGATCATTTTCGAAGGCCGTTATCAGTGCGACAACCACAACCTGAAACTGGAGCCTTCCACCATCGAGGGAGCTATCCTGGCACAGGTGGTCTCGTTTACCGACGACACCATCTGTCTGAAATACACCTTTGAGGAAGTTGACATCTCCGTCTCCCTCATCATCCGCAAACTCTAACCTTTCTCCTTACTCTATTCTTCCTCATCCACGTCTGCCTCATGGTAGACATATTCGAGCGTCACCTGACTATAGGCAGAGAAGTACCCGAGACATCCGCCCGTAAAGTTCGCAATGGGGTTGGTTCCCGTATTGTTCATAATCTGCATGGAATAGAGGTAGTCGTATGCCCGTTTGTCGATGGTCCGTAACTCGATGTGGAGATAGTCGCCTTCCCTGAGCATATCTTTGTCGTTACTGCCTTCGCTGGCAATAGAGAACAACTGCTGCTGTTCTTTATTCGGATTCGAGTCATCGCGCTTCACTGCCCAACGGTAGCCGATATTGTTACGGTATATATGCATAAAGTACCAGTTGTCCTGATTGGGAATGTCCTGGAACAACAATTCGCCCACCAAGAAACGCTGGCCCATGATGTCTTTCCAGATGAAATGGAACTTGTTGATGGAAGGCTTCCGTTGCATGATGGATGACGACGTGTAATGATGTCCGTCGATCTCCACGTCTATCTGATACGTCACCCCAGCCTTCCCTATAGCCGACGATTGATAGAGGCCTTTATTCCTATACGAGAGACTGGTTTCGCTGCCGTCACTACCTGTCACCTTGATATGGGCATTTGCCACATCGCTCGTCGTATTGTTGTTGTCCATATCCTGTGTCTGACTGACTCGGGCCTTCATGCCATCGTCTGAGACAGAGGCCTCCACCACATATATCGGCTCCACACTGCGATAATCAATGTCTATCTCCTTCTCACAGGAGATTATGACGAGGAAAGAGGAAAGGGGAAGGAGGAAGGAGAATACTCTGCGGCAGAAGTAATCTCTTTCCACTTTCCACTTTCCGCTTTCAACTAAAACTTTCCTCATTCCACTTTCCACTAAAAACGAATATTAAACGCTACTGACGGCACGATGCCGAACAGCGAGTATTGTTTGGCACTTGTTCGGGCTCCGTCTTCACTGTCCTCGAAATTGATCAGGTAGGGGTTATACCTATTATATATATTATAGATGCCGAACACCCACTCTTTCTCCACCTTCCGCTTTTCGCCCGTCTCCTTCCGCTGTCCGCTTGTCCAGATGGCACTCACGTCCAGACGGTGATAGTCGGGAGCCCTGTATCCATTGCGCTCGGCATAGAAATACGTCCAGTTGTCAATGATCTGATACTTCCCGCTGGGCGCCGTAAAGGCCTGACCGCTGTTAAACACCCACGCAGCGTTGAATGTCCAGCGCTTGTTCAGACGGAACGTTCCAACGATATTGATGTCATGCCGACGGTCGTTATTGGCGTCATACCACCGCCCACCGTTGATACCATCGATACGCGTCCTCGACCACGACAGCGTATAGGCCAGCCATCCTGTCAGTCTGCCGGTGTTCTTGCGCAAGCACCATTCCACGCCGTAACTCTTTCCATCGCCAGCCAACGTCAACCGCTCAATCTCTATCTCACTGCTGAACGATTTGCCGTCACGATAGTCCAGCACGTTCTGGATTTTCCTGTAATAGGCCTCAAGGCTGAGGTCATAGTCCTGCTCAGACGTCATGACATAGAATCCCCCACTCCACTGGTCGGCAATCTCCGGCTCGACGATGTTACTGCTCATTGTATAGCGGTCAAAGGGTGTCGACGTGCTCTGGTTTCTGAGTGCGTGCAGGTTCTGCGACGTTCTCGCATAGCCTAGTTTGATGGAATGGCGTGCAGACAGTTTATAGTTCACAGAGAGTCGAGGTTCCAGGGTCAGATGGGTCTTGACAATCTCGTTCTTGCCATAGTTGTAGTACCACCCGATATCCCCGTTTTCCTCTATGTCGTAGTAGAGCGAGCCGCCAAGTGGCGAGAAGGCATTCAGCCGCAGTCCCGCAGAAGCCTCCAGATGGTCCCCGAAACGGTATGTACCGTTCACCCAGACCGTATTCTCCCAGGCACGCCGCTGCTCATTATTATACTTGTTGAGCACTTGCCACTCGGCTGATTTCACGTTGTAAAGCGATGTCTGCAACCCTGCTTTCAGAAGGAGTGAAGACGATGAAGGGCTGATGGAGAAATCCTGTCGCAGACTCATCTGACGGATATGCCCCTTATACCAGAGGTTGAATTTGAGGAAGTCCACGCCATTGTCTGTCAGATAGTTGCTATAGAACGCCGTAGTCTGCGCGTAAGAATCACCGTTGAAATGGTGCAGCCACTTCAGATTGGCCGTCATGTTATTCCAGCGGATATCAGTCATCTTCTTCACAGCCGTCTTGTCGTGACTGGTGAAGAACGTCAGAAACAGCTGATCGCGCCTCCCCATCGTCCAGTCCAGTTTCGCGTTCACATCAAAGAAATAGAGGGTATTGTCCTTGAAGTCTTTAGAGGCTTTCAGGAACATGTCCATATAGGTGCGCCGTGCAGTCAGCAGAAACGACATTTTGTCCTTCACGAGTGGCCCTTCGATCGATCCTTTGGCCGATAGTATTCCGATGCTGGCCCCCCCATGCCATCGGCTCTTGTCGCCTGTCCGCCCGGAGATGTCGAGCACAGCCGACGAGGCGCCGCCATACTGAGCCGGCAACAGGCCCTTGTAGAGTGTGGCTGAAGCCAGGGCATCGTCGTTGAAGGCAGAGAACAGTCCCCCTAGATGCCCCACATTATAGATGGGTGCCATATCGAAGAGAACCTGATTCTGTGCCGACGTTCCTCCCCTCACCTGAAAACTGCTGGAAGCATCGCTCTCCGCCTTCACGCCTGGCAACAGCTGTATGCTGCGCATGATGTCCGCCTCGCCAAACAGTTGTGGGGCCGACGTGAGGTCTTCCAGCTGCAGCACCTCGGCACCCGTCTGCACATTCTGGAGTCGCTGTCGTGCCGAGGTGGAGGTCACGACCACCTCGTCCAGCCGTTCAGTACGGATGGAGTCTTCCTCTGCCACGGGCATGGACAAAAGTGCTGTCAGCAGGATGTCAAGTCCAATCATGGGCGCAAAGGTAGCACAATTCGGGCGAACCGCAAAACAAATCGCGATATATTTTCAAAATCGATGGAAATAATACCTTATCTCTGGAAAAACGGTCACGGTCACACGTGTGACCATGTGACCTTTTCGGGTGTGAAGATTCAAAATTATTTTACACTCAAAAAAATCTTAGGGTAAACCCGGACTTTAGATAGACTAAAGTGGGAGTTTAGGCTAAGTAAACTCCGACTTTACTTAGCCTAAAGTCAGGTTTTCCTTAGCCTAAAATTCGAGTCGTATAACTATTTGTGTTTCAATTAGATACAAAGGCAGTATTAGCGAGTGTATTGTTTTGAAATTTATTTACATACCATCTGCATTCCCAACCAAATGGTAACATGGTCACACGTGTGACTGTGACCGTTTTTTACAATTTTTGTGCCCTTCGTTTCGTTACTCTACACTTTTTTTCGTAACTTTGTAAGAATTATCAGCTTTTCTTTATATAAAGGCAGTCTGGGGGATTGAGGGAAAATGGGGTTACGAATTGGCAACCGTACTCAATTCCGCATTCTGCTATAAACTGCATCCGCTCGAGCTATGCTCGCTTGCTACCAACGGGACGCAAGAAAGAACACCCGATGCTGAGCCTGCAACCATTTATGACTCATCATCGGGTGCAAAGGTAATCATTCTTTCTGAAAGAACCAAATCTATCCAACTCTTTTTTCTTCTGAGCTTGCTCAACACCTTTGAACTGATTGCGGCATCTTTTGCGGCACTTGCCAAAAAGGTGCGTATTAGGCTACGTCCTATTACCGAAATGATTTGTCTATCCGTCATCCGAGTTCGTGTTTCCTTATCTCATCTGCTTTTCTAATCTTCTCTACACTCTTTTCGAGATTATTCGTAAGAATGTTTATGTTCAATCTGTCCACAAGTTGACATTCATCAGCCTCCTTTCTCAATAACTCAATAATTGTTGGGAGAGTATTAAGATCATCGATGTAATGATACACCATATCCTCAAGTTTCTGAATATCTAAGGCTTCGCTGTAGTGAGAGATAATCAGAGAACAAACCTTATTCTTTGATTCATTTTTAAGTGCGGCGTAACTTTTGACAAATTTAACAGGGTCAACTTTTGAGAAGATGGGCGAATCTGAGTAACTTGTAGAATGGTCGGGCATTGAGCCTCCATAAATCTTATACAGATCATCTATTTTGTCATCGCTAAGCGACTCAAGCATATCTGTCAAATCCGTTTTTAAGGAACTCTCAACTTCCCTGTAAACATCGCCCATTGCCATCAGGAATGAATCAATTTCATCCATTTTACTTCCCATTGTATAATAACTCATGCATCTGAGGACATGGTCTCTCATTTCGTGCAATTCATTTTGGGATTTACATTTCCCAAAGTAATTATCCCTCATTATCTTTGAACACCAGGTGTTCACCTTCTCAACGCTATATTTGGGAGATAGATTCCAATGTATTATAAATAGCATTACCGTAGCAGACCTCAGCATTTGATCAACGCTGTCAAATTTTCCGCTCTCCAAGAAGCCAGCATTTAAATCAACATTGTTTGACAACTCACCATTTTCTAAACTCATATAGTTTTCCAACACATCCCATGGTTGTTTGTTGTCCTTCTGCAATTCACTCTTTATGAACTCCAAATCTATCTTACCTTTACGTAGATAGACTAAAACACATTCGGCATAATGTGGTACCATGGCATAATACTTATCGGTTAGACCAACTTTCTCATATTTACTGTGTTTTTTTGTCATCTCCCTTGAAGATGGCTCTCCATTTCCCGTGAAATCTATTGCCATTTGATCAGCCACTTCTTCACTAAGCTTTTTACCATACTCATCCAAACCAACATCTTGGCCTTTATCCTCAGCATATACAGCTACAAAGTTAGCAAGTAAGCGAAGCTTTATTATTTCGAATGATGGGTTTCTTTTTATGTCCTCAGGCATTCTATTTACCATTAGGCCGAAATCGTTCAGGCTTTGTTTTAGCAATCTCAAGTTGTTTGTTTTTGATGCCTTGAAACAATTCTTTATTACATCCTTATGGCCAGAAAGATAATCCTTTCCTAAAATATACTCATCGTTAACAAAACTATCAACGGCCTCATCAATATCTGGATCTACCACAAACTCCCTACCAATTGTTTTCTCTTTAATATTCTTGTAGTCATCCGAGTCCTTCAATTTAGCAACATCCCCAACAATTACCACATTGCAGCCAATATGCTCCACATAATAGTTGATGTAGCCCAACACTTCCTGAATATTCATTTTACTTCTTTCAAGGTCGTCAAAGACCAAAAGTCTGTTGCCCTTTACATGAGGGTTATTGCTTCCAAGTAAAGCCTTGGGATCAATCGTACATGTCATGTTCATATCAGCATTACTATCATTGTTGAAATCAACATTATAGCGTATAGCTGCTGAAATAGCCACTTGAAACACTTTACCAACTGTTTTCATGGCTTTGCTATGTAAGATAGGACTCACAATCCTTTTTATTTCCTCATCTATTTGACTCGTTAATGACAAACCATATAGTGAAATGTAAATCGGATCCAATGTAAAATAGTCGTTGTCGTCTACCATTGGGGTTCGCAATTCCTCTAACCATTTTTTGACAAAGAACGTTTTACCACATCCCCATGAACCTTTGATAAGTACAGCATAACCAGGCTTATTCACTTTCAGGTAGTCATTAAGACAACCAAGAACCTCTTCATTATGTCTATTCATCTTTACTTGTCTTATCCAACATCGTTAGGGATATTCATATGTCTATAGCAACAATCCATTCACCATTTTTCTTTCCGCCTTTTCGTTTTAGCAGTTCCAAATCCTGAAGACGGGAAATACCTGAGATAGTTCCTCCTTCTGATATATTATCACCGGAGGAAATGTACTCATTACGTGTTGCTGTGGGATTGAGATAGAAATAGACAAGTATGTCCATTTGTAGGTCTGTAATTGTGATACCACGTTCTTCAAGAGTTTTTTGTATGGCCTTTTGTATGGTCTCAGGATCCTTTTGTATGCTCTTTTGTATGGTCTTTGCATCCTCTTGTATGGTATAAGGGGCCTTTTGTATGGCCTCTGCTCCCATAGGCTCACGTACAATAGCGCTAAATGCTGTGACAAGTCCCACATTGAACTCTGCTGCAGGGCTTTGGTTTTCCTTCAGCAAGTCTTGTACTTCGCCAATACCATGATTGAACATGTTGACATAGTTCAGGTTCTTCATCATCTCTGCTACTACGCTGTTGCGATAGTCGTTCACATGAGGGAAGTTCTCAGGGCGGGCTTGACCATATAGACCTCCAGGATTCATAATCTCAATGTAGCTGTCATACTGATATAGACGAGTAGGCATATTCGCCTGATAATCGCGATGCATCACAGCATTCATCATCAACTCACGCAATACCTTGAAGGGATAGTTGCGAACATCCTTTTCTCTCAGTATGCTGACGGGAACAGGGCGCTTGGTCACAATACCGTCACGGATAAAGTTCTCCAAATCTGGCAGCATCTTGTAAAGACACCCTTCGAAACGCCTTTCGTTAAGTATCATGCCACCGTTTGTCTCGCCCTTAAAGCGTACAAACTGAATATATGCTCCAGGCATGAAGTATCGCGGATTGTTACCAAACATGATAAGTGCCGCATACGTCGGGCAATCCCAGCGAATGTTGAACAGGCGTAGGGATGCTAACTGCTCTTTGAGTGCACGTTTTTCTTTTGCCAGCGTTTCTGCATCGATAGCTTTTGGTAGATACTCTTTAACAATTGTATCTATGTCAATATCATCTATACTTGCCTCACGACAAGGTCTTGTGTCGAATGTCGGCAGACTTGCGGCACAACGTTCGGCAAGGATCCTTTCTTCTTCCGCACTGGCAATGTCGCGACGTGGGCCAATACGGATGAACGTCCTACCTCGATAACGGACTGGTGTGTCAAATGAAGGTGTCACCTCTACTACAAGTACGTCGCCCTCATCCGTCTGTACCTTTTCTGTAGTCATAACAGGCAGAGGCAGAATATTACCGTCAGAACGAATACCACTGATGCGTTTCATCAGCGCATCGTCAACCTTCATCCCACAGATCTTGCCATTATCATACACACCAATCAGCAGATACCCCTTCTTTCCAGAGCCAGGCATATCATTCGCGAAAGCACAAATTGCCTCTTGAAATTTATCCATATCACCTTTAGACGTGGTCAGTTCTATTCTGAAGCCCTCGTCAATTTCGATTATTTCCTGTAATTCTTCTTTTGTCATTTTTTTGTTTACAAAGTTAATCTGTTTTTTCGAAACAATCTGCAGAACCCCATGATTCAATAACAAACTTAGAAGGTTCTATAATTCATGGCTGTTACAATCTCTTAAAGACTTCTCTATAACCAGACAAATCGATTTTAAATTTATATTGAGTACTGTAGCGTTGAGCGGTGCCTGACATAATTCCTTCTTTACCAATAATCGAAATAAGCTGTTCTATCGTCTGTCTCTTCTCATTGTTTGCATTCAAAACAATTTCTCCGTTTTCCTGTATGACAAAATCATATTTATATGTTTCCCCATCAGAATCTTTGATATTAATAATGAGTGGACTGTTGTCTGCACATTCGAAATGCATATCCTCTACATAAAACTTGAAAAAGACTTCACCGTTTCTTATAAACAAATAGACCGTCATATCCATATTTTTATTGGCATCAATTTCAACAATGCCTTTTCCCTTTACACCAATATATCTTGGGGGAGTTTTATCTCCAAATTCATCCTCAAAGTGATAAAGTTTCCAATTTCCAAAGAGTGTTGTTATATTAACATCTTTATCATGATTATCAACTTTCCGACCATGTTCGTTGATTAAAGTTGCTGCAAGATAATACATAGCATCATCATAAGATAGTGTCTCAAATATCTCACCCATCTTCCTTTTGTCAAATTCCTTTTTTGAAAAGAATTCAATATCATCAAAATCTTTACTTCTAATCGCTTCATATGCCACATTAGAATGAAGGAGATATACGTATTCTGTTGTGTCCTTCCTCTTGTCTGCGTCTTCTATTTTAATATCATATATTGTTTCAATAATGCATAGGGAATCATTTTTGTATTTTGTCTCTGTCTCAATATTAGAGACTTCAATTCCATCTATATTATTGTTTCTACAATAATTTTCCGCACATTCTTTTGCCAAATCTTCTATTGTTAATGGTTTGCTACAAGAAAAAAGAAGCAATCCAACAAAAAGGAAATAAATTCTATTCATATTCTTAGTTTTTTTATTATTTGTTTCATTTTGATAGGACTATTATCAAAAAGAGCATATCTTCATCTTCTTTAAGAATGCTCCTTTGAGATTATAAACTCTTATCCCAAATTTTATTTGCAATTTGAGCATATAATTCACATCTACACCTTATATCGTCTTTTTTAAAATCTTCGTAAGGAATGAACAAGAAACCCATTGACCTTGAAAATGTGTCAAAACTTGGGTCGTGCTCGTAGGCTTGGTGACAAAGAGACCTAACCAGAAGGTTTTCCTTAATATAGTGTGGCATTTTCTCTTTGTAATTCATGTCATTCAAAGACTGGTTAACACCATTAGGTAATAAAACCAAATCACCAATAGAGTTTCTCCATTGGCTGAACTCCTCTGTTTGTGTGAACTCATCTTGATGCCACTCAAAATGGTCACTCCAAATGTGTTCAATCTCATATGGCCTGCTTCCAGGATTGAACATATACTTAACATAGTTATTCCCCATTCCAGAACCTTCTTCTACATATGAGGTAAGACGAGCGAGGAAATATTTGACAAACCGTCCATTCATACCATGTAGACGGAATGACATTAGACTCTTGCCAAAGTCATCTATCGTCTCTGTGTTTTCTACAAGCACCTTTCTTAACTCCTCAACATTAAGGCCGCGAATCTGGCGAGTCAGATTGCACATAGTATACCGAATAGAACTTGCACTAAAGTTGCGAAAATTGCATGAACGACGAGTTGCAAAACCGTCAAGGAATTTAGCAACAATATCTATCTTTTTGATACATGTTTCTTCATCATCCGTTGTACATAGGGATGCTAAATATAGTGGATAGCTTAAAGAGGGAGCAATGCCCCAGTATCCATGATAAAAGACATGCTCCATTTTCTTTTCAAAAATTTGTTCTGCTCTTTTTATTTGGAGAAATCTTCGCAGATAAAAGCGATAATTTGTTTCAATGAAGTGCTCCATATCCCCATTGATGCTTGCCCCTAAAAGATCTTTATCGTAGTTATCCTTGAACCAATTATGGAAACGATTACCTATGTTCTCGAAATCTTCATTGAGTGAGCCAACTTTTGCCTGACGGATGGTAATTGCAAATTGTGCCCGAAGCCATGCTTGAAAGAATTGGTTCTCAGCTCCCTCACCAAATTCTGACAAGTCTTGCATATCTTTTTTCCATTGCTTATTGACACTTGAACGTTTGTCTTCATGAACAAATTTCGACAAAATAAACCCTTTTATCATATCAGCATTAGAAAGAGGCATACCGCGGTTATTCATCGTCTCGAAGATAGTATAGGCATTTTCTTCTGTCATAGCAGTTATCTTGACCAATACGACCTTTTCTTGAAGCCAATAAACGAAAGGTAAAAGATATTCGTCTTTGATATCTACAGGAAAACAGTCGTAGATGTCTTGATAACGATCCATCATGACTTGCGTACTCTCATCATCTGTATCTATAATGGTGTAACTCCCCATTTCATATAATGCCTTTAAACATGGCTCTCGTTCTGGAATGTGTATATTGAAAGACTTCCTCCCAAAGCTACTTGAAAAAATCATTGTTTTCAAATTTGTATCATCTTGTATACCCTGTTTGTTCATTTCATGGCTGATAAAAATAAGCAAAAGCGTTAACGATGTCAAACGTTGTTGCCCATCAATTATACTAAGAACTCCACCTTTGTCACTTAATACTATTGATCCTAAAAAGTAAGAACTGTAACGAGCTACATCTTCTACTGTATGTTCAGGACGAAGATTGTCTCTGAAAGCATCGGTTAAGTCTTGTACCAATTGCTCAACATTCTCTTTTTTCCATTTGTATTCACGTTGAAAATAATCACAAGTATACTTCTTGTCATTGAGAATCTCCTTCAATGTATATTCTTTTGCATCAATGCTCTTGTTTAAAATATCCATAATATATGCTTTTATTTGGGTGCAAATATAATCAAAAATATCGAGGATGTGGCAATTCATGAACATAAATTAAGAAAAGTGTGGTACTTTCTATTGATTTGGCAACGTTCCATAATAAATACCGCTTGCAATTCCATAAAAGGGTGTAGCCTAATACGCACTTTTCTGTGGAGTGCCACACAAAAATGCTTGTCTGCTTTCTGATGAGCAAGCTCGGCAGGCATTAGGTTTTTGTTTCCCTGAATTGTTATTT
>Ga0310690_10008788_pt1 | contig 12758 bp, 16 predicted proteins | sample AusTroGonzalo_MG_2_FD_207661 | JGI IMG/M metagenome (GOLD analysis project Ga0310690, IMG submission 207661) | Bovine rumen microbial communities from tropical cattle in Woodstock, Queensland, Australia - Gonzalo_04 (v2) (version 2) | ecosystem: Host-associated > Mammals > Digestive system >...
CTCCCGCACCCCAAACCTCCGTCTGTGATGATATGATTGCATTTACACAACGCAAATATAAAAGCATTTTTTAACACCTCCAAATTTTTTCAGGATTTTTTTTCAAAAAAAAATTCAAGTCGTTTTAATGCGATTTAAGACACTTTTACACCCTCGAATGATAACTTATACCAAACCAAAGCCCAAAATGCGAAATTCGGGCTAAAAACAGCGTTTTTGGCTACATCGTCGGCATACGTCCATCTCCAATGTCGGAAACGACACCCGAAACTTGGCGCATCATGTCGGGCATATCCTCGAAATGACACCCATAGTCGGGAACTTAACGGGCAAAAAAACAAAAACTCATTTTAAGCCGTTTTAAGGCATTTTTTTGCCATCGAATGATAACTTATACCACCCAAGGGTAGAAAATTCAAAATCGGGGCGTTTCTGTGCCTCTGGTGGCTTCCTTCATCACTTGGTTGTTTATCGCATCAGCCTCAACCTTCCCTATGCCCCTCATCGAACCGAAATCGAACGTGATAATCTTGAAGTTGCTCCGAATCCTATCCATCGTTCTGTCGCCGTACAGACCAGCAAGTTCGTCAGCGGATAGGTTCGTCGTCGCTATGCATATCTTCTTCCCCGAATCAACCAAGTCCACGAGCCTCCCGAAATTGTCCATGCTCGTTCCGTACTTCTTCACGACGCCCTCTGTCCCGATATCGTCAACTATCACGACATTCGAGGTCGGTATGTCGGACAGCCTCGAGAACTGATATGCCTGCATCGGGACGAACGTGTAGTGCATCGTAGCGTATATCAACGGCAACACCCTCGTCGCTATCAGGCTCTTCCCAGTTCCGCACTTCCCTCCGAGAAGAAGACTCCTCCCGTCGTTCTCGTTCATCCACTCGACAACCGCCCCGTACTCTCGCCTGAGTACGCACTTGTCCCCAAGCAGGTAGCGCATCGCAGATATGAACCTATTCCTCGCATCCGTCACTTGTGGCATCCTAACCCTCTCGGCGTTAACGTCGTATCCGCCATCCGACAAGTCTGCCACCGCCCTGTCGAATATTTCCCTGATTCTATCCTCCATGTCTCTATCGTTTTTTGTTTAAATATTTATCCCATGATTCCGCGAAGTTCTTCCCGTCTATGTCCTGAGCATACGCAGAGAAGCAGTCGCCCCCCGACTTCGCCACAGAACCGCCTCGGCTCAAACTCCGCTCCTCCTTCCGCTCGTCCGAAAGGAATATCCTCGCCCAGTTGTTGAAATGCCCCCTCAGTTGGTTCTCGCTCTTCGGTGGAGAACCCTCGCTTCTCAGTTTGGCGCAAAACATCGTTATCAGCAAATCGAGCTTCCCGTCGTCGTCCCCTATCCGAAGGAACATCTTCACGGAGTCCCGCCACTCCCTTCCGAGTCCCATGAGGTATTCTTTCGACTCTTCCGCCTTTATCGCACATTGTGTCTGCTGTACACATCCGCCAACACTCTTACCCTCTTCCGAATGGCTTCCGCCTTCTTCGGTTTTTTGTTTAGCGGAATTTTTTTCATCCTCTTCCAATTCGATTTCGTTCATCGTTTCGTTTTCGATTTTCGACGAAAATTTTTTCTCTTTATCTCTTTTTAAATTAATTCTATTATTTCTATTATATTCTATATATTCTATGATTGGCTCACCTTGTGGCTCACCTTGTGGCTCACCTTGTGGCTCACCTTGTGGCTCAATTTTTGAGCCACTAATTGAGCCACCTTTGTCATCTTCTTCATCAACTATTTCTAATTCATCGTTAATACTTTGGAATTTATCGTAATTCACAATTGTAATAAGCGAGTAATTGTTATTAGTTTCTATTTTGATTTCTCCGCTTTCGGCAAGACCATTCAAAATCTTTGACAGCGTATTTCTCGTTACTCCACAATCATCGCAGAACTCACGTTGTGAAATTATCGCTTGTCCACGTCTTATTTCTCTTCCGATTCTGTCGTAAGAATTTTTCCAATTGGCACGGAAAAGCAATGCGACAAACACTTGCAAATAATGCGGTTGTTTATAGTGCTTCCAGTCCAATATTTTTGAAAATAATTTAACGAATCTGTCCATGCTAAAAAAAAAAGACCACGAAAGGATGTTCACTACCCCACCCAATCGCAGTCTTATAACAACGTAAGTTGTTTATGTTTTTTTTATCACGTTAGTAGTGATTAACGTGATTCATATTTGTCTCGTTTTTCTTAAACGACACAAATATACAACTATTTCGACAAATAAACAAATCAGAAAACGATTATTTACTTACCCGCCATCCTTTTCCATCCTTCCGCTCTCCATTAACTCCTTCTCCTTCAGAAGCGCGTCAAGTTGCGCCCTGCACTGCCTTATCGACTCGTCGATGTTCCACTCGCTCGGCTTCTCGCCCATGCGCATGAGCCTCAGCCGCACCTGCTTGACGTAAGCATCTATCGAGCGGTACTTCCAATCTACGATATCACGCATGAACTCCTTCGCGTCGCCATCTGGCATCGAGTCCATGTCGTTTTTGTGTTTGCAGTAGAACGACACCATGTCGAAGAACTGCCTTGCCTTGCTAACCTCTCCCATGTCCGCTAAAAACTGAAGTCAATCGTATCGTTTATCATGTACTTGTACGTCGTAGCCTTCGAGTCGGATTCTTCCGTCTCCGCTCGTTGAGGCTCTACGCACGCCTCCGTCGGGGGCTGTTGGTTCTTTTCGCCCCTTTTGAACCTATTCCTATCGTATTTCGTGCCTTTCCTCTTCTGACAGATGAAATTACGCACGTTGACCTCCTTGTAATAGCACCTCGACCTGAAATGCTCCGAAATGTCCTCCGCTATCCATCTGAAGATGGTGCAGTCCCTCGCCAACGTCGTGTCTCTGTAATGCTTGTACTTCTCCCACATGATGTCCCTTATCTCGTCGAACTCGACTGCCCTTTCCGTTCGGCTCTTGCCCATCGCTTTCCCTCCTTTCTTTTGGAGACTATAGATGCCATGTCGGAAATACAATCCCGACATGGCTCTATGTCTTTGTTTCACTTCAATGTTATAGTCACTGATGCTGGAACGTTGGATTTCTTGCACAATTCGTCGTATAACTTCACGTTGTATGCCTTCAATGAATCGACATCGACGCTACGCCTCTCGTATCCATCCTTGTAGGTCACTCTGATGCGCTCCGTCTCCATGCTCATCGTGCCTTCCTTCGCCATCTCCTTCGCAAGTTCCGTCTTGATTCTGTCCCTCACTCCCTCCAAATACTTCTTCCTCGCCTCCAACTCGTTGATGGCTGTCTGCAAATCGTACAACTGGGACAATTCGGGCTTCTCGCAGTTCGTCTTTATGAGGGACGATTTGAACTCCCCTTCGGAATACAGCAAATCCTTCACCTCCTCCTCCGATATGAAGGGCAGTTGTATCTCCTTACATGCCTCCTCGCTCACTTGGAGAATCATCAGCCTCCTCGGTCTGAAGCCGTTCATCAACTTGAACAGATAGGCGTAGATGTTCATCTGATACACCGCCCTCACGTAGGAATCCCTCGTGAACTTCCTGAATGTCTTCGTGTCCCAAAAATCGACGACATCCGTATCCTCCTCGGTGATGAAGTCTATCGGGCTCGCGTATCGTTCCCCGTCCGTAACTATGTACTCGTTCGCTATAATGTGGATGCCGTTGCCGTCAACCCATTCAGCGAACCTCTTGCCATGCTCGGTCTTTGGGGGGATGCCGAATGACATGAGCTCGATTTCCTCGTGAACCTCTATCCCCAAGGTGGGGTCGGAGAATTGGCTCGGAGCGAACCCGAGCCTATCGCCTATCCTCCTTGTTATCCCGCTGAGCTCCTTTGTCCCCAAATAATACCTATGGGTGTCCCTATCGAGACGCACATTGCTCTGTTTCAACTCCATATCGTCACTTGCTTGCGTTCTTGTTCTTCACGTTGTCGTAAGCCGCCTGAATCCTATCCGTGAACGCTATGCCGTTGTCGGATATGTACTTGGCGACCTCCTCCTCGCTGTTCATCTCCAAAATCTTCTTGATGATGCCGTTTTCGTCGTCTTCCTTGACCACGACAGCATCAACATCCTCCACATCGTTGTCTACGTAGGCGGGATTGCCACTCTCGTCCCTTATAACGCTCTGGTCGTACTTGACCGCTTGTTGCATCTCGACTGACAACGGAGCATAACGGCTCAGGAGCAACTTCAGCACGGTCTTCTTCGCCATCATGTCGAACTCGGTTGTCCATTTGCTCTCTGCCTTGACTCTCGCGTCCCTGCTCGAATACGTTTGTGAGTACTTGACCGCATGGGTCTCGATTTGGCTACTCGTCATGTACAACGACTTCTTGAATCCGTTCACCAACTCGAAGTGCGCCACGTAGCCGATGATTGGCAATGTGTCCCTATTCGGATTGGCTTCAAATCGCATTGTGCCACTAAGAAGGTCGAACTCCTTCAACTCGCCTTCCCTGACCTCAGTCACGTTGATTGTCTTGAACTGACCGCTTCGTACCGCCAACTGGATGATTCCTTTATCACTAACCCATGAATTTACCATCTTCATGGAGTGGGCTATCTCTTCAACCTTTTTGGTTGTCTCGCACTTCGGTGTGTGATAAACTCACACCTACACGGCTACACTCATCGCCGTTAGTCTCTACACCCCAATAAAACCATCTGTTTATTAAGGCACGGTATTGCCCGATTTTTGGAGGGTTTCACCGTTAGCCAATTAAATTGACACCGCTTTTTCTTGCGTTCACGAGATTTTCATTGCCTGATTCCTCAGACAAGGGGCATAATGTCTACCCGATTTGGAACTGGGCTTCCGTCTTTCCGTCACGATTCTTGTACGGAATCACGTAGGCGAACCCGAGATTGGAATCAAGGGGCAGGTTCAGCGCCGTCGCCTTGATGCCCGCATACAGCAACGTCACGGGCTCACATGCCTGCAATTTCTTGTTGTTTGCAACCAATGACGTTAAATTGGAACAGAAACTGTTCTTCTTCTCTCCCAAAACGTCAGCGATGTACTTCTGAGTCGCAGGCGCTTGGATTGTCTGATTAAAGATTTTCAAATCGCTCATAATCCTAAAATTGATTTATGTTTAATTTTTAAAATTGCAATTCAATTGCAAATATAGTCGTTTTTTTTTTACCGCCAAACTTTTCTCGATGTTTTTTTTATGGAAAATAAAAAACCGAACTATATTCACATACAATTCGGCTCAAATGCTAAAAATCACAAGTTATGAAAAAAATTTTCGATTGATTATGGGATTTATTGTCTTCCTTTTCTATCTCTCTGTCGGGAGTCTTCGGGGGAATTTCCATGCGGAAAGGTTCGTTTTTGTGGGATTGAGTACATGGATATCCCCCCTATTACCCCCTCATATTATTAACACATCCAACTACTATTCTCGCTCCTTATCAGATACCTTTCCTACCACAAAATTAGTATTTTTGTTTATAATAACAATATTTTGGGCACTATTTTTTTACGATAACCGTCCAATTCATATATAACATAATATATTTTGTTTTCTCATTTATATATCGTATATTTGCTTAATCTAAAGATAGTTAATAATGTTAGCATACAAGTTCAAATTATACTCCACCAAACAATCCAAACATCTTGACAAGATGCTTGGCGAAGCGTCGTGGGTATGGAACACTTGTCTCGCTACACAGAAAAGATACTACAAAATCTTTGGAAAGTACGCATCTTCCAACGATATGCAAAAGCATTTCTGCAAGCGATGGAAGGTTAAGTACCTACATTCGCAATCGGTTCAAGAAATCATACAAAGACTTGATTGTGCATACCAAAGGTTCTTCAAGAAACTTTCTGCAAGACCACCGAAGTTCAAACGAACAACGGAGTTCGCTTCTTTCGTGTTCAAGCAAGGTGGATACAGACTTGTAGACAACAAACTAACTATAAACAAGATAAAGAAAATATACAAATTCAGTAAGTCAAGAGATATTGATGGAAACATCAAGCAACTGATTGTCAAAAGGAATAGGTTAAGAGAATACTTTATTTTCGCTATCAGCGACACCAAGTCAAAACCATACATTAAGTCACACAATGGTGCAAGTGTAGGTGCTGATTTTGGTTTGAAGAAATACCTAACCTTGTCCGATGGTAACAGTATTGATTGTCCACAATATCTTAAAGACAACTTGTTGAAATATAAGAGATTGTCCAGAAACCTATCCAAGTGCGTGAAGGGTTCAAACAACCGAGAACGCAAACGCAAGGCGTTGTGCAAGTTGTTCTTGGACATCAAGAACCATAGGGAAGAGTTTCAGTGGCAACTATCCCATAAGTTGTGCCGAACCTATGACAATATCTTCCTTGAAGACTTAAACATCAAGGGAATGGCTCAGCACAAGAATTGGGGAAGGAAGATGAATGACTTGTGTTTCAGCGATTTCGTGCTGAAATTGGAGCAAGTTGCATCCAAGTACGGAGTTGTGGTTCATAGGATAGATAGATTCTATCCAAGTTCACAGACTTGCAGTGAGTGTGGTGGATTGTTCAAGGGAACAAAGAACCTTGCCTTGCGAGAGTGGACTTGTCCGCATTGCGGAGCGAAGCACGATAGGGACTTGAATGCGAGTAAAAATATACTTCGGAAGGGCATTTCCGAATTGGAGAGTGGTAGTAAGACTTCGGTCGTTATGCGACAAGCGGAGCAGTCACGCTAACATCCAAGAATCCCGTTCCTTTAGGGATGGGAGTATGTCAAAAATCCACCGCATCGGGGACATATGAGTATGGATACCGCCTTATACATCTCCCTCGAGATGTCGCCCTGAATCCTCGCAGACTCCTCGCTCCTCGGGTCGATTCCATAATATTCGCATATATGCTCGGTCGCATGCTTCAATTCATGCTGTATGGTGTCGTACATCTCGTCGTAGCAGTCCGCCTCGCTCACGAACATGACGGTGTAGTGCCCCGAAAAATCGCTCAGAGTGTAGCCCGCATTCCGTCCCCTCAGCACGCTTATAGCCTCGTCTGCCGACTCCTCTCCAACTCCCGTGCTTATTATCGCCTTGTAAACCTCATCGAGGTCGCCATCACCGCTGATGCCATAGTATCCCATGACATACCAGTCTCCTCCCATCACGTAAAATCCCTGCGTCACCATGGCTCATAGGTATTTCTCCCAATGTATGGGCGTTCCGTCCTCTTCCATCTTCGCCTCGAAGCATCGCAGTACGTTCTCGGGGTGTCCATCTGGGTCTAATATGGTCTCGCTGACGAAACTCGCCCTCTGTGCGGAATCCTTCAGCGTCTTCGGATAGTCCGCAAGCGCCATGTTGTAAAGATACCATCCCGTGTAGTCGAACGGCTCGGGTATCTCAACGCCTTGCGTTTCCATCTCTTTCCTGTATTCTTCGTAGGAAACTGGGGTGAGAGCGGTAATCTTTCCGTCTTCTCCCTTGACGCGCATCTTGCTTATCGCCAATTCCGCCAATTTCTTGCTGAACATGCCGTGGTTCTCGTCCTCGTACATCCTCCTTCCTTCCGATATGTAATGTCTCATTTTTTTTGCAGTTTAGTGGTTGTTTTATATCGTGATTTTATTTGATTGGAAAGTGTATATGTCATGGTAAAACCATGTAATACCATGAAAATCAACGCTATTTTAATTTGATGGTAATTTGCTGAAAAAAGAGTTAAGGAAAGGGCGGTTTCCCGCCCAATCCTCCGTCATCTCATGCGTTCTCGCTCCCACGTCTCGCCTCGCTCTTCCTCGCAGTCCTGCCATCCCTCTCGATAACCTCTGCGGAAGCCTTCGTCGTAGCCGTTTTTTCCGTCCGCATACCCATTGCGGTAGCCTCCCCGCATCTCGTCTCTCATTTTGTCGCGCATCTTGTCGCTCTTCTTGTCTTTTTCTACGTATATCCAACTCATAATGTCTACTTTTTTTATGAATCCCTATGAATCTCACTTCTTGGCGGCGGGCGCGTCCAACTTCTGCAATATGCTCAGGATGCTGTCTAATTTGCGCTCCTGCTCGTCCATGCGCCCCTGAAGGGCGGTTATCGTCCTCGCCTGCTGTTTCCCCTCAGCATATGCGGGGTTGAGGCTCTCAAGCATCTTCTCGCCCTCCTCCAACACCTTTTTATGGTATTCGACCATCTCGATTGCCTTCTTCGACACCTGAATCATCGAGTCAACAGCCTGAAGCGTGGCATCTCGTGAGCAACTGACGAACGTGTTCCCGTTATTGTACGTGGTCGATTCAACGTTGCATGGCAAATTGTTGAAGGGAATGTCCGTATTCCCTATTGTCACGACCATATCGACCACCATGGCATTCCCCTGCAATAGGTTGGGGGTATGCGTGTTATAGGCGCTCTTGGGTTCGCTCTTCGATTTTACGGATGCTATTTTTAATGTCGGGCAGTCGCTTTTTTGCAGTATGAAGAACGGGCATCCGACCGACAAGGAGTTGAAATCCATAGGAATGTCAAATTTGAAAAAATAATAAAGTGCTAAAAATCAGTGAGTAACACACCTAAAAGTTAAAGTAACACTTTAAAAATATGCAGTTAAAGCACTGATTTTCAAGCGTTAAAATATAAAGTTAATAAAAGAGTAGGGAAAAGATTCCACCAATCACCATGTCCCTGATGTCATGGGGGGAATGGTCATGCCGTCGTACCGCCTCCAGTTGTCGTGGTGGAAGGCGTCAGTGCGGAAGAAATCTTGTCCACGAAATTGTCAGCAACCGCGTTAGCCCAAATTGAAGGGACTGCGGTCATGGCGTTGTTCGGGAGCGTGATGGTGGAAGGTTGGCAACGCTTGATTGCGTCGACCTCTGAGCGGATGCCCCCGAGTTGTGCCGTGATAGGATTGATAGCCTGAGCAATCATCATCGCTATCGCGTTGTTTTGGTTCGCTTGGGAGATTTCCCCGCTCAGACGGGTGTTCTCAGCACGGCTCGCATCCAACTTGTCCTGCAAATTCTGAGTCTGCATCTCCGCCAACTTGTTCAGGATTGCCTGAGTGTTCGCGTTCGCACCCGCTTGCAACGTGTTTGTCTGTCGCTCCGTAGCCAACTGCTGACTGCAACAACATTGTTGGAATTGGCTGATGATGCCCGAGTTCCCCGCTTGGATGGCGTTGATGATTTGAAGGGCGTTCGTGTTCTGATTGCTCGCTATCATATTCAACGAGTTTTGCATGTTCATCACCGCTGAGTTCACAAGATTGAAGTCCTGCCCGATTGTCGACGCCAACGTTTGAATCGCTGTCCTCTGTGCCTCACCTTGCGTCGTTATCGCGTTCATGATGAGTTCACGCCCCGAGTCGTTGTTCAACTGGTTGGAGATGAAACCCGCTCCGCCTCCGTTGCCTCCGAATCCGCCTCCGAATCCGTTTCCGTTCCAACCGAACATTGAAGCGATGATGGCGAATCCGAAGAGGTCTACGAGGCTTCCGCCTCCGTTACCGAAAAGCCCTCCGTTGTTGCCGATAGGGATAGAGAAAGGGATACCGCCCGCATTGGCGTTGTTTGCATTGTCGGGCAATTGAAAAATTTCTGCCATGTTTCTGTAATGTTTAATGGTTCTAATTCGCTTTTTTTAAATTCTCTGTGCGCACACCACAAAATTCACGTTTTTTTCTGTCAGCAGTTTTTTTTTCTGTCTCATTGCTTATGTCAGTCCGCAGGCAACCTTTTATCTGTTTGTTTTCAAGCAGTTTATAGCATTCATGCTCTGCCCACCTCCTCTTGAGATGCTTTTTTTTTATTTCCTATGTTTCAATGGTTTATCGCTATCTTTTAACCATGTCTTATTTTCACCCTTTTGCCAAGTGAGTCAGGAAACCATGTCAGAAAATTGATGTCCGCCAAGGACGGAGGGTATGTCAGGAAAAAAGGGTCGAAAAAGGGACACATGGGGGGTATAAAAAGGGTGAGCGGGATTTTCCCGCGCCCTTTTCGTGGCTTTTTTTTTGGGGGGGGGGGATTTTCGCCCCCCTTATCTGATAATCTGTAATAAATTTCGTTTTCTGAAACTTCTCCACGCCTCGGCGTCTATGTCATAATAACATTGAACCGCGTCATTTTGCGGGCGATGTACCCCGCTTGTGTTTTCGTAACGTTTTGTCAACGTTCCGATGGCTCTCCGTGTCGTGCCGTCTACTTTCATGTAGACGAACTCGCAAAGCCTCTCATTTGCGATTTTGATAAACTTTGCATTTGCCCACGCGCATTTCAACGCTTGTGAAAGTGAATAACCAAAAGAGCGAACCATTTTCCATGCGTTTCTAAAAATCTCCGATTTGTTAAATTTCTTGTTTTCCATAATTGTAAAAATTAAATTGTTAAAAAATCCTTTTGTTCTTGTTGGGTGTCGTTTCCTTAACCTTACATTACAAAGATAGTGCAAATTTTTATATCTGCAAAATTTTTCGGTACTTTTTTTCATGAAAAAGTAAAAAAAAAATTGCGGGTGCATGTATTTTGCACCCGCAAACCAAAAATCAAAGTTCTATTTCATAACTCCAAATATTTTGCCGTTTGCCCTTTGTTTCGCTTATTTTGGGCTTCACATAAAATCGTGAATAATCCCACCTAAGATTTGAAAACAAGCATTTACAGCCCTTTACGGCGTAAAATTCGCCATAGGTTTTCAATCCTTCGTTTTTGTCTAAAAATGCGAATTTAGAGCCCCCAACGTTATTTTTAATAACGTTTTCGGTTTGTTCATTCCACCCGCATTTTTTAAAGATAGGTAAAAATGACTCTCTAAAAAATATCTCGCTATCTGTTTGGTCATTTTTGCTAATAATAGGCAAAACCCCATTATGCGCGAATGCAATGCCCGCCCCGCGGTCAATAAATGGGTGACAATTTTCTTTTTTTATGCTTCCATGGGTTGCAAAACGAAAATGTATAATACAATCGTCAGAAATATTTACATTTCGTTTTAACACTCTTAGAAATTGGGTAAAGTCCAAAGATTTAAACCACCCGCGGACGGTTGCAAATCCGCACCCGTCGGGATTGGATTGGTAACACATACGCAAAATTGTATCATTGGGCAAATTGTCGCCCGCTTTTTTTACAATAAGTACACACATATCAATCAAAATTTTAGTTAAACATTCATTTAAAAAAAGTGTGGGGGATAATCCCCCGCCCTTTAATTTAACACGTTCGGGATATCGTTAAAAAGGTCTTCTACATACTCACTAAAATCATCATCAGAGCCGCCCTCGCCCCTCCATTCGTCCAAATAACAGCGTTTAAAATATTCGTTAAAATCGTCCCATTCTGTGGTTAAATCGTCCATATTTGGACGAACTAAATTTACTTGGTTGATGAAATCGACGCGCATAGCGTCGCGTAATAAGTTTAAAGAATTGTTTTCCATAATTGTAAATTTTAAATTAATAATTCGTTTTTCTTAACACTACAAAGATAGTGAATGTTTTTATATTTACAAAACTTTTTGCACTTTTTTTTAGTTGGGGGGCTTTTTTTTTGCCCCCCGCGTTCCTGGTAACACGTTTTTTTGTTTGATTACGATTTCAAAAACAAAACACACAAAAGAAAAAAACCGCGTTTAAAGCCGTTTTAAGCGATTTAAACGCGGTAAATGTACAATTACACCAAACAGACAAAGAAAACTGAACAGACGCAAAAAAAGCGGGGTTTTTGCCCCGCTTTTCTGTTTAGTCGTTCGTCGCCGTTCTAAACTTTTCGATACGCTTTTTAAAATGCGGGATAATTGTTTGATTGATTGGCAAATCTTCAAACGTTCTAACTTGTGAGAAATCAAACCCCTTTAATGAGAGGTTGATAAAAGAAAGCAAGAATAATATCCATGCCCTAATTTTAAGGTAGTTTGTCGTGCCATTATGCTGGCGGAATTCAATCGTTCTATGGTTGTAATATGATTTTACGTTGATAGTTCTATATCTTTCATCTACGGCGTCCATAACGTCGCCCATGTTTAGGGCGTTTTCGTCTTTTTCAAACAACATTTTCAAATTTTCAACTTCACGGCTACGCAAGTGCAAACAATAGCCGTTATCCCTCCGAGATTGCGGAAAAAATTCGTCAACAATATTTTGGATTTGGTTGTAATCTAAAAGCAATTTAATGATTTGCTTACAAGAAAAATTTTTCACGCCAAAATGAACGTGTAAACCGCAAGACGCATTTACTTGTGCGCCGTGTTCATTTAACAACGTGCAAACCTTTTTCAAAGAATCGAAATTAGTTAATATAGGGCTAACAAGTTCACACGCGCCAAAACCCCTAATAGAGCCATCGTCGCCTAATTTATAGGCGGTCTTTTGGTCTTGGTGATTGTAACCCATAATTAAAGACTCTATCCCCGCGTTATTTCTCAATGTTTCTTGTAATCTACGTTTTTCAACGTTGTAACATTCGATTTCAACACCGAATGTAAAATATTTGTTTGGGATAGCGTTAATTTCCTCTACTGAATTGTTACGGATTTGTTTGATAACTAAAAATTTAGAACGTGCCATAATTGTACTTTTTAAATGTTAATAACTTTTGTTCTTGTTGGGTGTCGTTTCCTTAACTCAACAATGCAAAGATAAAACACATTTTTATATCTACCAAATTTTTTCACAAGTTTTTTTATCTTTTTTTCGTAAGTTACTGAAATTCAGACTAAAAAATTTTCAGAAAAACACACGATTTATAAAAGCGGTTTTTACTAATCCCAGTTTTTTGTGT
>Ga0310690_10008791_pt1 | contig 12757 bp, 12 predicted proteins | sample AusTroGonzalo_MG_2_FD_207661 | JGI IMG/M metagenome (GOLD analysis project Ga0310690, IMG submission 207661) | Bovine rumen microbial communities from tropical cattle in Woodstock, Queensland, Australia - Gonzalo_04 (v2) (version 2) | ecosystem: Host-associated > Mammals > Digestive system >...
GGAGGGAATCAACAACAAGATTAAGGTGATGAAGCGTGAGGCTTATGGCTTCACCGATGACCGTTATTTCAAACTTCGGCTGCTGGCACTGCACGATGCCGGTATCACGTCATTCCTGTGAAGACCCTAAAAAGATTCTTTGACTTATTGATACACGACACGTCGCGATGGCCAAAGCGACACGTTATGAGGAGCCCCTCACCCTGCCTCCCCCAAAGGGGAGGTGAAAAGGTGAAAACTACCTTTTCACTTTATTTCTATTTGCCTTCTTCCGGCAGCTTCAGCATAGCCGTTACGGCAAAGGTGACGAGGCAGAAGAGCATCACGGCAATGAAGAACTGGCTGTAGCCCATCTGGTCGGACATCCAGCCGCTCACCATGCCTGGCAACATCACGCCGCCAAGATACTGGAAAGCCGTGCATACGGAGAAAACCGAAGTGCTCCTTTCGCCGTGCGAGAAGCTGACAAGATAAAGCGTATAAGCCGTGAAACCGAGGCCGTAGCCAACCTGTTCGATGAAGACACATGAGGCAATAAGCGGCAGGCTTTGCGTCCCGACAAGACTGAGATAGACATAAACGACGTCTGGCAGAGTGATACACAACACCAACGGCCAGAGCATCTTTCGCAAACTATACTTGGAGACCAGCCATCCGCCAACGATACCGCCGCCCAGCAGGCCTATGACACCAAGCGTACCATAGACAAAGCCATACTGCACATCGGTCAAAGCCAATCCGCCTTCTTCTACGGTACGTTTCAGGAAAAGCGGAACAATCTTGGTCAGGAGTCCTTCCGGCAGGCGGAAGAGCAGGATGAAGAGCAGGGCGGTAATGAGGTGAGGCTTTGTCAAGAAAACTTTCAAGGTCAGGTAGAAGTCCTCGAAGACAGAGAGCTTCTCTCCCTTGGGAGAATCGGAGAGGGGCTTTGGCAACATCTTCCAGTGGTAGGCAAAGAGCATCAGCATTAAGCCTGCCACAGCAAGGAACGTCACACTCCACGAAATGGGAATCGAAACGCTACTCTGTTGCAACAAGCCTGCCAGCACGACAAGTCCTCCTTGTCCCAGCACCATACCGATGCGATAGAACGTATTGCGGAGGCCTACATAGAGCTCCTGCTCTCGGTTCTCAAGTCCAAGGATATAGAAACCGTCGGCACAGATGTCGTGTGTGGCACTACTGAAGGCAATAAGCATGAAGAGGGCCAGCGAGCTCTGCAACCAGAAGCTTGTTGGCAGCGTGAAGGCAAGCAAAGCCAGCGCAGCTCCGATGAGCAGCTGCATGGCAAGAATCCACCAACGCTTTGTCCTGATGCCATCGACGACAGGACTCCACAAAGGCTTAATCACCCAAGGCAAACCCAGCCAGCCCGTGTAGAGTGTTATCTGGGTATCGCTAAGTCCCATTTCCTGATAGAGGACAAGGGACATCAGCATAACGGCAGCATACGGTAGCGACTCGCCTAAATAGAGGCTGGGAATCCAGAGGAGGGGGGTGCGTTTTTTAGTAGATGAAGACATGATGACTATCTGATATTAAAAACGTTTGATGAGAAAGCTTGGGTTGATGCGCAGATAGATGCCGAAGGAGAAGCTGAACTGAGGCTTGCCCTGCTGCCAGGTCTGATAGGCTTCGGCATCTGCTCCGAGGGTGTAGCCCTTGGCAAAGGTATGGTGGTAGCGGACGTGGGCAGCGGCTGTATGGAGCCGTCCGTAGTCCTGTCCGTCCTTGACGCTGAGGGTGGAATAGAAATGGTTTCCATAGAGGCTGACGAAATGGCGGGGCGCAAAGAAGTACGAGACACCCGTCTCGAGGAAACGCCACAGCCCCAGACGCACACCTGCATAAGCTGCGGCTCCGCTTCGGAACGGCCACAGGTTGCCCGTCTGCTGATAGGAAAGCAGACCGTCGGCCTCGGCTGTGAGGTTCTTCAGGACGCGCCTGTCGGCATTCCACGTCAAACCGACGCCAACGGAGCCGTCGTAGATGGTCTCTACGCTCCGATGCTCGATGTTCTGTTCGCCGCCCCGATGCTGGCAAACGAGCTGGACGGGCAGGAACCAATGGAGGCGCGACTCGGGGGCGTTGAACAGGACGCGCCAAGTCGTCCCGACGGTAAAGGCCTCCTGATGGGTGTCCTCGCGAAAGATGTAGCTCTGCCAGTTGAGCCAGACGTCGGCATGAAGGCGCGGAAGGTCCCAAAGAAGCTGCAAGCCCATTTCGGGGTCTTGCGAGAGGTTCGTCTCGGGGTTGAAGAGCGGTTCTATGAGGCCGTGATTCTGTCCGCCATAGATATTGCCAAGCACGACGGAAAGGCGGCGGAAGTCGGCCTGTGCACGAAACCAGGGCAGGAGGTGTGCGCCCTTGGTATATTGGTTGCCTTTCCACACGCTGATGTCGTGATAGACGTAGTTCGGGTAGCGGTTGGCACCATTGAAGATAAGTGCCTGCAAGCCGAGCTCCAGCTTAATTTGTCGGAGGGGCATGAAGGTGAGTTTGGGCTGCACCCAAAGTCCCGGCAGGGAATAGCCGTCTGCCAGTCGGCTCGAGAACTCATTATCGCGGAAGAAGCTGATACTCTCCAGTTCTACTCTTAGTGACCGTACATTGGAAGAATCAAGACGATAAGGCGATGTGGCAAGATGTTCCCACATTGAGCCATTGACCATTGAACATTGAACATTGAGCATTGCTTCGCGTTGGCTATGAGCCATACGGGGCAAAAGCCACAAAAGGAGAAGCAGGAAGATACGGATGAATTTCATCATGTCCAATGGTCAATGGTCAATGTTCAATGTTCAATGAACTACTTCTTCACGCCCTTATATATAAGGTAGAGCACGACAAAGGCTCCGAGGGCAAGCATGATGATTTTGAGCTCGCCGCTGTACTGTGCCACTTTTTCCTCGAGCTGACCGCTGTAGTAATGGCCTATGTACCAGCCCATGAAGGCGAGGATGGAGTTCCAGATGCTTGCGCCAAGCGTGGTGTAGAGGAGGAAGCGGCCAAGGCTCATGCGAGCCAGTCCTGCGGGAATGCTGATGAGCTGACGGACAGCTGGCACAAGACGGCCGAAGAACGTCCCGACGGCTCCGTGCTCGTCGAAATAACGCTCTGCCTTTTCAACCTTCGCGCTGTCTATGAGGCACATGTGTCCCAAACGGCTTTCAGCAAAACGATAGACAAGCGGGCGGCCCAAGTAGCGTGCCAGATAGTAGTTGACCAGCGCACCTATGCAGGCGCCGACCGAAGCGGCCAGCACAACAAGGAAGACGTTCAGCTCGCCTGTCGTCGCTGCCTTATAAGCTGCAGGCGGCACGACCACCTCGCTGGGGAAGGGTATGAAACTGCTCTCGATGGCCATCAATAAGGTGATAACCCAATAATTAAGATGCTCTAAGCACCAGGCTATGAAGGGAATGGACTGCATGAAAAGGTGAAAAATTGAAAAGGTGAAAAGGTGAATTTTAAAGGGGGAGGCGGACTAATCGTTTCTTTGTGACATGTGGGTTGGCTTGAAGCAGGATGCTGCGGCGGCAAAGGATGATGGAAGGCCTGGGACGGAAAAGGGAAAACCTGCGGCGGAAGAGGTTGAACGTGAGCCTGTGCCACAGGCGGTCGCGGCCTTTGCTTCCTACCACAACATCTACTTCGTCGCTCACGCTGGCCATCAGGCGGCTCAGCCAGTCCCCAGACGGCAAAACGGCATCGGCAGGCAGGACGGCAAGCCAATCGTAGAGCGCAGCCTTTGCCCCGAGTGTAAGCGCAAGCCTGTGGACATCTATCCCTCGGGCTGTGGCAGAACAGAAGGTATGACTCAGGTGCGGATGATGTACCTCCATCTCTTCGAGCCACTCGGCCATATCCTTGTCGTGAATCTTATCGACAACAATCACCTCATACTCGCCATCATATTGCATGAAAAGCAATTCGGGCAACAGCCGCATAAGCTCCGACTGCTGCTCCTGACAAGTGACGATGATGCTGACGTTCTGCATTTATATGAGGAATAAAAGGAGCAACTTCCTGTTTTTATTTTACTTCCCTTTGGTCAGTCGAAGGCGAAACTCTCTTCAAGTCTTCGGATGTGTAGGCTTTCGGCAGCTCGCGGCAGTTGTAGCGGCTTGCCATAATCTCGCCATACGCGCCTGCAGAACGAAGCGCGATAAGGTCGCCTCGCTTGGTTTCGGGCAGCGAGCAGTCCTTCTCGAAGACGTCGCTGCTCTCGCAGATGGGGCCAACCACATCATAGGTCTTGGCTGGGCCTGTGCTGCTGAGATTCTGAATCTGATGGTGGGAGCCATAGAGCGCAGGACGGATGAGGTCGGTCATGCCTGCATCGACGATGACGAACTGCTTCGAAGTTGTCTTCTTCACATAAAGACAACGTGTAATGAGCGAACCGCACTGGCCAACGACAGCCCTGCCCAACTCGAAGTGGAGATGCTGCCCAGGACGCAGGTTCAGGTGCTTGGCATAGGTCTCGAAGTAGGCCTTGAAATCAGGTATGGGATGCCTGTCGGGATTGTTGTAGTCGATGCCCAAGCCGCCCCCGACGTTGATATTCTTCACGTCGGCTATTCCTGCTGCCTCAAGCAGTTCCTGCAGGTTGTTGATACGATGGCAAAGCGCCTCGAAATCGTCCATCTGGAGTATCTGGCTGCCGATATGGAAATGCAATCCCACGAAACGGACGCTTGGCATTCCCTGGGCAATGCGGATGACGCGAACCATATCCTCCATAGCTATGCCGAACTTATTCTCGGCCAGACCTGTCGTGATGTGGGAATGCGTATGGGCTCCGACATTTGGATTGATGCGGAAGCTGACGTCTGCCACCTTCCCCATCCGTTCTGCTATCTCGGCAATAACCTCCAGTTCGGGAATGCTCTCGACATTAAAGTACTGGATGCCAGCCTCGAGCGCAAGCTCTATCTCCCAGTCGGCTTTGCCCACGCCGGCAAAGACAATCTCGCTGGCGGGAAAACCATTCTCCAGACAAGTCCTTATCTCGCCTCCGCTCACGCAATCGGCACCAAAGCCTGCCTGCTGTATCAGCTTGAGCACTTCCGGGTTAGCACACGCCTTGACAGCATAATGCAGATGATAGCCCTCGTGCTTGTCTGTCTCGTTCTTGATGGCTGCAAGCGTATCGGCCAGCAGTCGGGTGTCGTAATAGTAGAAAGGCGTCTTGAGCAGCTCAAAACGCTCCTTCGTGTTACGTAACAATCTTTTTACCATTATCTTTATTTGAAAAGTGTATTACTAAGAGCCTGAAGAGTGCGCTTCTTGTCTTCGCCCTTGACGACGAAAGAGATGTTGTGGGACGAGCCGCCATAGCTTATCATGCGGACAGGAATGTTCGCCAAAGCCTGAGTTGCCTTTGCCTCGAAGCCGACATTATCGCTCGCGAGGTCGCCGACGACACAAATGATGCACATATCTTCCTCGACGACTACCGTTCCGTACTTCTTCAGCTCGTTGACGATATCGGAGAGATGGTTGCGGTTGTCGATGGTAACGCTTACGCCAACCTCACTCGTGCAGACCATATCGATACTGGTCTTGTAGGTCTCGAATATCTCGAATACCTTACGCAGGAAGCCGTAGGCAAGGAGCATACGACTGCTGTTTATCTGGATGCAGATGTTGTTGTCGCGGGCTGCTACGGCCTTGATGGTGCCGCGCTGGAACTCGTTGTTGATGATGGTGCCAGGGGCTGTCGGGTCCATCGTGTTGAGCAAGCGGACGGGAACCCTTGCGAACTTGGCAGGCTGGATGCAGGTGGGATGCAGAATCTTTGCTCCGAAGTAGGCAAGCTCGGCTGCTTCCTCGAAATAGAGCTGGCGGACAGGCTCGGTATGCTCCACGAAACGCGGGTCGTTGTTGTGCATTCCGTCGATGTCCGTCCATATCTGAATCTCCTCGGCCTGAATAGCAGCTCCGATAAGGCAGGCAGAATAGTCGCTGCCGCCTCGCAACAGATTGTCTATCTCGCCATAAGCATTACGGCAGATGAAACCTTGGGTGACATAAATCTGATAGCCAGGATTGGCCTCGAGCACCTTCGTCATCTTGTCCTTGATGTAGTTCATGTCGGGCTCGGCATTCTTGTCCGTGCGGATGATGTCGAGGGCGTTGATGAGCAGAGCCTTAATGCCGCATTCCTGCAGGTAGTTGGTCACCATATTGGTACTCATTATCTCGCCCTGGGCAAGAATGACTTTCTCCTCGAAGGAGGTGAAATGCACTTTCGTGAAGGAACGCAGGTAGTCGAACTCCTCATGCAGGAACTCCATTGTCTTCTGCTTGACCTCCTCCGTGCGATAGAGGTTGGCTACATGCTCGGCATACTTCTGTTCGAGCAGGTTGATGATGGTGTTGGCTCCTTCCGGGTTCTTCTTATAGAGGTAGTCAGAGATTTCCACCAACGTATTGGTTGTGCCCGACATAGCAGAGAGGACAACCATCTTGCTCTGTCCGTCTTCTGTGATGAGTCTGGATACGTCTTGCATTCTCTGCGGCGACCCTACGGAGGTGCCACCAAACTTCAGTACTTTCATATTCTTATAGTTGACAAGTTAAGTCTAATTGTTTATCTGGTTTCTTCTATTCTTTCATGAGTTTTGCATCAGCACAACGATAGACGGTTCCGGGGAAATACTCAAGCCATTGCAAGTTGTGCGTGCTGAGGATGACGGCTGTATGGTTCTGTCGGCGAATCTCATCGAGAAGAGCCAAGATGAGTTCTCCGTTCTCGGCATCGAGGTTGCCCGTCGGTTCGTCTGCAAGGATAACCTTCGGCTTGTTGAGGACAGCTCGGGCTATGCAGATGCGCTGTTGCTCGCCGCCCGAAAGCTCATAGATGAACTTGTTCTTCTTGTCCAGAAGCTTCACCATCTCGAGCACCTCTTTGATGCGCTTCTCTCGGTCTGCCTGTTGCTCCCAGCCGATGGAACGAAGCACGAAGTCGAGGTTGCGGTGGACGGTTCTGTCGCGCAGGAGCTGGAAGTCCTGAAAGACGATGCCCATCTGCCGACGGAGGGGAGGCTGCTGCTTGGTCTTGAAGCGCAACATATCGAAGCCAAGTACATTGGCACTTCCGCCCTTAACAGGCAATTCTCCGTATATGCTCTTGAGCAACGACGACTTGCCGCTTCCTACAGGCCCCGTGAGATAGACCATCTCGCCTTCCTCCACGCAGAAGTTCACCTTGCCCAGAACGAGTTGCTCGTCCTGATAGATATCAACATCTTTGTAATCGAGTATCATCTTCTTTATTTACGATTTGACCATTTACGATTTGTCTCCATCTCCTTTGGAGAGGGTTGGGGTGAGGCTATTAATGTTTCTTCCAACCTGGGTTATGCCGTTCCATCAGTTCCCTTGCCATATCCTCGATGCGCAGACCTTTGCTCGTGAGGAGAACGATAAGGTGGTAGAGCATATCGGAACCTTCGTAGATAAGGCGGTCGTTGGTGCCGTTGGTTGCTTCTATGACAAGTTCCAAAGCTTCCTCGCCAACCTTCTGTGCCATACGGTTCAAGCCGTCCTTGAAGAGGGAAGTGGTATAGCTGCCTTCGGGCATCTCGCGATGGCGCTTTTCGATAAAGTCGCTCAGTTCGGAGAGGAAGAGCAAGGGGTTGGGCTTGTTCTCTTCGCCCCAGCAGGTATCAGTACCTGTATGGCAGGTAGGCCCGTCGGGATGAGCCTGAACGAGAAGCGTATCGTTGTCACAATCCACCTTAATATCTACCAGATGCAGGAAGTTTCCGCTCGTTTCGCCCTTTGTCCACAGGCAGTTACGGCTGCGGCTCCAGAAAGTCACCTTCTTGGTGTCGAGCGTCTTCTGTAATGCTTCCTCATTCATATAGCCGAGCATCAGCACGGCCTTTGTTGTTGCATCCTGAATGATGGCGGGCACGAGTCCGCCGCACTTTTCAAAATCTATGTTCATATTCTTACGTTGATTCCTTCTGTTTTCAAGTATGTCTTTAGTTCTGGAATGCCTATCTGTCCGAAGTGGAAGACGCTTGCAGCAAGGGCAGCATCTGCATGTCCCTCTGCAAAGACATCCCGGAAGTCCTCCATCCGTCCTGCTCCACCACTGGCGATAACAGGAATGGTGAGGAACGAAGCAAGCCGACTAAGCGCTTCGCAGGCAAAGCCTTGCTTCACGCCATCATGATTCATGCTGGTAAAGAGTATCTCGCCTGCACCTCGGTCATTCACTTCCTTTGCCCAATCGAAGAGGTTTCGGTCCGTCGGGATGCGGCCTCCGTTGAGATAACAGGTCCAAGCCCCATCCTCGCCCTGCTGGGCATCGATGGCAACCACACAGACCTGACTGCCGAAATGACGGACTATCTCATCGATAAGCTCCGGCCTACGCAAGGCTGCGCTATTGATGCTTATCTTGTCAGCTCCGGCTGAAAGCATACGCTCCACATCGGCCAGTTCGCTGATGCCGCCGCCTACGGTAAAGGGAATGTCTATCTCCGCAGCCACCTTCTGCACCATATCCGCGAAGGTCTTGCGGCCCTCATGACTGGCTGTGATGTCGAGGAAAACCAGTTCATCGGCTCCCTGCTGGCTATAAATCTTGCCGAGCTCTACAGGGTCTCCTGCCTGCCGAAGTTGCAGGAAGTTCGTGCCCTTGACGGTCTGACCGTCTTTGACATCAAGGCAAGGTATGATTCGTTTTGCTAACACCTATGTTATTTACGATTTTACTATTTACGATTTACTATTTATCTTCCGCTCCTTTGGAGAGGGCTGGGGTGAGGCTGTTCATGTCTATGCGCCCTTCGTAATAGGCTTTGCCGAAGACGACGGCAGGGATGCCAGCTGCTTCGAGGGCGAGGATGTCTTCCGTGCTTCCTACGCCTCCGCTTGCAATAAGATGGCATTCAGGATAGCGCTTCATGATGCTTTGATAAAGCTCGATGGCGGGTCCTGCGAGCGTGCCGTCTTTGCTTATCTCGGTACAAAGGACGTTCTTCGTGCCCTCGTTCATATAGCGAAGCAAGAAGTCTTCGAGCTTTACGTCCGAATCCTCTTTCCATCCGTTGATAGAGACGCGCCCGTTCCTGACGTCGGCTCCCAGTATCAGGCGGTCGGCTCCGTACTTCTGCAGCCAGCCGAGATAGCGGTCAGGCTCCGTAATGGCGATACTTCCTGCGGTCACAAGTGTTGCGCCGGCATCATAAGCCTTCTCCAAGTCCTCGTCCGTCTTGACTCCTCCACCGAAATCGACGATAAGGCTTGTGTGGGAAGTGATGGCCTTGAGCGTCGCCAGATTTACGACATGCTTGCTCTTGGCACCATCCAAATCGACCACATGCAGGCGGCGCATACCCAAGTCCTCGAACTGCTGAGCCATTTCAAGCGGGTCGCCATAAACCTTCTTCGTGTCGTAGTCGCCTTTCGTCAGGCGTACGCACTTGCCTTCGATGATGTCTATTGCAGGAATGAGTTCTATCATAATTCCAGGAAGTTCTTCAGGATTTGCTGCCCTACTGCCCCACTCTTCTCGGGATGGAACTGAGTGGCATAGAAGTTGTCCTTGTGCATCGAGGAGCTGAAGGGATGAATGTATTCGGTAATGGTTGCCGTATGTTCGCAGACAGGAACGTAATAGCTGTGTACGAAATAAACGAAAGGAGCCCCCTCCCCGCTCCCCCTTTGGGGGAGTGCCTTGAACAGCGAAGGAGCGACAGCAAAAGAGGTACTCGGAGAGGGGGCTGTTATTGTATTCCAACCCATGTGCGGTATCTTGTCTTCATGACGAAGGGGAACAAAACGCTTGACCTCTGCGTCGAAGATACCGAGACAATCCACATCGCCCTCTTCCGAGTGGCGGCACATCAATTGCTGCCCGATACAGATGCCCAGCACAGGCTGCTTGAGGGAAACGATAACCTGGTCGAGCCCTCGCTCCCGAAGGTAGCGCATAGCATTACTGGCTTCGCCCTGACCTGGGAAGATTACTCTGTCGGCACTTCGAAGCTCCTCCGGGGAGTCTGTCAGCAGAGGTTCTACCCCCATCCTTTGCAAAGCGTGAATGACGGAAAAGATGTTCCCGGCATTATATTTCACTACGGCAACCTTCATGCTCTCTTACCTATATTATATATTTCGCGGCGCAAAGATACGAAGAAAATAGGAATTAAGAGCGAAGAATAGAGATTTATTTGAACATTCTCTCCTAAAATAATGAATTTCTTCGTATCTTTGCACCGCTTTAACAAATAAGGTATGAACATACTGCTCGAACCCAAGTTCCAAACTCTTCACGGGACGGCCCCTTTCTCCCGCATCAAGCTTGAAGACTACGAGCCTGCCTTTCTCGAGGCAATGAGGCAGGAAGACGAGGCCATAGCTGCCATCGCCGACAACCCCGAGACACCTACTTTCCAGAACACCATCGCCCCAAGAACAGGCGAACTGCTTGACCGCACGACCAGCATCTTCTTCAATCTCGTCAACGCCAACACAAGCGACGAGATGGACGAGCTGGCACAAAAGCTTTCGCCGATGCTTACAGAGCATTCTGCACGAATCATGCACAACGAAAAACTCTTCAAGAGGGTGAAGGCCATTTGGGATAATCCGGGGAATCTGACCGAGGAAGAGCATAAGCTTCTCCACGACACCTATGATGCCTTTGTGCGGAGTGGTGCCCTTCTTGGCAAAGAGGAAAAGAAGAGGTTTGCCGAGATTGAGACGGAACTTGCGCAGCTCGGTTTGATGTTCGGCCAGAACGAGCTCAAGCAGACAAATGACTACGAGCTCCACATAACGTGCCTCGATGACCTACGAGGCTTGCCTAATTCGGCAACGGAGGCAGCCGCGTTGGCTGCCAAGGAGAAGGGCAAGGAGGGATGGCTCTTCACGCTCCATGCTCCGAGCTACCTTCCCTTCCTCACTTATGCCGACAACCGCGAGCTGCGGCGGCAGATGTATATGGCCAAGAATACACTCTGCTGCAAGGGCGACGAGCTTGACAACAGGGAGATTGTGCGAAGGATTGTCAACCTCCGCCTTGAACTGGCGAATCTGCTTGGCTACAAATGCTTTGCCGACTATGCTCTGGAGAACAGGATGGCAAAGACATCATGCCGAGTTAATGACCTCATCGAGAAACTCTACGAGGCATACATGCCTGTTGCAAAGAAGGAGGTGGAAGAACTTGAAAAGGGAGAACTGAAAATAGAAAGTTGGGATTGGGCATACTACAGCCATAAGGAACAGTTGCGCAAGCACAACATCGACAGCGAGATGCTGCGTCCCTACTTCAAGCTCCAGAATGTCAAGGACGGCATCTTCGGCCTTGCCACGAAACTCTACGGCATTACCTTCCACCTTCAACCCGACATCGAAGTCTATCATCCTGATGTAGAGGCCTATGAAGTCTTCGATGCCAACGGAAGTTTCCTTGCCGTCCTCTATGCCGACTTCTTCCCGCGCCCAAGCAAACAGAGCGGAGCCTGGATGACGGACTTCCAAGAGCAGTATGTCGATGAGGAGGGCACAGACCATCGTCCACACGTCAGCATTGTCATGAACCTGACAAAGCCGACCTCGGAAAAGCCTTCGCTTCTCACGCTGGGCGAGGTTGAGACCTTCCTGCATGAGTTCGGCCACGCTCTCCACAGCATCTTCTCTAAGGTGCGCTACAAAGCCTTGAGCGGCACTAACGTCCTGCGCGACTTTGTGGAGCTGCCCTCACAACTGATGGAGAACTTTGCCGTTGAGCCTGAGTTCCTCCACACCTTTGCCTTCCATTTCGAGACAGGCGAACCCATTCCCGACGAACTTATCGAGCGCATCCGTCAGAGCCGGAACTTCAACTGCGGCTATGCCTGCATCCGCCAGCTCAGCTTCTGTATGCTCGATATGGCCTATCATACGCTGGAAGAGCCGCTTACCGACGACATCTTGGACTTCGAGCAGAAGGCTTGGAGCCGAACAAGGCTCTTGCCCGTCGTCCCCAGCACGAACATGAGCGTACAGTTCTCGCATATCATGAGCGGAGGCTATGCCGCTGGCTACTACAGCTATAAATGGGCGGAGGTGCTGGATGCCGATGCCTTCAGCCTTTTCTTGGAGAAAGGCATCTTCGACGAGGAGACGGCAAAGCGTTTCCGCGAAGAAATCCTCTCGAAGGGAGGCAGTCAAGGCCCCATGAAGCTTTATGTTGCCTTCCGCGGCAAAGAGCCCGACATCAAGGCTCTCTTGAAGAGGAACGGCATACTCAACTCTGAGGAAAAGGGTGAAGCTAAGCAGCACGAGCTCGACTGCCGCTACCTCCGTATGGCAAAGATATGGAGCGAGAACAGCTATTGCCAGCGCAGGCAGGTCGGAGCACTCGTCGTAAAGGACAAGATGATTATCAGCGACGGCTATAACGGCACGCCATCGGGCTTCGAGAACGTCTGCGAAGAGGACGGCGTGACAAAGCCTTACGTCCTTCATGCCGAAGCCAACGCCATCACGAAGATAGCCCGTAGCGGCAACAACAGCGACGGCTCTACGCTCTACGTCACCGACTCTCCCTGTATAGAATGTGCCAAGCTCATCATTCAGGCAGGCATCAAACGTGTCATCTATGGCCGCGAGTACCGCCTGACGGATGGCGTTGACCTGCTTCGCCGAGCAGGAATAGAGGTTACATTAATTAAGACAGATTCCTTCTGATTACCCAGATTATTCATAAACACAATGGACAAGCATCGCTTCACACCCCTTCTCA
>Ga0310690_10008792_pt1 | contig 12757 bp, 4 predicted proteins | sample AusTroGonzalo_MG_2_FD_207661 | JGI IMG/M metagenome (GOLD analysis project Ga0310690, IMG submission 207661) | Bovine rumen microbial communities from tropical cattle in Woodstock, Queensland, Australia - Gonzalo_04 (v2) (version 2) | ecosystem: Host-associated > Mammals > Digestive system >...
GCGCAATTCAATTGAACTACCCAGAATATAAAGTAATTGGTACAAATCCTGTAACTCATCCAGAACTTATTGAATTAAATGCTAAGACATTTGATGCTTTAGATAACGATCAAATTACTACTAAATATGTTAAGTTAACTGGTGAACTTGTAGTTTCTAATGACAAGTACTTCAACATAATCGTTGATGGTAGCACACTAAAGGGAAGCATTGCTTATCCTACTAATGCTGATGCCTTAAAGGCATTAGATGGACACAGCCTTGTAGTAGAAGGCTACTTCATATACATCACTACAAGTGCAGGCGAAAAGTATGCATATATCGTAACTACTGGTCTATCTGATCTTGGTGAAGCATTAACTATTGCTCACCTACCTGTTACATTACAAGGTACATATAAAGCTGAAGGTCTAACAGTAGTAGTTAACGAATCAAGCGTAGTTGTAAGTGAAGCTGAACATGGTGATCACAACTATGTATTATACGTTGATGCAGATGGCTCTTACTACGTATTAGAAGAAGGTGAAAAGATTGTTTGCACATTTGCAGATAATCAAGTAACTAATAAGTTTGGAACATTTATTAAAGATACAAGTGGTGAACAAACTGCTCCAGTACATGCTGGTACAAAAGATGATCCATACGATGCAGCTGATGCTATATTCGTAGCAACACACTTAAGCTCGTCACAACCAACAGCTGATAAGTTCTATATCACTGGTACAATCATTGATGAACCAACAGCTGATTATTGTAACTTCAATTTTGCTAGTGGTGATAAAACATTATTAGCATATGGTTTATCAAATGCAAATGGTACAAAACGTTTTGGAACAAAGAGAGATATTGAAGAACTTCCAGTTAAGAAGGGTGATGTAGTAGTTGTATGTGCTAATATCCAAAACTTCAATGGTCAACCAGAAATGGTTAATGCATGGATTGTATCAATCAATGGTGAAGAACAAACTGCTGATCCAGTAGTTACACCTACAGGCGATCCAGTACATGCTGGTACTGCTGCTGATCCATTTGATGCAGCTGATGCAATTCTAGTAGCATCAAAACAAGCTCCATCAACATCAGCATTCACAGCTGATAAGTATTATATCAGTGGCACAATTGATGATGATCCAACAGCTGAATATTGTAATTTCAGTTTTGCTCATGATGGTAATACAATCTTAGCATATGGACTTTGGACATTTGATGGAACTCAACGTTACGGTTCAAAGAGAGAAATCCACGAACTTCCAGTTAAGAAGGGTGATGAAGTTATAGTTTGTGCAAACATTCAAAACTATAACGGCAAATATGAAATGGTTAACGCATGGATTGTATCAATCAATGGCGTAAACTTAGGTGAAGAAGGCCAAGAAGATGAATTAGCTAATTTACCAGAAAGCTTACAAGGTACATATAAAGCTGAAGGTCTAACAGTAATAGTTAACGAATCAAGCGTAGTTGTAAGTGAAGCTGAACATGGTGATCACTACTATGTATTATATGTTGATGCAGATGGATCTTACTACGTATTAGAAGAAGGCGAAAAAGTTATTTGTACATTTGGTGAAAACCAAGTAACAAATAAATATGGCACATTCGTAAAAGAAGAAGAACAAGTTCACGATCCAGAAGCTGACTTACCGGAAAGCTTACAAGGTGTCTATAGAAACGAATATGCAGTTATAGAAGTATGGGCAGGTGTAGTTGCTGTTTGGGAAAACGGCAACGAAGAAGCTACATTCTATATAATTTATGTAGATCCAACTGGTCAATACTATATTGAATCAGAAGATGGTAAAGCAGTTATTTGCACATTCGAAGATGGCAAAGTAAGCAACGCATTTGGCATATTCATTAAAGATGGTAGTGATGAACCACTTCCAGAAATTATTGATTATGCAGAACTTGATGAATCATTCCATGGAATCTATGAAAACGAAGAATATAGAGTAATCATAACAACTTACACTATTGAAGTTTATAAAGCTGGTAGTGAAGATGGCGAAGAATACACTATATGTTTCGATGAAAACTTTGCACTATGCTTTGAAATGGGCGATGAAAGAATCTATATTAGCTTCGAAGGCAATATCTTAAATACTGACTTCGGAACATTTACTAAATCAGAAGAACAATTAACTGATGAATATTGGGTAGCTAAAACAAAAGCTGGTTTTGAAGAAGGCTGGACAAATATTAGAACTGTTATGAGTGTTTCACTAAGTGAAGAAGCTAATGGTTGTACTTTAACTTGGGTATCTAGTAACGAAGATGTATTATCATCAGATGGTCATGTAACTCTTCCTGATGAAGAAACTGAAGTTACTCTAACTCTTACAATCACTAAAGGTGAAGTTGTAGATACATTAGATATTGTAATTACAGTTCTACCTGCTTCTCCAATTTCTACAATTCTTTCATTATCTGAAGAAGAATTAGAAAATAGTGCTTATGCAGTTAAAGGTGTTGTAGTTGCTATATGTGATGATGGATTCTTAGTAAAAGATTCTACAGGCTACATCTTAGCATATGATGCTACAAACTTCTTCTTTAGAGATGACTTAGAACTTGGTGAAGAAGTTGTATTAAGAGGATTTGTAAAACCATATAATGGAACATTAGAATTCACTGGCTTCTTTGGCTACTATGCTACAGGTGAAACTGTTGATTTAGAAGACCCTGAATTTGCTAATTTAGATGATAATCTAGCAGCTAGATTATCAAAGAATATGGAAGTTATGCCAATCGTATTAAAAGGCGTCTTAACAATTTACAATGGCAAATATATTAATATTGCATTGAGCGATTCATCATTTATCGGTAGCATTAATGGTAACGTAGATGAATATGCTGACTTAGAAAATAAACATGTTATTGTTAAAGGATATGTAATTAGCGTTAATAACCAATACGTTAATATCATTCCTCTTGGAATTGAAGAAGATGAAGAATTCATCCCAACTCCAGGCGATAAGGATAATATTGTAGATGGCAGCACAATTACTAAAACATTTGAAGTAAATGAAGATGGTACTTGGACAGTTATGTTTTCTATTATTGCTAGCGATCAATATGAAAGTCCTAGATTTGTTCTTCGCGATATATTAGCATTTGGTTTCTTAAATGGTGAATTTAACGAAGAATTATATCTAGAAGAATCAGTTATTCTTCAAGATAAATCTAATCTAATTATCACTGAAGATGGTAATACAATTACTATCAAGGTTATCGTTCCAGAAGCATTAGTTGTTAAATATACTTCAGAATATTACGCAGCAGCCAAAGAAGGAACAGCTAAAGGTGGTTTATACTTAGATTTATATCTTGAATTCTATGATGGTGAAGTTGATTATAGTCCAGTAGAAAATTATTATTATGGATCTTATTACTTCTTTAGATCATTCTTAGATGTAGTAGAAACATCTGGCGATGGTACATTTGATCATCCAATTAGTGCAGCTGATGCTAGAGATATAGCAGCATATTTACCAGCAGGTATTTGGACAAAAGATGAATTCTATATCATTGGAACAGTAGTTGGTGAACCAAATGCTAAATATGGTAATTTAGCGCTAGATACTTATTTTGATACTACATTAACTGTATATGGCTTATACACAAATGATGGATTGTATCAATATGGTACAGCGGCTGGTAGAGTTGAAGAAATCCCAGTTCATGATGGTGATGAAGTATTATTGTTAGCTCAAATTTACCATTATGTAAGTGATAGCGGTGTTTCAACACTTGAAACAAAGAACGCTAAGTTAATTAAGGTTAACGAAGATGCAGTAACATATGAAGCTTTACCTGAATATAGAATGATTGATATAACTCCTCTAAATGGTGTTAAAGAAGGACATGTTTATTATGTTGAAGGTTATAGAAATGGCCAAAGTTACTTTGGCAAATTTGTAGAAGTTGAAGATGGAATTATCAAATGTCAAGTTAGATATGTTTGTGATTCATTTAGAATTTTTGAATATCTACAACCAGAAGAAGGCGAAGAATTTAGTGGTTATACAAGATACACTAATACTCTTGGCTTAGATGCAACTGAATGTGCATTCCATGGTCGTGATGATCTATCTGGTACAAAGTCATTTGTTGTAAATGAAGATGGCTCTTGGACAGTTACAATGATACTTGAAGCAAATGAAGCAATCGCTAATCCTAGTTTTGAAGTATTAGATGTTGTAGCATTTGGTTACCAAAACGGTGTTTGGGATAACTCATTATATTTAGAAGAATCAGTTATTCTAAATGACAAATCTAATTTAGTTGTAGAAAGCGAAAATGGTGTATTAACTGTAACTATTACAGTAGCAAAAGAATTAGTAGCTAAATATACTTCTGAATACTATTATCCAGATATGGATGGTACTTGTTATAAAGGTGGTATAGCACTTGACTTATACATCAAATTCTTTGATGGTGATATTGATTTAAGTTATGACAACAACTACTTTGGCGCATTCTACTACTTCGGTTCATTCCTAGATGTAGTGGAAACTACAGGCGATGGTACTGCAGATAATCCATTAACTGCAGCTGATGCATATGCTTTAGCAGCATACTTACCAGCTGGTGTATGGACAAATGATGAATACTATATCGAAGGAATAGTAGTTAGTGTTGATTCTGCATGGTGTAACTTAGCATTCCAAGTTGGTGAAGATACATTCCTAGTTTATGGTATTGCTACTGCTGATGGTGAGTACAAATATGGTACAAGTCCTAATAAAGTACAAGGTATCCCAGTTAAAGTTGATGATAAAGTATTATTGTTAGCTCAAGTTTACCATTATGTAAAAGATGGCGTTTCTACACTTGAAGCCAAAGATGCTAAACTAATTTTAGTTAATGATGAAGAAGTAACTTATGAATTAGTTGTTGAAGAAGAATATGAAACAAGCCATGCTGGTACAGCTGATGATCCATTAGATGGCGCTGATGTAGCACTAATTGCTAGTCATTTGGACGCTACTACTAAAGAGCAAACAGAAGTTAGATATTATATCGAAGCAGTTGTAGCCGAAGTTGAAGGCGAACCAACTAGCGATTATTGTAATTTCCATTTAGTTACAGGTGGTGAAGAAGTATTAGTTTATGGTTTAGCTGAAGATGAAGCATTCACTCAACGCTATGGAACTAAACGTGAAATTGCTACTCTTCCTGAAGGATTAGTAGCTGGAAATACTGTAGTTTTATATGGTTACATTCAAAACTACTCTGGCACATTCGAAATCCAAAAAGCTCAACTATTAAAAATAGTTCCTGCTCAAGGTGAATAATTAAATAATTAAGACATCCAAGAATTCTTGGATGTCTTTTTTTTGCTTTATTAAGTAAACCTAAAAGAAAAAGAATAGATTGTTTGCAAAAACGGGCAAATAAATGTATAATGATTAAGCAAATAATAATATTTAAGGAGAGATAAAATGAGCGTAAAAGTTGAAAAATTATCAGGTTGCAAAATTAAATTATCTTTTGAAGCAAGTGCAGAAGCATTTGACGTAGCATTAGATAAAGCATTTGAAAAGAAAGTTAAAGATGTTAAAGTTGATGGATTCCGTCCTGGAAAACTTCCTAAAGATATTTACATGAAGAGATTTGGCGAAGCAAGCTTATACGATGAAGTAATCGATGAAATCGTTAATGAAGAATTTGCTAAAGCAGTTACTTCTAAAAAGTTAGAAGTAGTTGGTAGACCAAACTTAGATGTTGATTTTGAAACATTAGGACATGGCAAAAAACTTAAATTCACAATTGAAGTTGAAGTGTGGCCAGATGTAACACTAGGTGAATATAAAGGAATCGAAGTTGAAAAAGAAAAAGTAGAAGTTAAAGATGAAGATGTAGAAGAAGACATCAATCGTACTTTAAAGAATTATGCAGAATTAGAAGTAGTAGAAGGCGGAAAACTTGAAAAAGGTCAAACTGCTGTCTTTGATTTTGAAGGATTTGTAGATGGCGTTGCTTTTGAAGGTGGCAAAGCTGAAAACTATTCATTAGAAATCGGTAGTGGCCAGTTTATTCCAGGCTTTGAAGATCAAATGGTAGGAATGGAAGCTGGCACTGAAAAAGATATCAATGTTAAATTCCCTGATGAATACCAAGCAGAAAACTTAAAAGGTAAAGATGCCGTATTCCATATTAAACTTCATGAAATCAAAAAACGTGTTATTCCTACACTTGATGAAGCATTTGTTAAGGAATTAGAAATTGAAAACATCGGTACAGTTGAAGATTATCGTAACTTCGTAAAAGAAAAATTATTAAAAGATAGAAGCGAAGCAGCTGAAAACAAATTAAATGATGATATCTTAACTAAGGCTGTAGATAACGCTACTATTGAAGTTCCTGAAGCTTTAATTGAAGAAGAAGTTAATCGTAACTTTAGACAAGTAGAAAACCAAGCTAAGATGTATAAGATGCCAGTAGAACAATTATTAAAATATTATGGTATCGAAAGCGTTGATGCATATAAAGATGCTTTAAAACCAGGTGCTGCTGCTAACGTTAAACAAAGAATCGTATTTGGAGAAATTGCTAAAGTTGAAAAACTTAAAGTTAGCGATAAAGACTATAACAAAGAATTAGATTTAATCGTTAAAGAAGTTGATAAACCATTAGAAGAAGTTAAGAAAGTTTATACTAAAGAAGCCCTAACTCCTTACATCTTAATGCAAAAAGCAATGGATCTAATTAAAAAAGAAGCAATCGTTAAATAATAATATATAACTAATATTTTAGAAAGGAGGTAAATCATGGCTGATTCAGAAAAAAGAGTATGTTCATTCTGCGGAAGAGTACCTGATGATGATGAAAGATTAATTGAAGGTGCTAATGGTGCTTACATTTGTGAAACATGTGTTAGCATTTGTTACCAAATGCTAGGACTTGATGCTAAAGATGAATATGAAGATGAAGAAGAAACAAAGACTTATACTGAAGAAGATTTTAATCTTGATTTAACTCCTCAAGAAATATGTGCAAAACTTGATGATTATATTGTTGGTCAAGATTATGCCAAGAAAGTATTAAGTGTTGCCGTTTATAATCATTACAAACAAGTTAAGAATAACTTGTTTAATGATTCTAAAGATATTGATATTGAAAAAAGTAATATTTTATTACTAGGAACTACGGGATCGGGTAAAACATTATTTGCTAGAACATTAGCTAAAATATTAAATGTACCATTTGCAATTGCCGATGCAACAAGCTTAACTCAAGCAGGTTATGTTGGGGAAGATGTAGAAAATGTATTGTTACGTTTAATTCAAGCAGCTAACTGGGATGTGGAAGCTGCGCAAAAAGGGATCATTTATATTGATGAAGTTGATAAACTAGCGCGTAAAGGCGATAATGTATCAATTACTCGTGATGTATCCGGCGAAGGTGTTCAACAGGCCCTTCTAAAAATTTTAGAAGGAACAGTTGCCAATGTTCCTCCAGGAGGAGGAAGAAAACATCCTCACCAAGAATTTATTCCTTTTGATACTACTAACGTATTATTTATTTGCGGAGGAAGTTTTGAAGGAATTGAAGAAACTGTTAAGAAACGTTTAGGTAAAAAGATTATTGGTTTTGGTAATGAATCAAAGAATACTGATTTAACTAACGAACAACTATATAGCAAGGTTAACCATCAAGATATTCAAAAATATGGAATTATTCCAGAACTTGTAGGACGCCTACCCGTATTAGCTTGTCTAAACAGCTTAACAGTAGAAGATTTAAAACGTATTTTAAATGAACCAAAGAATGCTATTTTAAAACAATACGCGGTAATGTTTAAAATGGATGACGTTGATTTGGAATTTGAAGATGAAGCAGTTACTGAAATTGCTAGCCTTGCAATTAACCAGCATACTGGTGCAAGAGGCCTAAGAGCAATTATCGAAAATATTATGTTAGAGATAATCTTTAACTTACCAGAAATGAAAGATGTAGTTAAATGTATTATCACTAAAGAAGTTGTAAATAAAACTGGCGAACCAATTTTTATTAAAAAAGAAGTAGCCTAAGAAAGGGGGCAGCCATGATTAATAATGAATCAGTTGTACAAATGCGCTTACCAGCTATTTTAATTAATGGGGTAGTTCCACTACCTAATAATGAAATTAAAATAAATATCGAAAGCGAAAAGAGCCAACTAGCTATTAAAGAAGCGATGGAAGCAACTCGCCATATCGTCTTACTTTGTGCGAAAACGATGGATGTTAAGTCGACTAGCGACTTATACCAATATGGCGCAATCGCTAAAGTTGTTTATAACATGGATGGTGGCGGATCAAGTAAACTAAAAGTTAATGTAATTACAAGATGTGAAATATTATTCTATGCGCAAACTGATCCATATTATCAAGTGGATTTCGTAACAAAGCCAGCTATTAGCGAAGATGTAAACGCTGAACTTGCTTGCGTTAGATTATTAATTAATGAAATTGAATCTAATGGTAAAGCACTTTTAAGCGGTAATAACGAATTAATTACGAAAATATCAGCAGGCATTACTGCTGATAAGTTAGCTGATTTACTTGCATTTAGTTTGCCACTTTCAATAAACCGTAAACTTGAATATTTATCAAATCCTAGCATTAGCGCAAGACTTAAGTATTTACTTGAAGATATTCAAACGGAAAAATATTTAGAAAGCATTGAACACGATATCGAAGCAGAGGTAAGAAAAGTAATTAATGATTCCCAAAAAGAATATTACTTACGCGAAAAGATGCGTGTTATTCAAAATGAATTAGGCGATAAAGTTAAAAAAGAAACGGAAATTGATGAATTAAGAGAAAAGATTAAATCACTTGGTATGCCTAAAGAAATTGAAGAAAAAGCATTGCAAGAAGTTGCAAGATATTCTTCAATGAACTTAGCAAGCGGTGAATCAACCGTTTCTAAAACTTATTTAGACTTTATCATTAGCTTACCTTGGAGTTATGCAACTCCTGATTGTAATGATATTAAAGTTGCTAAGGAGCAGCTTGATAAAGACCATTACGGATTAGAGAAAGTTAAAGAAAGAATTTTAGAATATTTAGCAGTTAAGATCATGACTGGTAAGAACCCGCAAACAGTTTTATGTTTAGTAGGTCCTCCAGGAGTTGGTAAAACTAGCTTAGCTAAATCAATTGCTACTGCCTTAAATAAAAGGTTTGTAAAACAATCTCTAGGTGGTGTTAAAGATGAAAGCGAAATTAGAGGCCACCGCCGTACATACCTTGGTGCTCTACCTGGTAGAATTCTTCAAGGTATGGTTAAAGCTAAAGCGATTAACCCGGTATTCTTACTAGATGAAATCGATAAATTATCTAGTGATTATCGAGGCGACCCTGCTTCCGCCATGTTAGAAGTACTTGATACTGAGCAAAATAAATATTTCTCAGATCATTACTTAGAAGAACCATACGATTTAAGCAATGTCTTATTCATTGTAACTGCTAACTATTTAGAAAATATCCCTGCTGCTTTAAGGGATAGATTAGAGATTGTAGAGCTATCAAGTTATACTGAATTTGAAAAGTTTGAAATTGCTAAGCGTCACTTAATCGATAAACAGTTAGCTTTGCATGGTTTAAGTAAATGTGATTTCTCAATTAGCGATAAAGCAATTATTCGCATCATTGAAGAATACACAAAAGAAGCAGGTGTCCGTGAGTTAGAAAGACTAATTGGTACTTTAGTACGTAAGTCAATTAAAACTATCTTGATGGAACATCTAGAAAGAGTTGATATAACGGAAGTCAACTTAGAAGAATGGTTAGGGAAACCAAGATTTTCTTACACTAAAGTAGATCAAGATGACCAAGTTGGTTTAGTTAATGGTCTTGCTTATACTCAATATGGTGGCGACACGCTACCAATTGAAGTTACATATTATAGCGGTAACGGTAAACTAATGTTAACTGGTAAGCTTGGTGATGTAATGAAAGAATCAGCACAAGCAGCTCTAAGTTACGTTAAGAGCAATGCAAGTAAGCTATCAATCGATAATGATATTTTTGATAAGATTGATATCCATGTGCATGTGCCAGAAGGGGCTATCCCTAAAGATGGACCTTCAGCTGGTGTTGCTTTATGCACAGCTATTGCATCTGCTTTATCAAAACGTAAAGTAAATCACCTTGTAGGCATGACAGGTGAGATTACTCTCCGCGGTAGAGTATTACCAATTGGCGGTTTACGCGAAAAAGCGATCGCTGCTCACAGAAGTGGCTTAAAGAAAATCATTATTCCAAAAGACAACGAAGTTGACTTAGATGAAATCCCAACTAGCGTTTTAAATGAATTAGAAATCGTTAAAGCCGAAGTTGTGGATGACGTATTGAATAATGCTTTTATATAAAAAACAATTGCATTAGATAGTCATTAATGGTATAATGTCTTTGTTAAAAATAGTATTGATGTAAGGGAAAAACCTTACTGGGAGGATTCTATGACATTTTGGGATATTTTATTAATAATCATTTCTGTATTATTAATTGTAATAATTATGCTACAAGAGTCAAAAGAAGATGCAGCTAATGCATTTACTGGTGAAAAATCAGCATTATTCGCTAATAAGAAAGAACGTGGAATTGAAGTATGGATCGCAAGAATCACTACTGGTCTTGCTGTTGCTTTCTTAGTATTAGCATTTGTTGTTTGCTTCTTTGTTCAACATTCTGCTAGATAATTATTCCTAAAAATAGCCCATGCGGGCTATTTTTTATTATCATGAGAAAAGGAGGATAGTCATGGTACAAGATTTAAAAGATAAAATAATTGAATACTTTAGTAAACCTGACTATATACCTTTGTCTCATGAAAGTTTAGCTAAAGTATTTAATGATGAAAAACTAGATTTAGCGCTTCAAGAATTAGAAGATGAATACTTAATTCGTAAATCAAAAAAAGGTCATTATGATTTATTAACGAAAAATAATATTGGTGTTGGTATCATTGATATTAAAGAAAAGGGATATGGCTTTATTAAAGAGTTATATACTAATAATATATATTACGTGGATAAAGTTGATAAAAAAGGGGCTTTTAAGGATGATACTGTCTTATTTGCGAAATATAAGTATAAAGACTTTGGTGATTACGAAAAACCTGAAGCCAAAGTTTTAGATGTATTAAAACGTGGTATTACTAAAGTAATTGGTCAAGTTTATTCTAAAAAGCGAGGCAAACTCAATTTTAAGGCCAATATCAGTGGATTATTGTATGAAGTCAGTGATTTTTTAGATGCTACTGCTGGTGACCAAGTAATACTAGCAATTGATAAGTATTCTAACTCAAATTTAGTGTATGGGCATATAGAAAAAGTCATTGGTAGAATTGATGATAAAGATGCTATGTATAAAGAATTAGCATTTAAATATGGCTTTAATTATGACTTTAGTGAAGAAGTATTAGATGAAGCTAGTAAACTTGAATATGAAGAAGATAGCCGCGAGTTAATTGAAGCTAATATCTTTACAATTGATGGTGATGATGCTAAAGACTTTGATGATGCGGTTAGTATTGAAATACTAGCCAGTGGCAATTATTTATTAGGTGTATATATTGCGGATGTAGCAAGTTACGTAAAAGATGGATCAGTGATTGATAAAGAAGCATATGAAAGAGGTACTAGCGTATATTTACCTAATAAAGTTATACCGATGTTACCAGAGAAATTATCTAATGATCTATGTAGCCTAAATGAAAATACGAAAAAGAAGGTAATTGCTTGTCTAATTGAAATTAGTAAAGATGGCAATATTGTAAGTTATGATCTAAAAAAAGCAACGATTATTTCAAAACATCGTATGACTTATAATAATGTTAATAAGATTATTAAGGGTGATACTGATTTAATCAATAAATATCAAGATATTGTAAATGATATTAAACTAATGAATGAGTTAAAAGATATTTTGAAAGCTAAACGTGAAAAAAGAGGTTCGCTTGATTTTGAAGCTAGTGAAATAAAGATTGTTTATGATGGTGATGAAATTAAAGAAATCACATTAAGAGATAGAGATGAAGCTGAATGCTTAATTGAAGAATTCATGTTAATCGCTAATGAGACAGTAGCAAGTCATTTCTATCATCTTGATTTACCATTTATTTATAGGGTACATGAGGAACCTAGTATTGCTAGTTATAAAAAATTAGTTAATTTATTAAATGGACTAGGAATTAAGTATCACGCTAATTATCATCATATTAATAATTTTGATGTGCAAAAGATATTAGAGTTAACTAAAGATAATCCTTCAATTCAAAATTTAGTTTTAAGATTAATGCCTAAAGCTAAATATAGTGAAGTGAATGTTGGCCATTTTGGACTAGCTAGTCCAATCTATACTCATTTCACATCACCGATTAGAAGGTATCCAGATTTAGTAGTGCACCGTCTAATTCATAAATATATCTTTGATGGCGATAGTAGTGCATCAACTTTAAAAGCTTGTGCAAGCTTATGCGCTAAAGCGAGCATCAACTCTAGTAAAAAAGAAAGAGATGCGATCAGTTTTGAATACGATGCAACTGATAGAGTAGTAGCTAGTTTTTATGAAGGTTTAATTGGTTATGAATTTATGGGTCGTATTACTAGTGTTACAAACTACGGACTATTTGTTACGCTAGATAATTTAGTAGAAGGTATGGTGCATATTTCAAAGTTAGCTGGATATTATGTGTATGATGAAGCAACATCATCATTGATTGAAACAAGTTTTAGAAAAAAGAAATATACTTTAGGCCAAAG
>Ga0310690_10008793_pt1 | contig 12756 bp, 7 predicted proteins | sample AusTroGonzalo_MG_2_FD_207661 | JGI IMG/M metagenome (GOLD analysis project Ga0310690, IMG submission 207661) | Bovine rumen microbial communities from tropical cattle in Woodstock, Queensland, Australia - Gonzalo_04 (v2) (version 2) | ecosystem: Host-associated > Mammals > Digestive system >...
GAAGGGCTACCCCTTCAAGGACTATGGTACATGGAGTGATGCGAGTGTAGATTATCCCGACTTTGGTCATGCCCTGGCCGAGGGTATCGAGAGTGGTGAGGTTTATCCCGGTATCGCTATCTGCGGTTCTGGCGAAGGTATCTCCATCACCCTGAACAAGCACCAGCAGGTGCGTGCAGGATTGTGCTGGATTCCCGAGATAGCACATCTCATCCGTCAGCACAACGATGCCAACGTACTGGTGATGCCAGGCCGATTCATCGACAATAATATGGCTCGCAAGATTATGGACGAGTTCTTTACCGCCAGCTTCGAAGGTGGTCGCCACCAGAGACGCGTCGAAAAGATTGCAATTAAGTAATACGAAGTACACAAAAGGCACTCGCTTTGCAAAGCAGCAGAGCCGAGTGCTTTTTTTGCGTTTATATAGTAGCATGTTTGTAGTGATGATGACATTGTTTGCCATTGTTATCGTGGGATACGTAGCAGGCAAACTGGGCTATTTGGGAGGCGACTTCGACAGACAGTTGTCGAGGTTGGTTATTAACATGACCTGTCCGGCACTTATTCTCTCGTCGGCAATGACGGGCGAACTGCCCGACCGCGAGTATATCCTCCCCCTGCTGTTGATTAGTGTCGTCACCTATGTCGTGCTCACAGGAGTGGCTTTCTTCCTGCCACGCTACCTCACCAAGCGGAAAGCCGACGAAGGCACCATTGGCTTCGCCCTCATGTTTGGCAACGTAGGCTTCATGGGCTATCCCGTGGTAGCGTCTATCTTCGGCCACGAGGCCGTGTTCTATGCAGCCGTGCTCAACGTAGTGAACACCTTTGCCGTGTTTACCGTGGGCACCATCCTCATCACGGGCAAGGGCGAGGTAGAACAAAAGCGTTTCGAGAAGAAGGTGCTCTACTCCACCCCCATGCTCGCCTGCTATCTCACCATGCTCATCGTGGCCCTTCGTATAGACCACATCCCCGAGGCCATTAGCGCGCCCCTCACCATGATAGGCAACATTACCGTTCCTGCGGCCCTGCTCATTATCGGCTCGTCGATGTCCAACCTGCCCCTCCGCTCGTTGCTCGGCAATGCTACCGTCTATGCTACCACCCTTTTCCGCTTGGCCATTCTGCCCATTGGCATCTATTACCTCTGCACGCTCCTCAGGTTCGACCCCTTCGTGGTCAACATCAATACCGTAGTCATCGCCATGCCCGTGGCCACCTACGGCACCATTCTCTGTCTGAAGTACGGCAAGGACACCACCACCATTACCGAGGCCACCTTCATCACCACCCTAGTATCGATGGTATCCATCCCCCTCCTCGTCATGTTCTTCCTGTAAGAGCCCTCTTACATCAGCCCTCTTACATCAGCCCTCAACCCTCTCACCACCAGCACGTCGGCAGGTAGCCAAGCCACGCTATCCAGTTCCTCCTTCGTCAGCCAACGGGCAGCCTCGTGCTCATTCAGATGCAAGGCGTCGCCCACGAGCGAACAAAGATAGCAATGCATGGTGAGATGAAATTTGGGATAATCATACTCTACCGTTGTGAGAAACTCATCCACGCTAATCTCTGCCGACAGCTCCTCGCGAATCTCCCTCACTAGCGCCTCCTCAGGCGTTTCCCCGGCCTCCATTTTTCCGCCAGGAAACTCCCACCAGTCCTTCCATTCGCCATATCCGCGTTGAGTTGCAAATACCTTATCACCCCTGCGGATAATCGCCGCCACCACTTCTATCTGTTTCATTTCGTATTACTCAAGCCCTTCAATAAAATTCTATTCCATATTATGAGCCAACCGCTTTGCCATCTCGTTAAGCGCCACAAAGCGGTAGCGTTGAGATGTCATCTTTCGAACAAGCTTCGAAATACACACCACCCGGTTTATAGTAACGCTCATGCGGAGAACCCACCTTGGGGAAACCATCGTTGGATAGCCCGTCCCCTATAGTCCCATCCGTTTTCACGATGGTGCCTCATGGGGTCTACTGGCCTCCACATTCCTTGTCCCTTATCCATTGTCTGTGCCAAATATATTTATATTGTTTTTCCGATACCCCATGCCCGTTACGTGACAGATAAGCTGTCCCTGCTGATTAGTTACGCGCACCTCTACAGAAGGAACCTTGTGGTGGTCGCAAATACCTACCGCTTCAGCTCGCAACACATCACCCTCACGTGCACTCGTCACAAACATGATGCTGTTACTGATGCCAAAGGTCAGCTGTCCGTTGTAGTTCATCCAAGCAGCAATAGCCAGATCAGCAAGCGTAAACAGCGCCCCACCCTGACACACATTACCGCCATTCAGGTGCATCTCCGTCACCCTCATTTCCGCCACAGCATGCTGCCCGTCCACCTCCGTAATCCTACAGCCAGCATTAGCCGCAAACCTATCCGTCCTATTCAATAATTCCTTTATATCCATGATTGTTATTTATCTGCGATACATCTTTTTGTTTCATTATCCTACTGCCATTTTCTGGGCCTTATCCAAGATAAATCCAGGTATATGATTATGCATGGCCCATGTAATTGTCATAGGCTTGTCACCATGCGATTTGACATAGTCCACCAGCCCTAAACAATAATAAGGTGAGGTGAAACCATATTCATCAACTTTGTGCTCTCTAACAAACAACAAGAACTTGCGACCATTCTTCCTTTGCTCTACATAACGACGTCCGGAATTCTGATGGCTTGCACTATTTTGCGACTGCCAATTGAACAAAGCTTCGTTAATGGCGTAATCTTCGTATTGGGTACTTGGTGAGAAGTCTTTGTCGCTCTTATTGAGTGTCACCCAAAGCAGTTCTGTATTAATGTCATCCAAATTTAAACAGCCACTTTGAGGAATGGCCCCAGCTTTTTCTGCTGTTCGCTTATTGAAAATAGCAAGTTGTTCTTCACGTGTATAACATCCAAACAATTCGAGTACGTTATCTGCGCCCAATTCTGCGATAGGTTTCGTTGTAATCATTAGATGTTCAGACAAGTACTGTATAATCTGACGCAACTCGTCTACAAATAACGGATAAGTGCCAAACTTCTTCAGGCCTTCATCAATGCTGGCAAATCCAAAATAATCTATAGATTTCGCAAACAAATCATAGTAGAGCATCAACGCAAAGGTGTTGTTTTTGGCATTATGCTCATACTCAAATCCGTTATTTATGAGTTTACTGATAAATCCAAGATATCTAACCGAGTTAACATGAATGAGTCGCGACATGTTCCTCTCGAACACTCTTGCAAACTCGTCCACAGGATAGCTTAGCATGCCTGCTTCTCGCAAAAGTGCACTCCAGCATCTTGTTTTGTATATAACGCGAATATCCAAATCGTATTGTGCTAAGAACGTGGGCAGAGTCAAAGGTTTGTCATTATTGACTCTGAATTGACGAACCTCTTGTTTTAGTCGATTCAGATTAAAGATGGCCGACTTGATGTTGCTCATAATGTACTCACGAGCTAACTTATCCATCGTGATGGTACAACCACGAGGCAACATGGTGAAACTCTCTGCCACAGCACTCTTGATGGCTGTCGTAGTAACGTTCTTTGCTTTAGGAATCAATGCCCTGAAACGACTTTCATAGCTATAATTCACATGGGCCTGAGCAACGAAGTCCAATACAGTCAGACACTCTTTATCTGCAGATAATCTCAGACCACGGCCTAACTGCTGAAGGAATATCGTTAGACTCTTCGTAGGACGCAGAAAAAGTACCGTGTCTATCTCTGGAATATCAACGCCCTCGTTATAGATGTCAACCACACAGAGGTAATTGATTTTTCTGGCTCTGAACTGAGTTACGATTTCTTCACGTCGCTCCAAGCTATCTTCACTAGAAAGCATTGCTGCTCGATAGCCAGCCTGACATAGTCCAGCAGCCACATCGCGGGCATGATCAAGCCTTGCGCAGAAACATAGTGCACGGCAATTGTGCTCATCAGACAAATAGCGTGGTAACTTTTCAAGGATAAGTTTTAACCTGTCGCTAGTATTGAGTCTTCTTACAAGTTCATTTTCATCGTAACCACCTTGCGTCCAAGTCACATGACTTAGGTCTGTAGTCCTATCGCCTACACAGAAGTATTGGAAAGGCGAGAGCAGCATATTATCGATGGCTTCAGGCAGGCGTAGCTCGGCTGCAATACGTTGATTAAAGTTCGACAGGTTCACGCCATCAGCACGCTCTGGAGTTGCTGTCAAACCTATCAGAATCTTTGGCGTAAACAAATCGAATACCTTTTGATAGCTGATAGCTTCACTATGATGAGCCTCGTCTACAACAATGTAGTCATAATAGTCAGCACCACATCTACGAAACGTATCGAGATTGGAGTTAAACGACTGAATTGAGATGAACAAATGACTCAGGTCGCCTGATGCTGAGGGTCTATGATCACCCACCCATAGTTCACCAAATTCGTGGACGCCCAATACTGAGCAGAATGTCTTAATGGACTGTTCCAATATTTCCTTACGATGAGCCACAAATAACAATCTATGTCGCTGATTGGCATCATAGAAACGCTTATAGTCAAAAGCTGCAATCACAGTCTTACCTGTACCCGTTGCCGCTACTATCAGGTTCTTATAACTTTGATGTATCTCACGTTCTACTGTCAATTTATCAAGTATCGCCTTTTGGTGAGGCAATACATGAAACTTTTGAAGGATACGACCCACGCTTCTGTTTACTTCATTTCGCTCTGCTATGGCATTTACGAAACGTTCATAATCATAATCCTCGAAATTGTCGCTATTCCAATATGTATCAAACGTGGCAAGGGCTTTCTGAATGATGTGTGGATTCTCTTGATTTGTAATACGCATGTTCCACTCTAAACCCTTTGTAAAAGCGGAGCGCGACATGTTTGAAGAACCAATATATGCCGTATTCATACCACTTTCTCTGACAAAGATATAAGACTTAGCGTGCAAACGGTCCAAATCGCAATTATAGGATACCTTTATCTCAACCTTATTGGGAGCCAGCTGTTTTAGAAAATCAACAGCCTTGGGTTCGCTGGCACCCATATAAGTTGTGGTGATGAGCCTCAATTTCGCTTTTGGTTTTGCAAGGAACTCACGCAAGGCATTCTCAAATATTCTTACGCCAGAAAACCTCACAAAAGCTACAATCCAATATATTTCATCGGCAGTCTGTATATCGCGTACTATCTCACCATCTATCGAGAGATCTGTATTACTGCCAGTAAACAAGTTGCTAACCGTGAAGCCAGAAAGTGGCCGCATAGTGACACGTTGCTTGGCCTGTTCCTTTGTAAGTCCAGCCATATCAACAATACCACTAAGCAGTTCTTCTTGATTCGTCAGCAAGCTATCATCCATGTCACATTGCCAATTCTTATCGATATAGTTCAGTATATCGTTTACAAACTTGAATCTGCCATCAAGCGTTTCAAACAACGAATCATCAGAAAGAAGGCTATTGATTATCTTAGCTACATAGTTCGTCAACAATTTGGGCGCCTCCCCAGAATCAATACTGTCCGTAAAGACATACTTGTCAGATAAAGCTTCCAACTTTCTTCTCAGAGCCTCATATATTAATGATTCGTATATGCCAGACTTTAATTCCATACTTATTTATTATCGATCTTAGATAAAACCAAATTCGCCAAACAAACAGCATATTCAACTTTAGAGCCTTGCGGTTTCCATGCCAATGTAAAGCTTACCTTCACGCATGTTACTTCATAACCATTGTCCGTCCACACCTTCAGTTTGTCTTTACCAGAGGCAGACAAGGCTGCGACATTAACATCTTGTTCATTCAGCAGATATCCGTCTTTATAATGTAGGTTATCACCACTTCTAAGGCGAAGTACAATATCCTTGCGTCCCCTGAAAAAATCAAGCCAGACATCACGCATATTCAAAGCTATCGATATAGAGGAATATTCTGCAGGTGGATTCGTAACAAGATACAGATTACGCTTTGCCCGAGTGAGGCCCACGTAATATGCTCGCACATCATTTACATCCCTTCCGTCTGGAATTGACGACAAAAGATATACGGTATTGAACTCACGTCCCTTTGCTTTGTGAATGGTACTCACAAATACAGAATTATCATCAGCTGTAATGAAGTCCTCAATATCCGACTCGAAGATGTATTCACGCAAGTCGCTACGATAATAGGCTTGATGAGTCATCTCAAAGTCTGAGAAAAAATGTTGCATAACAGTAAGACAAGTGCTTGAGGCATAAGTTTCAAGTGTACGCTGTTTGGCATCATTCCACTTTTCTTTCGAAATGGTCACATCATCATTATCTCCAAGTTGTTTAAGAAAGTAGCGTACTTCAGCAAGATTTCCAAAGCGGAAGCCTCCCATCGATTGCGCAATTGTAGCATGCAAGCCTCTCTGTTCCAACTCGTAAGCCACTTGCATTGTTTCCTCATTAGTACGAGTCAATATAGCTGTACTCCCCTCCACTTTTATTTCTGTACCCAGAAGTGATTTCAAAGTCATTACTTTGCCATCTTCCCCAATTGCAGATTTAATAGAAGAATGTTTCAAACGACCATGAATCCTCTGCACATAGCGATTGGCACAATCAACAATTGCTTTTGCAGACCGATAGTTGTCCGTCATTTCGTACAACTTAGCTCCATCTTGCTCAACTATTGACTGCATATATCGCGAGTCTGAACCACGGAAAACATAAATATTCTGGTCGTCATCACCCACAGCAATAACTCGCATATCTTCATTTTGTCGCATCAGAGCCTGAACTAATCGGAAATCATCAGGTCCCATATCCTGCGCCTCATCAATGACAAGCACACTCTTTGCGATCTTCGATGCCTCTACCTCACCATTTTCTATCATTTCTGCTGCAAGGCGTACCACATCTTTCACCTCCTCCAAATTTCCCTGTTTACCAATAAGATCGAAACTGTAGGAATGGAATGTCTTGATATCCACATAGTGTGCCGCATTATCGACCAGTTCTATAAGTCGTTTTTTGAATTCTGTTGCAGCAGCCCTTGAGAATGTAAGCATCAGCAGTTGCTCGTGTTTTACATCCTCCAGCAACAACAATGAGGCCAGTTTATGTACTAATACGCGTGTTTTACCACTTCCAGGTCCTGCTGCAACAACTATATATTTCGACTCTTTATCATCGATAATCTCACATTGACGATTGGATAGTTCACCAAATAGTTTGTTGTATTTAGCTGGAGTAATATTATGGTCAATTTGTGCTCGACGTTCTTCTTTGAAATACTGATTAATAAACTTACGGAAATCCAATGTAAAGTAGTCATTCACAAAACGTAATGCAGCATCATAGTCACGAACCATCAGATTTGCATACTCTCCCACAATGTGAATCTGACGAATCCGTTGCTTATAGAATTCGTCCAGCATGCGATATTGTTCTTTACTATATCTTGTACGACGGTCGGCAATACGTTCTATCTGCATTGTATTATAGAGAACAATAAAACCACCCTCTATCTTCATCAACTCGGTCTTGGTAAGATACAACAGGGCTTCCTCAATGTCTGCGATTATGGGCTTTTCATGACCAGCAAACATTGTTTCTTGGCAGCTGGAAATAAATTGCTGGAGTAGTTCTACTACAGAAAATTCAATAAGTGTTGTATCCTTACTATTATCTCTCTGAGTACTCAAACGATCAACAATAAACCTGCTAATATCCATTCGTCGTTCGAAGCGACTCTTAGTTGTCTCTTTAGACGACTGAAGTCGAACGTTGACATACCCCGTATTGCTATGTTCTTGTTTGTAGATATATCCTTTTAGCGTCATGAAGTGAAGCAATATCCTCAGACGTTTTACAGTAGAATAAGTCATGCCTGCTTTCTGAGCCTCCTCATTCAGTTCCTTGTAGCTAAATCGACATGACTCTTCTGTAAATTGTTGCAAAAGGAATTGTTCTAATCGCAACATGGTATCAAGGTTTCTTACCGTTGTACTCTTGGTAATCCATGCCTGCATATCGTGGCTATCAGCCAACAGACCATCTTGTCGCATCAGATTGATATTCCTGATGACAGTAGCTTTGTTCATTCCAAGAATATCTGCAAGATAGTCTACCCTACTCTCCGCTTCAGCCCCGCGGCCTTCTGCAGTCGCACGTGCACTAATGAGTGATTTGATGATGCGGGCGGCTTCTTCACGTGACTGTTCATCAAAGAGAGGTGAAATCATCAGCTTACGCCGTGCCTCATCCATATTCTTCACGGCAATACCTGTTGCGAAAACGTGAGGTGAGTTACTACCTCGTTGTATGAATTCTGCATCCTCGAGAGCTGCAATAGCAGCTTTCACACGAGTTTCAATGTCATCTATTTCGTCTCCCCATCCAGCCTGACGTGCTATATCCAATGGCGAACAACTAACTTTATCTCGCTTAGCTGTAAGATCCTTAATAGCCTTCCAAACTTGCTGAATCTCACTAATACTGAGCTTTGTCTGATTGAGAAGTATAAAGTGCTTATCAAGGTCGCTATCAGCATACAGTACAAAGCATTCTGCCTGCATTTGTGGATCTCTTCCTGCACGGCCAGCCTCCTGCACATAATTCTCCAAAGAGTCGCTGATGTTATAGTGAACTACCAATCCCACATCTTTCTTGTCAACACCCATACCAAAAGCAGAAGTAGCCACTATCACCTGTGCTTCGCCACTCATAAAAGCATTCTGATTTTTCACCTTCTCAGCAGCCTCCATCTTTCCGTTGAAAGGCAAGGCCCGAATGCCATCATTAACCAAATGTTGTGCTAATTCACGAGTTCGTTTGGTTCGTGACACATACACTATCGAGGGGCAATCATGCCCAAGTATCAAAGAGCGTAACAAGTTGTATTTCTCGTCAGCAGTATCCGCATGAAGCACAGAGTAACGCAGGTTTTTACGTTCTGCATTGGCTGCAAACACCTTCAGTTCCAGACCCAACTTTGTTCGGAAGTAGTCGCAGATGTCACTAACTACTTTTTGTTTGGCTGTCGCCGTGAAACAAGATACCGCAATGGGCTGTTCCATTTGCTTCTTTTCCTGCAATTGGCGAATGAAATCACCAATATACAAATAGTCCACACGGAAATCGTGACCCCAAGCAGAAAAGCAATGTGCCTCATCTATCACAAAACGTACTACATTGCGCCCCATCAACAAACGCTCAATAGTCTTACTGCGTAACATTTCGGGAGCAATATAAAGCAGATTGGCAGTTCCATCAGCTACCTGCTCTATGGCAGTAGCGCGTTCGATAGGATCTAATAGTCCATTGATGGTCACAGCATCACTAATACCTCGAGCAGCAAGATTATCCACCTGATCCTTCATCAATGATTGTAAAGGCGAAATAACAACAGTTAGCCCATGCATGTTTCGCCCAGCCATCAATGCTGGTAATTGGAACGTAAGACTCTTACCACCACCAGTAGGGAATATAGTTAGCAGGGATTCTCCTCGAATTGCAGACTCCACAGCCTGCTGTTGCATAGGCACACCATCAAAAATGCGGAACTCATCATAACCAAAGAACTCCTTTAATCCAAAGTGGGCATCCATTCGCTGATGACAATACTCACAATCGCCACATGATGCATTGCAAAGCATATTCATGACATTGACGACCTGTGGATAGTTGTGTATCACCCATGCTGGTGTGATAGAAAAAGTATCGTCAGCCCTAATTACTGCCAAACAATAAGCCAGCTCAACAGGATACTGTTTGGCCAAAGTCTCAAAGTCTGCATGACTGCATACCTTCCCCTCGTATTCCTTTAAAATCAGTTGTTTCCAATCTGGTTTAGATGTAAATATGGATGATATCCAACTGACCTTCGGCGAATATCCCATATACTTAAAGAAGCCTCCGAACTCTTGAGTTTCATTTAGTAGGTAATAATAAATCTCTCGTCTATTATCCGATAACTGATTCCAAGCTGTCACTTCATCGTTCAACAAGTCGCGAGCCTTCATCGAATCATTCACAGGATTGTTCAGTTCATCCACCTGCAACTTATCATCTTTTACCAGATGATGATATGGTCGTTTAGGGAACAATAATGGAGAAAGAAACAGCGTATCAACAATAGTATGATTACCTCTCAATGAAGTAAATTTCAGGTCGTGTTTAATAATATTATGTCCACATACTGTATCACAATTTAATACAAAAGCATCGAAGTCAGCCTTGGAATGAGAGTGCAACACGGCACCATCTTCCCTAACTGCTCCATAATCCGCTACCTTCTTCGTCTGCGGATTCACTTCCGTATCAAAAAATACAATCATATCTCCATCTATTGCTCAATGTTTTGCGCTTTAGGTTATCATCCGCAAAGTTAGCAAATAAAAATGAATTTGGGGCGCTTTTGTGAGAAAAAAATGGAAAAAGTACAACCAATCACACCTCTAAGAGTTTCCGGATTAGCGGCACATAGTACTGATGAACCTCCTCAGCCGTTGGGGTGTGAGCACCTGGGAAGTGGAAGGTGGTGGTGTAATGCTCAAGGTATAGCGGCTCGAAATGGGCCAGCGTGTCATTGTCGCCAAAGAGTCCCCAGATGCGGGGGCCGCCTCCTGGTGTGCTGACATCGCCGCTGGGTTCGTCCAGGAACTGATGCGCCTCCATCTCAGCAAACTCAGCTATCAGCTGATGGTCTATCACAAAGTCCTGCTTGCCGTCCTTGCGTGGCGACTTATACTGATGGGCACCAATACGCGGCTTCAGAAATTCCGTCATCATAAAATATGGATTGCCCAGCAAGGCAGGCAGTCCATAGGTGCAAGCCAACATCTGCGCGTAGAACGAGCCACAGCTGTTGCCCACCAGCACGTCGGGTCTCTCCCGCTCTATCAGTTCGCCAATGAACGCTACAGCCTCGCCGGGATGCATCGGCAAATCGGGCGTCAGCACCTCTGCCTCGCCCTTAAACGCCTCTCTCAATGCCACGGCCGGCACACACCGTCCACTAGCAAAGAACCCATGTAGAAACAGTATCTTCTTCATAACAGCAGGCAAAGATACAAAAAAGTGAGCGAAAACATCGCCCTTCGGGCTAAAAAACAAGCCCCCTCTTCGTTCCCCGAGGGGAACACTATAGACAGCAAACTATAGAGGCCCCCTCGGGGGCAGTAGGAGGGGCTTATTTTTTAGGGCTATGACTTGGACGTAAGAGCTCGCTCTTAAAGGCAAAGACATGGCACTTAGCACAGGAGCTCTAAAAGAGCGACAAACATCGGAAAGTGTTCTTTTAGTCGGCGTTCCGCCTTTGGACTCCGCTATGCGCCTGAGCACCTACGGAGCGCAAGAAAAGCGGCAGAGCCGAGCGCTTTCTTGTTTTTGTTTATACAAAGTGTGTCATGAACCTGGTAGGAACCTGGAACATGACACACATTACTTCTTCTTATGATTGAATCTTACATCAGGAACGCCTCGACATCCTTCTCGAAGTCCTTGGGCTCTGTGGTAGGCGCATAGCGCTTGATGGTCTCTCCATCCTTCGAGATCAAGAACTTAGTGAAGTTCCACTTGATGTCGCTATCCTTCTCCACACTCTTACTGATGGCCTTGAAGAGGGTCTTGGCAGCCTTAGCCTTCAGACCGTTGTAATCCTCGGTAGGAGCCTGAGCTTTCAGATACTCGAAGATGGGCTGGGCCTCGGGACCATTCACATCACCTTTCTTCATAATCTGGAAGGTCACGCCGTAGTTCAGTTGGCAGAACTCCTCAATCTTACTGTCTTCGCCTGGATCCTGCTCCTTGAACTGGTTGCAGGGGAAACCGATGATGACCAGACCCTTGTCCTTATACTTCTGGTTCAGCTCCTCCAGTCCTGCGAACTGAGGAGTGAATCCACACTTGCTGGCTGTGTTAACTACCAGCAATACCTTACCCTGAAACTGTGAGAAATCAATCTCCTTACCTTTGCTCGTCTGAGCCTTGAAGTCATAAATCTTTGCCATATCATTAATAGTATATATCGTTCACGACGCAAAGGTAGTGAGTTTGTTTTATATCGCAAGCGATTTATCAAAAAGTTTAAGAGAGTTTAACAATATATCGCCTACGACAAAGTTCATTCACCCCTACCGATTAGTCAAGACCATATAACACTTGTGTCACGGACCTGGTACCTAACACACAAGACAACCTTATTTCCACTTAGATTGTTTTAATAATCCGTTGTAGTTCTTCCAGGAAGCAGGCGGCATGCTTGCCGTCCATCTGAGCGTGGTGAAACTGGAAGGAGATGGGCAACGTGGTCTTCAGCCAACCTTTACGGTAGCGGCCCCATGCCAGAAAGGGATTGTTGAAGATGCCACTATACTGATTGACGATACTGTCGAGCTCCGTGCCTATAACAGCCGATGTACCGACTATGACAGCCTCATCATCCAGGATGTCCTGACACGTATTTCTGACGGTCTCTGTCAGATGCAAGTAGTTGGCATTAAACGCCTCCAGATCATCGCAGACGGCCACGTCGCAGAAGCTGAATCCACCCTTGACGTTGTCTACTATCACGTCGATGGCCATGCGGTCGTATCGGTACAGTTTCCCGTTTTGGGGCAACATGTAGAACTCGTCTATCTTTGAGGCTGCCTGGCCGATGCACCAGCACAGCAGCATATTGAATTTCATGCCCCGCTTCCTGCTCACCTTGCGCAGTCTCGTCACGTCGAACGTCTTAGTGAGCGTTACCATCGGCATGGGCGACTTTGTCCACA
>Ga0310690_10008795_pt1 | contig 12750 bp, 30 predicted proteins | sample AusTroGonzalo_MG_2_FD_207661 | JGI IMG/M metagenome (GOLD analysis project Ga0310690, IMG submission 207661) | Bovine rumen microbial communities from tropical cattle in Woodstock, Queensland, Australia - Gonzalo_04 (v2) (version 2) | ecosystem: Host-associated > Mammals > Digestive system >...
ATGCTGTGCCAAACGAAGCAATACACACATCGGAAGTAAATCGAATCTGCCCTTACCCTCTTGCATATCTCTTACCGCCCCTGTATTAAATGTTCTGCGTTCTCCGCTGTCCAATATCTCGCTCATTAAAACTCCTCTCCCGCTAAAGCATAAGCAGTTTTCACTTCTTCCATCAGCTCTGCGTTTGTCTGCCCCGGTTTATAACCTACAAAACAACTCGGTGGCAATACCATTTCCTTGTATGTACAACGCCACAAGTGCAAGCAATTTGACAGATTGTTGACATACTCGGATTTCTTTGGATGAATCTGTATTACAGTTTCTTCCTCGCTCCATATCAGATTTTTTAAAAAACACATATCATCCCATGTAGGTGTGTAGCTTCTTCTGAACGGGGCTACGCTTGCGTGTTCCCATCCACCGCCCCATGATACAATCAATGATCCTTGCCAATGGGGAAACTGAATTATTCCATTAAATCCATCTTCGTTCTGCCTGTCTATTGCAATTCTTCCGCAATCCTTTATTTCTTCAAGAGTTTTCATTTCCTACCCCCTTTTGCATACTCCGGCAATTCAATTCCATACTCCGCAAGCATTGAAATAATATCATTGATAGCCGAACTACCTACATTTCTAATTTTCAATAATTGCTTTATGGATAAATGCCGTATATCGCCTACGGTCTTTAATCCGTTACGCAAGAGTGCGTTGCGTGTCTTTCTGCATATGTTCACATTGTACAGGGATTCATTATCAATACTGAACTTATCTTCTGTTTTGCCCTCGGCTTTCTGTTCGGTCTTTCCGGCAATCTTTTCTAAAGAATCCGCTATGCTAACTAAAACATTATAAATACATTCAAGAAAATAATCTGTCATTCGTCATCTACCTCATTTTCCAGCACCATCTTGATAATAGCCAAAGCATCATAAATGCCTTTTCTGTACCCCTCGCACCAATTACTCCCGCCGTTACATTTGATCCTTGCTTTCTGTAAATAATCAATAGCTAAATCCCAACCCTGTAAACTGTATATTGCTGTATCAAAAGCGGCGGCAAAGTCAAGCGGGTAATCCCACTCAACTTGTGCCTGTGCTATCGTTATTGCTTCTATCGCTTCTGCGCGTGTCATTCCTTATCCTCGCTTTCTGTCTTACACAAATTCATAATCTCGCACAACAACTCTTGTATCTCTCTGTGCGCTGTATAAGGCAATACGCTTGCTAAACTGTTAATGCGGTCACATTTTGGCTCTATATCGGTTCTTATCTCGTTAAGCACATTATCAAGCGGCTTTGGAGTGACGGGCGGTAATTGCTCGACAAAGAATATTGCTCTGCCCATCATACTTTTCTGTGCGTCACTTTTTGCTTTCGATCTGGCTATACTTGTCAAACCGTTTAATACCGCTTCTCTGCTTATAGCATCTTCGCAAGTAACAAGTGATTTTTTGCAATCTTCAAGGAACTCTGCAAGTTCTCTAAACTCCATGCAACCTTCTAAATCTCCACGTTGGCGCACGTATTCAGCATTATCCGTGTATCTTTTGATTACTTCATCGAGTTTTGCTTCTGTCATTCGCTTATCCCCTCCCGCATATCTGCACCGCAATTAGGGCAGTATTTGTATATTCCAACGCCGTAATCATTGGTACACAATGTACAGTTTGAGCAACCATAACCAATTTTTTGTTTTATCCACTTCCCCTTTATCCTTGCCGGAGTGACGGGCGGTAACTTTTCTATGACATCTATCGCCGCCATTCTGTAATTGTTCTTTATGGCATCTAATACCGCCCTTTTGCTCACCGCCTCTTCGCACGGCTGTACTTCATAATCATGCCTTGCCTGTTGATAACCATGTTCATAGGCATCTTCCAACATTCCGTCTAATTTAAGCCTATTGCAAGGCTCTTGCTCTAATGCCAACTGCTCTAATTCCTGTTTCAAGTATTGGGGCGATATAATAGGTTTCTCAAAATCTTCATCATTTGGGCACAATATTTCGATGATAGTATCAATATCTTTTTTTGTCATTCATTATCCTCCTTTCTAATTGACTGAAATACGCACATAAATATAATTCCAAACAAACCTCCACTGATAAACCCCAATACAAAATAGGTCATTCCTTACCCTCGCTTTCTGCCTTGTAATGCACACAAGGACACCCCGCCCATTCTTCGCAACCATCTTCATAATTGATACAGGGTTTATGAGGACATTCTTTGCGTTTTTCTGTGTCGCTTTCTGCCTTAATAATAACTTCAAGCACTTCATCAGCATAAGGCTCATCCGTATTACAGATATAATACGAATTATTGGGTTTTTTGCCATCTTTCTTCCTGCCACCTGCAATAGTGGTTAATACGGCATCAAGATACTTTATCTGATTATCTGTTAGATATTTAAGTGCGTCCTCTCTTTTAATAACGATATAAGTATTTGCTTTCATTCACTCACCTTCTTTCGTTGCGGGAATTACTGTTTCGGCATCATCTATCATATCCGCTATCTCGTACATCATCATCGTGGAATAGCTGTGCTTCTGCTGTTCTGCGTCCTTGTTACCGTACTTTACGGCGTTTTCCAACCCGTACTGTTTCAGCAATTCGTTGCGGTCTATCAAATCCCCGTAATGTTCGGGAAGTGGTGTGCCGTTTGCAATTATCTGCTCACAAGTCAGCATCCGTTTTTCCGTCTGCACTTCGGCTATTCTCTGTATGTCCTTGAATCGTGCTTCGTCTATCTCAATCACTATCTGCATCTGCTCACCTCTCCAAGATATAAGTGGCAAACATCGTCTGCTGCCCGAAGCGGTTCTTTTCCTTCGTGTTCTGCGTCCGTATCTTATGCCCGTCAGCGCGTAAATCCCAAATCCGCGCTCCTAAACGCCGTATAGCATACCTGTTATATGCTTCAAGGTCGGTTATCTGTCCGTGATCCTGTAAGTGCTTTAATACTGTTTCTTTCTGCGTCATGTAATATCCCTCCCTCTTGCGTCTACTCCTTCTAACTCCCTTTTCGATAAGTCCTTGAACATGGTAATGTGTATTCCTGTTTCTGAATCAACAGTTGAAATCTCCAAACAACTGATTGTTTCGCTTCTAATATCCAGCATACTTGTAATATGCGCTTCGTTATCATCAAAAGAATAAATCTTTTTCATATCGGTCACTATGTTGTTAAACTGTGCAACCGTCATTCCGTGTGGTCTTGTCATTTTTATACCTCGCTTTCTGAAAAATGTTTCTTCGTAACCGCTATCGGAAACTCTTCTATTTCCGAAGCCCATATTGGTTTACATCCACAACGGCTAAAAGCTAAAGGAAAACCGCTTTAATGTTTGGGTACATAGACCTAACTATATGCAATAATACCGTACTGTCTTTGCCGCCTGAAAAACTTACATAAACCCCATCAGAACCGTATTCATTAACCCACTGTCTGATTCTTGCCTTTGTCAAACTAACTTTGAGCGATAACGGCAAGGATTGTTTTTGCCTTAAATCGTCTAATGTTCTCTCTCCCATGATCTCACCCCTTTAATCGCAGCTATCGCCACGTTCATACCAAAGAATGTATTTTCCATCCTTCTCATAAACCTTCGTACCATACAGGCCGTAACCCATTATCACGGTATCACCGATATTCTTGTGTAAAAACTCACTTGAAAATGTCTTTGTAGCCTGAATTTCATCATATTCAGCTTTCGTTATCTCTTTTTCTACCTCTACCATAGTATTTACGATTCCTCTCTGACATAAGATAATTTACTTTATTCTTGTCATACGGTGCTTCCAGCGTATGTAATAATCTATCGCATTCACCGCATTTATAACGCCGCGCTGTAAATAGCTTTTTTCTGCTATTTACGGTATCAATACACCGCATTCTTTTGCCGCAATCCGGGCAGATCATACAACCGCCTTCCTCTCGTTTATGTCTGTTAATCCCAAAATATAATCTGACGAAACACCTAAAGCAAAACAGGCTTTTGACAATCTTGCGGAAGAAATATCTGTGCCGTTATACATGAACAGATACAACGTAGCGTAACTAACACCTGATTTTTTCGCTAACGCCGTAACGGTCATTCCCTTCGCAAACATGGCTTCGCGCAACCTCTCGCCAGCGTTTATCATGTAATATACCTTGTGGGGTTGATACACCCCCGGTCGCTTTCCCTTCGGCATTTATCACACCCCCTTTAGTGTTATTCCCGCTATTATTTTCCTTATGTTTTCCGGGATTCGTTGATCTTCCTGATACCGCCTATACATAATCCTGAATCGCTGTTCTGTACTATTTACGTTCTCATTCTGCGCCCATTGCCGTAACACATCGGCTGTGCCTATGATCGTCTGTAATACAGGCGGCAGTTTATTAAATTCCTCTTTTGCGTGATATATGCCGTTACACATTGCTCTGTATGTCATATCCCACGCTGTACCCTCTGATATCTCACTGTCAGACATTTTACGGATATAATCTATTATCTGACCGGGTACAGGGGGTACACCCTTCGTATCATTGGCCATATACGCCTTTAATCCGGCGCATACCGTTTGATAATCATAATCTGCTAATACGGCATTCCAAACTTTTTGTATGGCACGTTTCCCGCGTTCGTCATATCCTTCAAAATAATGGGGATATGTAGCGTATACCATTAAGCAAACATTTGAAATTTCATTGTCATTCATAACAAAAGTATTCCCCTTCTATGATCTTCCAAACCCCTTTTCCTTGATGAAATTGGGATTGATAAATTACTACTTCCGGCACATCCGGCGCGCCGTATTTCAACAGCATACTTGCCATTCTGTAACATTCTTTCGGTATCTGAACCGTATAAAACTTATGTGTGGTACTGTATTGAGTTGGATTGACTTGATATAGAACTTCTTTGATTGTGTTAGGATAATTCTTGTGTTTAAGCCGATTAAGCACTACTGCCCCGGTATAATACGCGGCCTTGTGTTCTTTATCGGTATGCCAATTTTCATGGAACATCACTTCGGCCAACAGTTCTATATCTTCACTATACGGACAATGCCCCGTAGCTTCGATATATTTATTTAACCAGTACGAACCGCCGCCCAATGATCTCTCACCAGTTATTACGGCTGCATGTACCTTTTGAGTGCCGATTAAGAATAAGCATAAGGCTATCAGAATTAAGATAATGCACGTAATAAGTACCATAATAAAATCTCTATTCTTCTTCATATCCTGTTTTCCTCTCTTTTCGGGCATGACATAGGGCAAGTTTTTACGCAATTTTCTATCAATTCGTGCGTTTCTAAACACACCCGTCTTTCATTTTTGCGATCACTTACAAAAATACAGCTTTCGCACAAATCACAACGCGGTAACTGCGATATGTACTGCTGATACGCCATACGCGCCTTTATCGCGCGAAACTCTTTCATTTCCATGTAAAACCCCTTTAGAATGGTATTTCTTCCTGTTTGGCCGGAATGACTTTTATATCCAAATCAACCCGATTATCTTCACCGTCATATCCCTTGCGCCATGCACAATCGTAATTGAATGTGCCGCCCTCATCGACAATGCGCCGCGTCCGTGGTTCATATTGCACTTTCACGGCATTATCACCCATTGCAAGCCGACCTGTTAAACGGTTTTTTGTTACCCATATACACCGCTTGCTATCATCTTCCTCGCTGTTTCTTCGCTTATACCGCTGATACGACATAATCACATCAACCCTATTGGCCACATCACCAGTTCCGGCAATATCATCGTTACTGAATGTCGTTGTATCACCGACACCACGCTTTCTCGGATGTGCTACAAGTATTACAATCACGTTATAGAGTTTTGCCAACTTTACCAGCCGATCAACAAATTCCTTTTGTGCCTGATAAAGCCCGTCACTGTTTGCCGATGATACCAGCGTCATAAGATTATCCAAACAAACCAATCTGCATCCGTAACGCCGTATTGCTTCTTCTGCTATTTTCAGCACATCTTTCTGTTCGTTATGCTCTACAACATTGAAATCATACAAATACAGCATTCCGTGATATTGCTTTTCCATTGCTTCTAACATATCTTGCCGTAATTCAGATTCATGTACTCCGGCAAGCATCGTATCTGTGAAATTTCGTACAACGTAATTCGGCAACTCTCCGCTGTAAAGGAATGTCTTTACATCTTGATCAAGGGCATTACATATAATCTGCTGCATGAATGTTGATTTACCGTCACCGCGATTACCCGTCAATAACACAACCTGTCCGTAATACAAGCCCCTTGTTAATACTTCATCAAGGCCGGATATCCTTGTCGGTAATGCGTCCATCTTTAACACGTTTACGTGTTTCACATCGAACACATCAACAAGCTGTGATATCGGTAATGGCTGCGCATTATTCACGGCTTCTTGTAGTTGCTCCGCGCCGTAATGCCGTAAGATATCATTGGCATCTTTACAGCCCTTGTAATCTTCTTCCCTGACTACCTTTACCAGTATGTTAGGGAATCTATCGCGTACCATATCCACAAGGGTTATATGGCCGTGTTCGTTATCACCGAAAACAATGATCGCCTGAAACTGATTAACGAAATCCCAGCAATGCGGAATCCACGTTGTACCCATCTTCCCCGTGGGTACGCTTACGGGATTTTTGATACCAGCCGTAGCAAGTGCCAAAGCATCTAACTGACCCTCGGTTAATACCAAAGTATCAATGGCCATATCGCACTGATTCATACCGAACAGAATAGCCTTGCCGCCCGGTTCAAACCATTCTTTGTTACGATCCGTTTCAGGGTTGAAGTCCGTTTTTCGGTACTTGATACATTGCACTTCCCCTTTATCATCCCGAAAAGGAATAACCAGTATGTTGTCTTTATCCTTCTGCGTTGTGATATCGTATTTACGGCATATATCTTCTGATATGTCGCGGCTTTTCAAATACTTTATGGCCGGATCACGTATCTCGATATGTTTTATGCTGTAATGCTTATATTCACGGTCTGTACCTAAATACGCCTGTACTTCGGGTAGCTGGAAATTAAAATCTCTCGCTAAATTTATGAAACTTCCTTTAGCCGAACATGAAGCGCGTAAACAGTTATATGCGCCTGTGTTTAAGTTGATAGCAAATTTGTATCTGTCTTTCTTATCGCGGCAATAGGGGCAACTTTCAAATACTAATTCGTGTCCTCGCGGCTTTACTTTCGCGTGTACATAGTGCGCGAAATCCCACGCATCTTCTGACTTGAAGTTGTAGTAGCCCATAATTTACCCCGTATAAAGGGTTTAGAATTGTACTGCATCATCGAAGTAATGATCATATTCGCCGCCCTCATTTTCTTCGTTTTTCTTTTTCGATCCTTTTTTGGCTGGTTTTAAAACGTACTCATCGTATTTCAGCAATGTTATCGTTGTGCCAATCCCCGGCTTGCGTTCGCATTTAATCTCTCCCATCTTTTCAAGGCGGGTTAAGATACGGTTTACAGCCGTTTTCGACATATTCCATTCTTTAGCGGATTTAAGGCTGCCAACAACACACTGACCGCGTTTAAGGCCGTAAGCATCCTTGAAATTGGCCTTGAATAACAGGGATAACATTACATACGTTAATGTCTTATAGACCGTTTCATTCTCTCCGGCATTAACCGTGTATTGGTAATTGAACCATTCAGAATCGAGTATGGGTTCTCGCTTTAATGGTATAAATCCCAAATTATTCATAATTCTTTAGTTCCTCTCGCATTGAATATTTCAGAATATCCCGTATTAAATGCCCCGCAAGCCGATCATTGACAAATAACACCGTCAAATCGTACCTTGCCATATATGCCATGAATGTTGCTATTACGGCTTTTTCATTCATCTTGCTTCGGTATTTATGGCCGTATATCAATTCCCATGTGGCATTTTCGATAACAAGATAAATCTTTGCTCCGGCAAGCTGCGCCCGTTTCAATTCCCATTCAAACCGATTGCGGATTTTATCATGCGGGTTTTGCTTATTCCATTCCTGAACGGCGGGGCTGTCTTTCCCGCTCTCACAAAAATTCGTGATAATCTCCGACAACCCCATCTTGCGCTCAATGTGTACCTTGCCTACCAGCGTTATCTCTGCGCCATCATTACGGTATGTCTTTGCGGAATAATCGCCGTAATCCAGTTTGCACCGCTCCCATGCGCCAAATTCATCCATACGCCGCCTGAAATTCTCGGTATCATGTTCTCGGCTATCCGTCAGCACTACCAGCCGTTCTAAACAACTTTCGATCTCTGTCGGGTGCATTTACTTACCTCAAAACGGGAGTTCATCTTCGGTTACGGTATTATCTACGGGAGAAATAACCCCGTCACTTCCTGTCGATCCGCTTTCAGCCTTTTCGATAATCTTGTCTTTCGGCGTTCTGTAAGTGCCATTCTTCGCGGCATCCACCGTAACAAGCCTTTTGTTAAACTTGTATGCGGTCTTTACTTCCCCGTCCTTTTCGTAATCCTCGCGATAAATAACGCCGCCTACCAGCTTGCCCTTCAATGATTCCTCATGCACACCGTCAAAACGGAATCCGGGGTTGCTATCCTCGATAGCCGCAAAACAAGTATCAAACGTTTTCTTCGTCCAGCTATCACGCTCCGAACCGTCATTCTTCGGACACCATATCTCAACAACACCGCGCCACTTCTTATCTTCGCGGGTATCGGCTTCATACTGCTTCTTGTAGTAGTCCTTGTACTCACCTTCGTTAATGTCCACCATGAGTTTCAGGCGATCCGAATTACCATTCTGTCCTTCCTCATACTTGACATTCAGAATCTTCAAAACATAACCGCCCTTCGGTAACGTTTCAAAGTCCTTTGCCGCATTATTCCTATTAAAGCCGTAATCTTTCATTTTTTATTCTCCTTTTCTTCTTTGATTTCTGTATTGGAATCTTCCTTAAAACCGTAATAATCGCGCACCTTGCGATCTACGGCCTTTAAGTCATTTGGAATATGGAACTCAAACATATCCATAGGTGATTTTGCGGTATTGCTACCGTCTGAATTTGTAATAAAGAAATGATCAGTACCTTCCACATCGGCAAGCAGAACGATTGAAAACAACCCCTCAACCGTAAGCTGATTATCCAGCATCTTACCTAATGTTTTGGCTTTTATTTTTCCATCATCCGTTGTTTCCGCATGATGTAAGAAATAAACAATTACATCTGCCGGGGTTTTACGGATTACATATTGAATGAGATTATAGAAATTCAATGCCATATCCGTAAACTTGCCATATCCTATTTCTTTAGCTTTGGCAAAACTCTCAAATGCCATAAGATACTGGCTATCGTCAATGACATAGGTTTTAAGTTTCGGGTTTTCCAACACCTTGTAAATAGTGTTGTAATTTGCCCCGTCAATAACTTTCAGTTTTTTGCGGAACGGTAAGGGTTTAGATGCTACATTAAATACGCCCACTTCGTTCTCGTCAAAATTCATAAGCGAACAGGATTTACCCGCGCCTGATCTTCCAATTACCAAAATCGGTATTCCCATCAATTTTCCCTCTCTTTCTTCTTCTGCCCGATCTTCCAATCCACAATTCCCTGTAACTCTTTGGCCGTTAATCCCACATAATTACTAATGTCAAATTCTTCCTTGCTTATCCCGGCCTTTTCAAGCTGCTTCTGAAAATAATCCATATTTCCCTGATAATCGTACATACCGTCACCATACCTTTACATCAAACGATCCTTCGGATTCTTCGGTCTGCATAAAACTTAAAACCTCTCCCGATGCCGTATCAATAATCTCTCCGTTGTCGGATATGCTTAACTGCTTCTTATAATCTCCCCACTTAATATTCTCTTTTGTTTCGATATATTCAGGGGCATTCGCCTTTAAGTAAATCAATAACGCCGTATCATCTTCCGGCTTAACAATTTTAGCTACAGGTTTTTTGTACACAAGTGAACCATCAAGCAATTTATAACTCTGCTGTGTTTTGGTTTCTTTATGGGGTACAGTGTTGAAATACTCATACAACTTACCCGTCAGATAACTTGTGCGCTTTACATACGCATTATCCAACGCATCCTTCTTTGCCAGCAGTTCTTCGATTTGTTCATCAGCTATCTTTTTAAGCCGTTCAGTTTCTTCCTTTTCGGCCTTGATAACCTTTAAACACCAAGAAGCCAGCGCATCATTATCAACCTTGAATCCTTCCGCTTCGGTTTCCATAACCTCTTTAATTTCTTCTTCGTAATTCATGCTCAATACCCCTTCTCTGATCTTTCTTTTTCAAATCTCTCGGCCTTATCTTCCTCAATAACCGCCGCAACATGACCATTCCCGGCGATAAGGATAAATCCCAAAGTAGCCAGCCGTTCCATTTCATTAATTGTTAATTCATCCAGTGATGTACTCATTTCCCAATTCTCCTTGTCGATACAAAATCTTTTAATTTACTTTCCATCACATAAAATTTTCCTCGTGCCGATGTTCTGAAAAATGGGGTGTCTTTCATATGGCTTATCCGGCGTAGTAATTCCACGTTCCAACCTTCTTTCGCAAGCTCTGTAATAGTCATCATCCTGTCAGCCATATCTCACCCCCTACGTTTACCTACTGGAATAGTTAATGCGCTTTCAACATCCCATTTATGAAAAGCAATTCGGTTATATAAAACCGTATGCGGAATACCCGTAATCTCGCTCCATTCACAAATGGTTTTCGTTTCACCGTTGTACGTCAGATAACGATTGTTTCTTTTGTTTCTGTTCTGAATGGTTTTTGTGACCCAACGACAATTTGTAGGTTCATAATTTCCATTGACGTTGATACGATCAAGTGTTAATCCCTCGACATATCCGTTATTTATCGCCCAATCGTAAAATTTCTGATAACTATTTCTCCACTCATCACATATTTCAATACCTCTTGCCCCATAGTGCTTATATTTTAGAGCTTTAGGATTGTAGCAACGGGCTTTCATACCACGCCATATAGGATGTAACTTATGCTCTCTTTGCATTTGACCTCCGTTTCTGCAAAATCCAATTTTCTTGTATAGAAATTTAAATATTTCTATATTAGAAATTTACTGGGCAAAAAAAATAAGCTGTGTCATTTCCGGCGTCAAAGAATATCTTTCGATAATGATTTGAATTTCCTGTACTTTAAAAGGACTTCTACCTTTCATCCTGTGGCATAGCGTAGGTGGCTGGATACCTAATGCGCGTGACAATTCCTTATTAGTGTCACCGTGACGAATCATTTGTACTTTTAATTCCTTGTCGTTTATCATTTAGACCCTCCCTTCCTTAATTATTATTTAGTGTAGCCATTGTTTTCTTGCAAAAACACAAGAGCATATTGACTTCAATTACGATTGCTAAAACTACTATACATAACATAATAATCTCTGTCATAGTATCACCCCCGCATTTCTTCATTGGAAATTTTGCATTTCTATTTTTGACATTGTTTACGATATCACACCATTATTTCTTTGTCAATAACATTTTAGAAATTTTTTCAACTTTTTTCTTTCCACCATTGAAATTTATTTCCATACGTGTTAATTTATATATGTAACATATCAATATAAGAAACCAATAGGAGGTGTTTGTTATGTTGAAAATGGGGAAAAGAATTAAAGAAAGACGTACTTATTTCGGTTATACATTAGATGAACTCGCAGAAAAAACAGGAATCTCAAAAAGCACTTTAAGCAAGATGGAAAATGGTAAACTAAAGACGATCAATAGAAGTTACATAGACAAATTAGCCGATATACTTGATTGCGAAGCTTCATGGCTTATGCACCTTGAAGATGCACCTGTTGTCCAATTAGCTTATTCTGCGCCCGGCAAAGAAACAATTAACCTAACCGTAGATTCTAAACCCATTATAGGCGAACAAGGATTAAGAGCTAAACTTTATAGAGCCGCCCTCGGTGTAGCTCCTGAAAACATAAATGTCGCAATCGAGTTATTAAAATCTCTGTCTATAAAGGGCGGTGATCAAAATGGCTAAAGCACGTTACAAACAAGGGAAGGATGGCCGATGGAGAACGGCGATCCGTACAGGGCAATATGATGATGATGGTAAGCCGATAACTATACGGCTATCCAGTACAAAATCATCGGCTGACCTTGAAAAGCAAGTGAGAGAATACAAGTATGAAGTGGAACACGGACGGGTGCATATAAGCAATGAGATACTTTTGAAAGAGTATGCCCCGCAATGGCTTGAAACGAAAAGGAATAAAAGCCAAACCACTTATCAGGAATATGAATACTTCGTAAAGAATCACCTTAAATCGCTCGAAGATTTACGGCTTGATTATATCAGACCGTCAGACATTCAACGGCATATCAATAACTATTCAGCCCATCCTCGGATGTGTGAAAAAATTCTGCTTACTCTCCGTCAGATTTTCGATATGGCGGTCAACGATGATCTTGTCATAAAGAACCCTTGTGGAAAGATAGCATTACCTCGACATATCAAAAATGAACGCAGACCGCTAACACAAGAAGAACGTAATATAGTTATGACCGCTAAAGGATTAAATGAAAAGGAACGCGCATTTATCCATCTGTTTTACGGTTCGGGATTGCGCCCCGCGGAAGTGTTCGCCTTAACGTGGAATGATATAGACTTTAAAGAAAAGACCGTAAGCGTAAATAAAGCATTGCAATTCAGCCGTACAGGAAAAACTTCTGTCGGATTACCCAAGACCGACAAGAGCATACGC
>Ga0310690_10008796_pt1 | contig 12749 bp, 10 predicted proteins | sample AusTroGonzalo_MG_2_FD_207661 | JGI IMG/M metagenome (GOLD analysis project Ga0310690, IMG submission 207661) | Bovine rumen microbial communities from tropical cattle in Woodstock, Queensland, Australia - Gonzalo_04 (v2) (version 2) | ecosystem: Host-associated > Mammals > Digestive system >...
CACGGAATAGCATGACAGGGGGCTTGGAAATGGTATGATATTCTGGATTTGCTGACTACAAAGCAGATTCAGAATGGACATTCGTGTTTAGCGGACAGTAATAATTCTTAACCTAACTTTGCCCCCTGATTTCTGAAATCCTTGCTCTCATTGCCCATTTCGCAGGCACATCTGCCTTACGCGGGTGAGGCTTATCTCCTGCTTCCTCGTGTCAAGCACCTTGACGCTCCTGGTGTCCTCTGCCAGCCCATAGTCCGTCAGACGAATGCGGCTCACGCACAGATAGTCGTAGCCCCTGGCCTTTATCTTCGTGAGCTTGTCCTCAGTGGCTATGCCTGCATTGGCTATTATACTTTCGGCGAGAGCAACATCAACATTGGCGAGAACGATGTCGAAGCAGGCTATTGGGTGGCGCGACCTTATTGGAACCGAGGCATCTGCACCGAGGCTCTGCGCCTTTTGATTGACTATTGCTTCAACGAGAAAGGCGTTCGCACCATCTGGAGCGACTTCTTCGTGGATAATCCTGCTTCAGGCCGCGTGATGGAGAAGTGCGGCTTTCGCGACACGGGCGAAATCAACTATTGCAGCCGCCTCCAGCTCGGCAGCGACCGCCCTGTGAAGGTGATGAAACTGACAATCTAATTCAAACTATGAAACACGAAATAAATCCTAAAGAATCCACTCGGGCGTATGCCTTCGAGATGTGGATGAAGGCGCCGATGCCGATGGTGACCTTCTTCAAGACGCTCGATGTAACAAGACTTGTGAAGGTCAGCAAACGAACAGGCATGAAATTTAATATGCTGATGTGCTGGTGCATCGGCAAGGCGGCAAGCGGCATCAAGGAGTTTTATATGCTACCCGAGGGCAATAAGTTGATGCAATTCGACAACATCGCCGTGAACACCATCGTTGCAAACAAAGAGGGCGAAGTCAGTTCGTGCGACATTCCTTTCAGCGAGGACTTATCTGTTTTCAATCAGAGTTACCTTCAACTCACGAAGCAAGTGGCTGAGACTTGCACCAATCGCGACTTGCCCGATAGCATGGTCATCGGCACATCGGCTTTGGCGCAGTACGACATCGATGGCGCAGTCGGCATGTATAGCGGTATCTTCAACAATCCCTTCCTCATCTGGGGCAAGTACAAACGCAGCTTCTTTAAGACAACTCTCACCATTTCCTTCCAGTTTCACCACACCCAAATGGACGGCGCACACGCCGCAAAGTTCTTGGATAATCTGCAAAAAGAAATCAACAACACACGTCACCTTTTGGCTTTTTGACTTGTTATTATCACGAATCGGTTCAAGAAAAACAAAAAGTTCAACAATAAAAACTATAAGAGAATGGATTATGATGCTATTACAGGTATGATATTCACGATTGCCTGTGGGTGCGTGCTTCCCATTTATAAAGCCCTTGAGGATTTGTTCCTCGCTCAGACACCACATTTCACAGACGGCGATGCCTTTATGGCCTCGCTCACGAAACGACTGGATGCTGTGGAGTACCTCAAACAGTATCAGGAGCAGACCATCCGTCGCTATAAGGTGGCGATGGTTGTGGCTTTTGTCGTTGGCGTCGTCAGCGGAGCTGTCACTATCGCGTTTATCCTGTCCACGCCCGCAGATGTGCCTCTCTTCACTTTTCAGATACAGACAGGCTTCTTTGTGTGGCTGTCCCAGAATTCTCGGATAATTGTTGCAACGATTCTCCCGTTGCTCATGACGGCAGGCATCATCAGCGTCATCAATAATGTTTTAGACATCATGCGCATGCGAGGTCGTCTGGAAACTATGTAAATAACTTTTCAAGCAGCTCGTGATATTTCAGTATTGGTATGCCGGCGTGCTGTTTCATATCGGTGAAGTCTCGGTCGCCACTGACAATGTAATCCACAGGAACACTCTCTGCCATTGATAGGAGATAAAGGTCTTTGGGGTCGCGGATGTCTGACTTAGCTTCGACAGTAATGTCAGTAAAGAAGCAAACATCATAAACCATTTCAAAGAAATAGTAGCGTGTCTCTGCGGAAATCAATTGATCGAATTTCTTACGAGCGATGACACCACGTATTTCGTTAAGCTGTTGTTCGCAGACATAAACCTCCACATCATGACGGCACAGCACATCTGCAAGTGACGAAAGCCGCTTGCCAATCATAAACGAAATCCAAAGGTTCGTGTCAAACAGAATCTTCATCGTCCTTCCCTGTAGGCATTAATTTCAGCCTGTATATCCTCGTCGGTCATCTGCTGGGTTTGGGAGCAGGAATTGATGAACCGCTCTACTGACGTGCGACGACGCCGCATCGTCCACCCCATGCGCCGAGCCAACGTCTCGACAAAGGCTGCATCCTGAACGGGAATGGATAATACCAAATCTTCCATATCTCTGCTGATTTACATATTTACGAGGGCAAAGGTAAACATTTTCTTTGATATATGATGCGATTCGCTTGTAAAAAAGATATAAAGCGGACGTATCGTGGGTTTCCGTCATTATAAGGGAAAGCCCAGCGACGAGCCGTTTGCGGTTATCTATAGCTTCACCGCTTTTCCTGTCTTGGCGCTGCGGATGGCGGCTTCGAGGATTTGTACGACCAGGATGTTGTTCTCCAGGGTGGAGAGGGCGGAGGGCTGTTCCGCTATCTCTCCCCTGACGAGGGCTTTCAGGTAGCGGTAGGAGTCGTCGTAGGGCGGCAGAAGTCTCGGCGCATTGAACTCCCTGCCTTGTCTGCCATCGACCAGAAGCTGCATGCGGTTGCCATTCCTTTGGTACGCATAGCCTCGCGAGCCATAGACGTACATGTCCTTTCTGTTCATCGGCCAGCACCACGAGCCCATCACTTGCACCGTGCAGCCGTCGTACTCCAGCAGAATCGTTGCATCGTCATCGACCAGGGGATAGACCTCCGGCTTATTGTGTTGCAAGACGGCATAGACGCTCTTTGGCTTCTGTCCGCCGAGGAGCCAAGTGGCAAGGTTCACGCCGTAGCAGCCAAAGTCAATCACGGCACCTCCGCCATTCTGCACAGGGTCGGTCAGCCACGAAAGGAACATTCTGTCGCAGCCAATCTCCTTCGGTCCCTGATGTCCGTCATAGACTTCGATGCGCGTGATGTTGCCAAACTGCCCACGTTCGGCAAGACTCTTGAGATGATGGTTTGCAGCGTACCATGTCGTTTCGTAGTTGGTCATAATCTTTATGCCGTGCTTCTTCGCCAGCTCCTGCATTCGGAGCGCTTGCTTGTAGGTCGTTGCCAGAGGTTTCTCCACCATCACATGGATGCCTCGCGGAGCACAGGCTTCGACGGTTTGCATGTGGTGCAGGATGCTCCCATAGTCAACAACGACTTCGGGCTTCTCTTTGTCGAGCATCTCGGAGAGCGAAGCGTAGAACTTCTCCTTGGGCAGACGACCTACGAGGTTGTTGTGGGCGCGGAAGTCATCGTTCTCTTCCGCCACGCCGACAATAACGAAGTCGCCGCGATTCATCGTATTGATAAGGCTCCAAAGGTGTCCGTGTGCCACGCCCGACACACCAATCCTTAACGGGCTCTCCGCCATCGTGAACAGAGACATCAGCAGACACATAAACAAAAGCCTTACTCTTTTCATAATCAGGAATTAAATTGTAAATAGTAAATTGTCAAATGGTAAATCTAAAAGTCTTTTCCCACGAACTCTGCTTCCTTGCTCAAGGCACCCTCCTTCGCTTTTGCTGAGGGCTGGCGGAAGTGATAGAAAACGCTCAGCACAATGTTCGGGTAAGTGGGACGCACCCACGTCTCGCTGCTCATGAGGGCTGAGGTGCGGAGGCTGTGGTAGCGGGCCGTATGGAAGATGTCGTGTGCCACGAGTCCCAGTTGCAACTTGCCCTTGAGGAGGCTCTGGCGGGCGGCAAGGTCGAAATAGACGTAGGCCGTTTCCCAGCCTTGCGTGAGGTGATGCCCGCTCACGAAATGTCCGTCGAACTGGACGGAGGTGTTCTTTGCCACGCGGAAGTTGTTGATGCACCCCACCGTGCTAGTCGTGTTGTGCGAACTGGTGCAGCCTTCGTAGGTGGCACGGAAGTTATGGAGGGATAGGTCTCCGTTGGCTGTGAGCTGCCACCAGCGGGTGGGCTTTGTAGTGACCTGTAGCTCGAGACCTTTGCGCCATCCGTTGCCGGCATTGATGATGCTATCCAGCGTCACACCGACATCGTAGGCCCTGCGGACGTAGTCAACCACTCCCGTCCTGCGACGTGCATAGACGGTTGCTGTCACTTGCGTCTTGCTTATCATCTTGCGCCATGAGAGTTCCATCGAGTGGATATACTCCGACCTCAAATCGGGATTGCCGATGATGCGCGTGTGGTAGTCCTCGTAGGTGATGTAAGGTTCCAGCTTCCAGATGCCCGGACGGTTGGTGCGGCGCGAATAGCCGAGCGTGAAGGTGCCTGCTTTGGAGGTGGTATAGGCGAGGTGTGCCGATGGATAGAACTCGGTATAGCTTCGGTGACGACTGGTGATGGTGGGCAGGTCCATGTCGTCCTTCACGTGGTCGATGCGCAAGCCTGCGTCAAACTGGAAGGGACCGAAGCGGTCGTTCACCTGAGCATAGCCGCTATGCGTTTGGCGGCGATAGTAGAAGGGAGCATAGAGGTCGTCCTGCCAAATGAAACTCTGCTGCGGCAGGTCCCAATAGCAGATGCGGTAGTCGCCGTGCTCGCTGTAGGTTGTGTATTGATAGCCGACCTCGAGCGTGCCTTGCTGTCGGTAGTGGAGCTTGTAGGAGAGCGAGCCGTCGCAGTCCCAATGATGTTCCGTCTCGTAGCCTCGTGTGCCCTCCTGGCGTGCTCCATTCAGGTCGAACATGTTGCTTTCCGTATATTCCTCCGAGAAGTTGTCGTAGCGGAGGCGGTTGGAGATACTGATCTCATCGCCTCGCTCGTTGAGTTTCCAAGTATAGCTGGTGGCAGCCTGAAAGAGGTGCTTCGTCAGTTTGTAGCGGTCGTGGCTGTCAAACATTGTCCATTGTCCATCGTCCATTGTCCATCGTTCATTATACATCATATCCCCGCCTCGCGGATTGATGGTCTTGCCGCCTTGCAGGTCGATGGCCAGCTGGTGCCAGCCGTTGTTGTATTCATAGCCGCCTTGCCCGATGAAGGTGCGAAAGTCGCGGAAGCGTGTGCCGTCGGCAAAGGAAACAACTCCCCCTAAAGGGGGCTGGGGGGTCTGTTTCTCCTGCTGGAACTGGCTCTTGTTGTGAATGTCGGAGGCTTGTCCGCCCACATATATATTGTGGTGACCTGTGCGATAGTTGATTTTCGTGTCGAGCGAGAGCGTGCCCCAAGTCGAGGCCGTGCCGTTGGCGGCAATGTCCCATCCGTCCGTCTCGCTGCGGCGGGTGACGATATTGATAATGCCCACGTCGCCATCCGTCTTGTACTTGGCAGAAGGTGTGGTCAGAATCTCGATGTCCTTGATGCTGGCTGCACCAATCATCTGCAAGGCCTCTGTGCCGGAGAGCGGCGACGGTTTGCCATCCACATAGACGAGGAACTCCTGACTGCCGCGATAGGAGAGGCTTCCGTCGGCATCAATGATGACGCCTGGCACCGCCCGCAACACGTCGAGCGCCGTGCCGCCCTGAGCCGTAAGCACTTGCGAGGCATCTATCCTCTGCCTGTCGAGGCGGTAGCTGATGCGCTGCCGCTGCCCATTGATGCTCACTTCGCGCATCACGGTGGTGTCGGGCAGCTCGGTACTTCCCTGGGGGAGAAAGGATTTTTCCGCTCCTTTGACGGGGAGATACATCCATGTTAAAAACAGGATGGAAAACAACAGTTTCCTCTGTTTATGCATAATAAAATCGTCTTTTTACCTTTGTTGCTGCAAAAATACTCAAAAATTTCGGAATTATTACGTCAGGAGGATAAAAAAGTCAAGACCATGCTTATCTTTATGGATTTCCCCTGCCTCAAAGTTTAATGTTAAACGGGCTTAATGTCCCGATAAATGAAATGCCTATGAAGACAGTATGTGGTCTTGACGTGCACAAAGATAATGCTTTTCTTTGTATCATGCGCGATTTGATGCTCAGCGAGGGTGTCGCGGAATGCGCCATGGAGAGCACGAGCATCTACTGGATTCCTGTTGGGCATGTGATTGAAGGCCATGTCGGCCCTCATCTTGCCAATCCCTATTTCATCAAGCAGCTTCTGGGCAAGAAGAGTGACTCAGGGACGCGGAAAGGATGCGCCCCTGACCGTCCATGATACCGCTGGCTCATGTAAGGCCAATAACTTTGTGGTGGAAACTCCCCGTCTCTGCAAAATGGCTAATGCTCCAATCGACGTAGGACCATCTGGTTGAGACAACAAGCTCGCAGAGGAAATTTACATGTTTAAAACCTCATTTCCCCACCATAAAGATAAGCATGCTCTTGGCTTTTTTAGAGGAAAGTTAGGAAACAAAACACATTTCTTTATCGGACTAACCTTTATTTCGAGAAATTGTTGTATTTTTGCCTCCGTAAACAAGAAAAACACCAAAGATATGGCAACAAAAACACCAGAGCAGACCATCATTTGGTTGAAAGCTGCACAGACACGCCAGCAGGAATGGCAACAGGAAGTAAGAAACCGCTGGGCATCAAAACAGCAGTCCTCAACGAACGCAACCGTATGAAGCAGCTTAATCTCGACCGCATCAACGCCAAGGCTCCCTATAAGGTAAGCATCGACGGCAAGCAGCTCGTATTTGAGACCCAATACGGCCTGCGCTACAAAATCCTCTTCTTACTGCCGTAACAGCAGACTTCGACCAAACTGCCATATCCCTGACCAACAAACCGGGCGAATAATAAATCTCCTTCATGCTGCTCATAGGGCAATGCAGCGTACCGCGAAGAGCAACGAAGCACACTGCGTTTAGAACCCGTCAAACCCATTAGCGAACTGCTTCGTCTCGCCGAGGAGGCAAACAAATTGTGAAATCGTAAAATTGTAAAACAAGTTATTTCACCATCATCTTCTTGCTCGAATACCAGACTAACATAGCTAACATATAAGAATCTGTTCCATAATTCCCCGAACAAAACAACCACAAACAACCGAATGAAAACGCCTCAAATCACCGAAAAACTTGCATCTTTCTTTGGTTGTTTGCAATAAAAGCTGTATCTTTGTGGCCTCAATGGTAATGCTATGGCTAAATACAAACAACGAATAGCAGACAGACTTCTTGAACGTAAGGTTCTCGGAAAAGGTGCCGTTCTCATTGAAGGACCCAAGTGGTGTGGCAAGACAACAACGGCAAAACAACTGGCAAAGAGCGTGCTTGACCTGGGGGACGCATCGGTGCTGAAACAAAGCACACAAATGATAGAGATAAGTCCCAAGTCTCTTTTGGAAGGAACGACTCCTCGTTTGATTGACGAATGGCAGGCGTTGCCTCCCATTTGGGATTCCATTCGTAGTGAAGTGGACAAGCGAGGGGAACCCTCTCAGTTTATCCTTACTGGGTCATCCGTACTTCCTGATGCCGATGAGACAATTCATAGCGGCACGGGACGATTCGCACATATCATGATGCGTCCCATGAGCTTGTATGAATCAGGAGAATCATCGGGAACAATTAGTCTGAAGGATTTGTTCGATGGCAAAACGCCAGAAGTTCAGCAATGTGACCTTACTATTGATGACATAGCCTATCTTACCTGCCGAGGTGGATGGCCGTGGGCCACATTGATATCCAAGGATGTAGCCCTTGACCAGGCATTCGACTATGTTGATTCCGTAACGAAGCGAGACATACAGCGAGTGGATAAGGTAAAGAGAAACCCGGAACGGGCGAGGCTGCTCCTGCGCTCGTATGCAAGAAATATCTCCCAGCCGGTTTCGTATGCCACCATTCGTAAAGACATGCTTGCCAACGATGCCAACACGTTGGACGAAGACACTGTTGCAGACTACATTAAGGCTCTGAAGAAGCTGTTTGTAATCGAAGACCTCGCCGCATGGAATCCTAATCTGCGAAGCAAAGCAGCCATCAGGACAAGCGACACACGTCATTTCGTGGACCCGAGCATCGGAACTGCTGCATTGGGGCTTGGTCCTAAAGACCTGATTAACGACTTAGATACATTCGGCCTTTTCTTTGAGGACATGGTCGTGCGAGACTTGCGCGTGTATGCAGAAGCATTAGATGGTCAGCTTTATCATTACAGAGACAGTAATGGCCTTGAATGTGACACAGTTCTTCATCGTCGTAATGGAAGCTACGCTCTGCTTGAGGTGAAACTGGGAGGAGAAGAGCATATTAATGCTGGTGCCATCAATATGATAGAACTTGCAGAAAATATAGATACTGATAAAATGCCAGCACCATCATTTATGGCAGTCATTGTTGCTGTTGGCAAGTATGCATATCAAAGGCCTGACGGCGTGTATGTCATTCCAATAGGCTGTATGAAAGATTAGTTTGCCTGAACATCTCACCTCACCATCACCTTGACTTTGTCGAGGTCTTTATCGCTCGGAAGAAAATGAGCGAGCTCAATTCTTCTCTCACTTAATCAAGACCTTCTTGCTTGTGCCGTCAGCGTAGCGGATGATGTTGATACCCTTTTGAGGTTTGTCGATCTTGCGACCATCAAGCGAGTACCAAACTCCCTCATTCTTCATTCTTAATTCTTCATTCTTAATTTCTCGGATGCCATCGGGGTCAACACTTGTAGAGAATGTCTGTGTCTCGCCGTAGAAGGTCTCTCCTTCAGAGGTTGTTACAAAGGCTACATAACAATAAGTTGTCTCATATTCAAGGTCCTCCAGTGTGGCAGTCATTACGTTGCCACTGGCCCGTACAACTATCACGTTGTCAGGAATGGATGCTGCCTTTTTTCGGAAAGAGAAGGAGGTGTTGTTCGGCCAATACATGAAGCCCTGGCTCGCCACATTGTCCGTGCCGCGCATAACGTAGCCCTTCACCTCTGCGCTGTTGCCTTGCACGGTGATTTGGGCGTAGGTGTGGACGGTCGGCTCGAAGTAGTTGGTGTTTGTCGGGTCGAAAGCCACCCAATCGCCATAGTAGCGGTTGCCGGTGTTCGACTCGTAATAAGGACGGAATCTCCAGAACTTTTCTGTGTATAGGTTACGGATATAGCCTTCCATTGAGCCTTCATAGAGATAAGCCACGCCTACATTTGAAGCAATATCATCCGGCCAGTCGTAACGCCGCCACTCAAACCCCACTTTTCCCTCTGCATCATCAAGGTTTGATGTAGCAGCCACTATGACATTGCCAGCCGAGATAACCTTCGGCTGCTGGGTCGTTAGGGTGAGGGCTTGGGTCTTGACAGAAGAATTAAATAATAGTGTATATAATACATTTTCAAGAGATAAAGTTAGAGAGAAACCATTGTATAACGTATTGGGGTCTAACCCTGTAATGGACTCTCCTTCTGCGTAGGAGGTACCAAATGCTTCAATGGCATTAGAGAATTCGGGATAGCCATTTGAAACAGAAGTAGTTATTGAACTTGCCGTAGTAGCGAATGATAGTTGAGGAAAGGAAAGAGTCCTGCCTGTCTCTTTTTCTAAAATGCCACTATAGCCAGCATTCCATAGTCTAAGTAATGTCTTCCCAGCAGATGTATATATTTTTGCAGTCTGGGGAAGAGCGAAGCTTCCGATGCATACCACACTGGTGCCAATTGTCACGGATGTTAGTCTTGTGCACTCATAGAAAGCAGCCTTGCCGATACTGGTTACGCTGTTGGGGATGATGATGCTTCTCAGTGAGGTGCAAAACTCGAAAGCAGCATCACCGATAGAAGTTATGCTGTTGGGAATGGTGATGCTTGTCAAGCCGCTACAATCATAGAAGGCATAGTCGCCGGTGCTTGTCACGCCATCGGGGATGTTGATGCTGGTTAGGCTGCTGCATTTATAGAAAGTAGAATTGCCGATGCTGGTCACGCTGTTTGGTATATTGACGCTTGTCAGGCCACTGCAACCATAGAAGGCACCGCTGCCGATGCTAGCCACACTATTTGGGATAATGATGCTTGTCAGGCCGCTGCATTCATAGAAGGCATAGTCACCGATGTTTGTCACGCCATCGGGGATGTTGATGCTGGTTAGGCTGCTGCATTTATAGAAAGTAGAACTGCCGATGCTGGTCACACTATTTGGGATGATGATACTGGTTAGGTTGCTGCAATATGCGAAAGTTGAACTGCCGATGCTGGTCACACTGTTTGGTATATTGACGCTTGTCAGGCCACTGCAACCATAGAAGGCACCGCTGCCGATGCTGGCCACACTATTTGGGAAAATGATGCTTGTCAGGCCGCTGCATTCATAAAAGGCAGAATTGCCGATGCTGGTCACACTGTTTGGTATATTGACGCTTGTCAGGCCGCTGCATTCATAAAAGGCAGAATTGCCGATGCTGGTCACACTGTTTGGTATATTGACGCTTGTCAGGCCACTGCAACCATAGAAAGCCGCACCTGAAATGCTCAAGGTCCCCTCTTCGATTGTAACATGGGTTCCACTGGGCATTTCCCCTTTATATCGATAGGCTACTTTACCTATATAAATAAGGCCATCAGGCTGATTGTTATACCATATTGTTCCTTCAAAAGCCCTATAGCCAATGTCTATTACGCTGCTTGGAATAGTGATACTTGTCAAGCCGCTGCAACTAGAGAAAGCATAGGCACCGATACTGGTCACACCATTGGGAATGACAAGGTCCTTTATCTCTTCATCATTTAGATACAAGTGCTTTGCATAAAAAAGAGGATTGGACGCATCACTTCTAAAAGAGATATTGCACCACGCTGCTATATCTGTAATGTGAACTGCTGTCAGGTCACTGCAACCATCGAATGCATTGTAATCGATGCTGGTCACACTGCTTGGGATAGTGATGCTCGTCAAATCACTGCAACCAAAGAAAGCATAGTAACCGATGCCAGTCACGCTGTTTGGAATAACGGTACTTTTGCAACCTGCGATAAGTGTATTACTGCTTGTTTCAATGATGGCATTACAATTATCACGGGAATCATATTTTGGATTCCCTGATGCAACAACAATGGAGGTAAGTTTACTGCAACCTGAGAATGCATTGTGAGCTATGTTGGTCACACTGTTTGGGATGATGATGCTTGTCAGACCGCTGCAACCAGAGAAGGCACCGATGCTGATGCTCGTCACACTATTTGGGATGCTGATGCTTGTCAGCCTGGTGCAATCATTGAAGGCTAACTCACCGATGCTGGTCACACTGTTGGGAATGGTGATGCTTGTTAGGCCGCTGCACCAAGAGAAGGCATAGTCACCGATGCTGGTCACACCATTGGGGATGGTGACGGATGTCAGGCCGCTGCAGTAAGAGAAGGCACTGTTGCCGATGCTGGTCACACTATTGGGGATGGTAATGCTTGTCAAGCCGCTGCAACTAGAGAAGGCATAGCTGTCGATACTGGTCACACTACTTGGGATGGTGATACTTGTCAGGCTTGTGCAATTATAGAAGGCTCTTTCGCCGATTCTGGTCACACTGTTTGGAATAATGGTACTTTTGTTACCTGCGATAAGCGTGTTACTGCTTGTTTCAATGATGGCATTACAATTGTCGCGGGAATCATATTTTGGATTTCCTGATGCAACAACAATGGAAGACAGATTATGACAACCCCAAATAACATTGCTGCCGATGCTTGTCACACTCTTGGGAATGTTCAAAGATGTCAGGTTCTTGCAGCCATAGAAGGCATTGTCGCTGATGCTCGTCACGGTGTAAATCAGATTGTCATATATCACTGATGCAGGAATAACAACAGCACCAGAGTAATCAGAGGTATAACGAGGATTAGTATCACGTGCTTTCTTATATGTCACTGTTGCCTCAATACCTGAAAAGTTGTAATATATGCCGTCAATTTCGGCATCGTAGGCATTGGCAACCAGCGGCAGCACAGCCATAACAATAAGAAGAAAATAACATTTCATATTTATTTGTTTTTAGTTAGTATGCGCAGACTTTTCGCCATATGCTTCACGGTTCACCACAAACCACCCCTAATAGGGGAAATCTCGCCCTGTGGGGCAGACCCAATAATAGGTGTAGCTCTTTTACTTACGGTGGTGATTATGAAGCTATCGAGCAAATGTGATTGCAATGCAAAATGCAGCGCAAAGTTACAAAATTACTTATATATAACATATTTTTTGCAAAAAAAGATTTGAAAGAAGCAGAAAAAGTCCTTACGCTTTGCAATATCAAAAGTATGTCAGGAGAGCATAATACCTTAATCCGAATTGGCAGAGTGCCTAACCGAGTGCGGACTTTGGGAAGAATCTTGCGAAAGGGTAGGGGATAGAATAGATTTTTTGCGTTTCCCTTGCAGGGGAAGGATTTAATTGATAACTTTGCAGGCGGAATCTCCTAAAAAGCATACAATCAAAAACTTACAATACAATCTATGAACAACAAAACGAAAGTAGGGATGCGAGGCCTCGCGTCCGTGAAAACAATGATGCTCGCGGCATTGCTAGCCGTTGCTCCGTTGGGAGCGGTGGCACAGAACGATGCCGACAGCTATCCGACCCAGACGGTCAAGTGGGACAGGGTGCCTGTAGAGAACCGTGAAGTGATTGAACAACTCTTTTCCGAAATGACTCTTGTTCCCGAAGGCGAAGGGGTGAAGAAGTTCTACATCTCTACTCATGAAGTGCAA
>Ga0310690_10008798_pt1 | contig 12748 bp, 6 predicted proteins | sample AusTroGonzalo_MG_2_FD_207661 | JGI IMG/M metagenome (GOLD analysis project Ga0310690, IMG submission 207661) | Bovine rumen microbial communities from tropical cattle in Woodstock, Queensland, Australia - Gonzalo_04 (v2) (version 2) | ecosystem: Host-associated > Mammals > Digestive system >...
TAATCACTCTCGTCCAGACAGATCATACCACGATTTCTTTTTCTTTTCAATCAACGATCATGGAACGTCAGGCTGAAATGAAAGGGTATTAAATTTGCTTTTTGATGCAAAAATGAAGTATTATATAAAAAAATACTGCCACCCGGTCGAATTCTTACGTATCAACTGATGACTGGATTGATTACGCGACACGGAAGGAGAGAAAAACAATGATCGAAAAGAAAAATGACAAACTCATCAGGGATCTGGCAGACGAGGAGCTGGAAAAAGTCAACGGCGGTATCGATATCGGAAGTATCTTCGAAGATACCAGGCTGAAATCCTTCGGAGACAGAAATGATGATCCTGATAAAAAACGCCCGGTGAAATATCCGGTTGGGCGCCCGGCAAAAACCACCGACAGAATGGCCTGAGACAATCTTTTTGGCTGGCATCTCAAGCACCCCCAAATGCTTCAGGGGGTGCTTTTTCTGTTCCCTTTTCTCATTGGCCTTTTCCCTTCGTTTTCCGAATAATCCCGCGGTCAAAAGTAATCAATATTCCTGGCAGGAAGGCCAGAATCAGGATGATCGCCACCAATGACCCGATGGACAGGGTATTCACGATGGCGGTGATGGTCGGATCCCCGAACAGCCTGCCGATGATCGATGTCACCAGCACCAGGATCAGCCCCGATGTCGCAATGGTATGGATCGCGCCTTCGTAGGCCCTCTGCGTAGCCTCCCGAATGGCGCATGCCTTTCGGTGCTCCACATAGTAATTTGTGAACAGAATCCCGTAGTCGATGGTCGCCCCCATCAGGATGCACTGCACGATCAGGAGCGCCAGATAAAAGATGCTGTTCCCCGACAGCCCGATGCCGCTCACCGTCAGGAACACGCCCGTCTGCACAATCAGCACCAGGATCAGCGGGATGATGAAGGACCGTGTGGTCAGCAGCACGATCAAATAAATCACCGCCGCGGTCAGGATCGTGATGAACAGGTATTCCTTCCCGAAGGATCGCGACATCTCCAGGTTCATCGCTGAATTGCCGATCAGGGAGATTTTCCCCGCGAACTTCTCTTCGCAGGCGCCGGAAAGCTCCTCTAGGAATCGGAACGTCTCCGGGGATTCGTCCGGGTATTTGGTTGTAATGACCATTCGGGAATGCTCGGGCCCCGCCAGCTGCCGTTTTCCGTCCTCCAGCGTTTCCCGGGCTTCAGCCAGCATGGTTTTCGCTTCTTCCCCCATCATCGGCGCGAACCGCGGATCATGCTGCACCGTATCGTACAGGAAGCCGAACAGCTCTTCCAGCGTCATCTTCCAGGCCGGATCGCTGTTTTCCATCCCCGCCCTGTACAGGAACAGAAGCTCCAGGGCATTTTCGTCCATGCCGGGCGCCAGCGCGGAAAACAGGTCTGCCATCTGCTGCGGCGTCATCGGGCCCAGCATGCTCACCAGGCCGGCAAAGCTCCCGGCCTGGCGGACCATCCTCCGCTGCTCCTCGGTCATGTATTCCGCAAACATTTCGTTCCCCGCCACATGCTCGGAAAGAAAGGCCAGGAATTCCGCCGGTGTCATCTCCAAAGTCTCGCTGCCCCCGAAGCGCAGATAATAAATCATGGAAAGCAGGTCCCTGTCCAGCTTCATCCCGCCCTCCATGGCCGGAATATGCGCCGCCATTTCCTCCGCCGTAAACGGCGTGCCGAGCATGGTATACCATGAGGTAACACTCCGCACCTTTTCGTCCTTTTCCAGCAGGGCGCAGATCTCGGGGATGGCCGGCTCATCCCGGTTTTCGTACACCAGCACCAGCGTATTGTCCGCCGGGAAAGTCTCCGCCACCGGGTCCTCCCTCTGCAGCGTGTACACGATGCCGGTCTGCTGCTGCAGGATGAACGCCGCGACCATCAGCACAGCGAAAGCAACGGTCACCCCGGTATGCATTTTGTCGGAGAAGCGTGCCAGGCCCCTCATCGGGATGCGCGGGGACTTTTTCGCCGTTTTCCGGATCAGCCCGTCGCAGGCAATCAGTACTCCGGGCATCACTGCCAGCACGCAGAACATGCTCAGGAAAACGCCCTTCGCCAGCACCACGCCCAGGTCCATGCCGATCCGGAAGCTCATGAACACCATCATCAAAAGCCCGGCCACCGTCGTCATGCCGCTGGAGACAATGGAGGGAAAAGCGTTGTCCACCGCGGCTTTCATCGCCCCGGCAATGTCCTCGTTTTTCGTCCGTTCCTGCTTGAAGCGGTTGCTCAGGATAATGGAGTAATCCATGGAAAGCACCAGCTGGAGAATGGACGCCATGGAGGACGTCACGGTGGATACGCTCCCCTGAATCAGGTTGGTGCCTTGGTTAATGGCGACGGCGATCCCGATGCCCATCAGGAACAGCACCGGTTCAATCCAGGATCCGCACATCAAAAGCAGAATCAGCAGAATCGCGCCGACGCCGCACAGCAGGATCCATATGGGTACCTCCGGGATGCCCACGTCGTCGTCGTGCCACTGAAGCGCGTATTCTGGAAAGTCCCGGTCCAGTACCTTCCCGATGGCCTTGATTTCCGGGGATTTGTATTCCGCGTCTGTGCTGATCACATACAGGGTGCGCCCGTCCTGGTGGTACTCCGCGCTCTCCGCCTCCCAGGCGACAGCCGTCACGTTCGGAATGCTTTTCAGCCGGTCCCGTAGCCCCTCCTCTTCCTCCGGTTTCAGCCCCTCGGCCATCACGCGAATGGTCTGGCTGGTCTGCATCGGGGGAAACTCTTCCGCCATGATGTCGATCCCCTGTTTCATGGCGGATTTTTCGGGCAGGTACCGGGTCATATCCGTATTGGTCTCCACCAGCGTCATCAGATACAGGCAGACGGCGGCCGCGATCACCATCACCGCGAAAATCGCGCGGCGGCGGTCCACGACGAAGGATGCGAAACAGGTCCTCGCCTTATTCATCCGAATTGGTTCCCCCTTGTAAGTATTCAGAGTCATGCCCTTTGCTTTTGTCTGCTCGTTGTTATCATACCATGTTCCCCGAGGCTTTGGGAAGGTTCTCTTTTTTTTCGCTTCCCTGAAAACTGGATTTCTGCATTTTTTTCGCATTGTTTTCGCCAAAATACCCCCCTCGATACTGGAAAATGCTTCCAAAACATGTTATACTGTATGTACTTGTCGGCTGATACAGCCGGGATAATTCGGAAAAAAATCGCCCGCCAAACGGTGCTGTCCGGCCGGAAGCCGCCGGACATGCTGAGGCCGAAAAAAAGCCGCCCGGAGGGATGAAAACGTGCGAATGGATAAACGCTTCCGAAAATGGATATCGGTGCTCCTGCTGCTGGTGCTGTTGCTGGCGGCTGTTTCCCCTGCGGCGAAGGCGCAGGATGCCGGCCGGAAGGTCGTGCGCGTTGGCTGGTTTGACTCCTCCTTCTGTTATTGGGATGGTTTCGGCCGGCGGTGCGGCATCGCCTATGAATATCAGCACAGGATCGCCGCCTACACCGGCTGGACCTACGAATACGTGGAGGACAGCTGGCCCAACCTGCTGAAGATGCTGATGGACGGGAAGATCGACCTCTTGAGCGATGTTTCCTATAAGCCGGATCGGGAGGAATTCATCGCCTATCCAGACCTGCCCATGGGCACGGAGTCGTACTATATCTTTATCGCCTCGGAGAACGGGGAGATCACCGCGGATAATCCCGCCTCCTTTTCCGGCAAGCGCATCGGTGTCAACCAGGGCAGCATCCAGGAGGGCTACCTGAAGGACTGGGCGGATAAGTACGGGGTTTCTCTTGAAATTGTCCCGCTGTTGACGGAAGAAGATGACTCCATGGACATGGTCATCAAGGGTCGGCTCGACGGCTTTGCCACGACCTATTCCCTTTCCTCCAAGCAGAAAGTGGTTCCCGTCTGCCGCATCGGCTCGTCGGACTATTTCTTCGCGGTGAATAAAAACCGCACGGATCTTCTGGCCGAGCTGAACGTGGCGCTGGCCGGCATCCGGGATGAAGACCCGTATTTCACCGAGCGGCTGGCCGAGGAGCACCTGTATGATACCAGAACGTATATCTCCCTGACGCCGGCCGAGGAGGACTGGCTGGCAAGCCACAGCACTATCCGGGTCGGATACCTGAAATACTTTTTCCCATTCTGCAGTACGGACGAAAAAACGGGCAGGCTTACCGGCGCGCTCAATGACTACCTGATTCATGCGGAAAGCCACCTGAATGAAACAGGCGTCCGTTTTGAAACCGTTCCCTACGCCACAGTCTCCGCCGCGCTGGCTGCCATGAAAGCCGGGGAGGTGGACTGTGTATTCCCGGTCTTCCTGAGTGATTACGACGCCGACGAAGCCGGCGTACTGCTGACCAATCCGGCCATGAAAACAGGAATGAACACGGTCATGCGCGATTCGGAAATCCAGAGCCTGAGCCGGAACAGCGAGCTTTCCATCGCCATTATCGCCGGTGAACCGAATTCCGAAACCTTTATCAAGGAGCAATATCCCTCCTGCCGCTGGCTGGCTTTCCCGGATGAGGCAGCATGCTTTGAGGCGGTTGCCTCCGATAAGGCGGACTGCGCCCTGGTCAGCAACTATCGGATTCCGTCGGTCGAGGAAACGATCAAACGCCTGAAGCTCTATTCCGTGCCGACCGGGGAACATATCCCGATGTCCTTCGCGGTCAACCTGTCGGACCGGGAGCTGTATTTCCTGCTGAACAAGACAGTCCTGATGACGGGAAGCGGAGAAATGGATTCTGCGCTGGCCTCCTATATGCACACGAACCAGAAGGTGACCTTCCTCCAGTTCCTCCGGGATAACTGGATTTATGTCATCGCAGTCCTCACGGTGCTGTTCTCCCTCATCGTTTTCCTGCTGCTGCAGCGACTGAAGTCGCAGCGGAAAGCCCATGAACAGGAGCGGCTGCTGGCGGAAGCCGCCGAAATCGCGGAGCTGAAGCAGACGATTACCTCCCTGCTGGACAATTTGCCCGGCATGACCTTCACCAAGGACGCGAACACCGGCGCCTATCTCGCCTGCAACCAGGCTTTCGCGAATTATGCCCATAAAAGAAGCCCGGAGGAGGTGGCCGGCCTCACGCCCGCGCAGCTCTTTGATGAGGAGACAGCGAAGCATTTCGCCGAGGATGATCGGATGGCCCTTTCCATGGACGGGCCGTATATCTACTTCGATGATGTGGCGGATACCTTCGGCAGCCGCCGCCAGATCAAATCCACCCGGCTGAAGTATACCGATGCCACCGGGCGCCTGTGCGTTCTCGGTATCCTTCAGGATGTAACGGACCATGTCCGCATCCATCGCGGCGACGCAGCGACCGGTGAATCCTATGAAAAGGCGAGGAGCGCCGGCATCATCTATTCTCACATTGCCCAGGCGCTGGCCCGCGGATATCAGGACCTGTATTATATTGACCTGAACACGGAGGAATTCATCGAATACCGCACGGATCCCAAAGGCGGAAGCCTGACCGAAGCGCGGCGCGGCTGGCATTTCTTCGAGGAATGTCAGGAGGAAGTGGATCAACTCGTGTATGCCGAGGACCGGGAAGCCGTGAAGAAGGCCCTGGACCGCAAAACGCTTGTAGCCGCGCTGGACCAGGACGGCACGTTTATGATGACCTATCGGTTGGTCATCAACCAGGTTCCGAAGTACGTCAACCTGACGGTCACTCGCATGCAGGATGACGACCGCTGCATCATCCTGGGCGTGATGGATGTTGATGAGCAGATGCAGCAGCGCAGCGCGGCCGCAAAGGTTCGGGAAGAGCAGGTTGCCTATTCCCGCCTCAGCGCCCTCGCCGGCGACTTCCTCTGCATCTACGTCGTGGTTCCGGAAACCGGGCGCTACCGGGAATTCAGCGCTTCCGCCGGGTTTGATTCCTTTACCTATCACAAAGAGGGATCCGATTTCTTCGCCGACGCCCGGGAGCATGGCGGCGAGGCCCTCTGGCCGGATGATCTGAACCGCTACCGTTCCACGCTGACGAGGGAAAACGTACTCGCGGATATTGAACGCCACGGCATCTTCTCCCTGAGCTACCGCCTGAAGATGGAAGGCAAGCCGCATTATGTCCAGATGAAAGTCGTCACGGTGGAGGAGAAGGAAGGCCGCCGCCTGATTGTCGGCGTCAATGATATTGACGCACAGGTCCGCCAGGAGGAAGAATATGCCAATCACCTGGCCCGGGCGAAGATCGAGGCCACCGTCGACGCCCTGACCGGGGTCAAAAACCGGCATGCCTATCTGATGGCGGAGGAGCGGCTGAACGCCCAGATTGCCGAAGGGGTATCTCCGGAGTTCGCCATCGTGATTCTGGATGTCAATGACCTCAAGAAGGTGAACGATACCGACGGGCATAAGGCCGGCGACCAGTATCTCCGGGATGCCTGCAGGATCGTGTGCCGGCTCTTCAGCCACAGCCCCGTGTTCCGCGTCGGCGGGGATGAATTCGCCGTCATCGCACAGGGGGATGACTACGCGGATATTGATAATCTGGTCGGCCGGATGCACAGCATGAATGAGGAATCGCTCAGCTCCGGTGGCATCGTGATCGCCTGCGGTATGGCGAAACGGGAGGATGACGCGAACGTGGCCGCTGTGTTTGAGCGTGCGGACCAGCAGATGTATGAAAATAAGGGCACCCTGAAAAGCAGGGAAAAATAAAAGAAATATATTAAGGTAGAAAGTATGTATTATTCCGCGATCGGCGTCCTCGCTGTCCTGATTCTGTTCATCGTGAACTATGATATCCTGTTTCAGCGGCAGCTCTCCTTCGGCAAGCCCGCCTGGCATGTGTACAGGAGGTTTCTTTTCGCTGTCCTGGCCTATTTCGTCGCGGACATCCTCTGGGGCATCCTGGAAAGTCGGAAACTGGCGAACCTGCTTTTTGCCGATACCACGCTGTATTTCGTGGCGATGGCTGCCGGCGTGTCCTTCTGGGCGGAATTCGCCATTGCGTATCTGGATGAGAACTCCTCCTTCGGCCAGGCCCTTGTGCTTGCCGGGCGAATCATCGCGGGCCTGATCGCGTTGCTCGCCGTCGCCAACATTTTCACGCCGGTGCTGTTCACGGTGGATGCTGACAGCGTCTATCGCGCCCTTCCGGTCCGCTATGTCATATTGGCCGCCCAGATTCTGCTGCTGGTCACCATCTCCTTCCATGCTCTCTCCTCCATGCCGAAAAAAGGCAGCGCGCCGGAAAAGCGCCTGCGCTATCAGATCCTGGCATCCTTCGGGAATATTATGGCCATTTTTCTCCTTGCCCAGCTCTGGCTTCCCTACTTCCCGCTCTATGCCATCGCGTATATGCTGGGCACCAGCATGCTGCACGCGTTCGTGGTGAACGATGAAAAAGAGGAGTATCGGCGGAATCTGAAGGAAACGGAGAAAGTCGCCGAGCTCAAGGAAACCATCACCTCCCTGTTGGATAACATGCCCGGCCTGACCTTCACGAAGGACGCGAAAACCGGCGCGTATCTTGTGTGCAACCAGGCGTTTGCGGACTACGCCCATCGGGAAAGCCCGGCCGATGTAGCGGGCCTCACCGACGCGCAGATCTTCGATCCGGAAACAGCCGCCCATTTCGTGGAGGATGACCGGATCGCCCTTTCCCTCAGCAAGCCCTATATTTTCTTTGAGGATGTCCCGGATGCCGCCGGAAACCAGCGGCAGTTCCAGACCACCAAGCTCAAATATACGGACACAGCCGGCCGGTTGTGCCTGCTCGGCATGTGCCAGGACGTCACGGACCTGGTGAGCATCCGTCACGAGAATATCATGAATAAAGAGGCCTATGAAAGCGCCGTCTCCTCCGGCCTCATGTATACCCATATCGCCCAGACCCTTGCCCGCGATTATACTGAGATGTTCTATGTCAACACGGACACGGAAGAGTATATTGAGTATAACAAGGGCGAAGGAAGCAGCGCCTTGGTCGAGGTGCGGCGCGGGTGGCATTTCTTCAGCGACTGCACGGCCGAATTGAGCGAAAAGGTTTACGGGGATGACCGGGAGGCTTTCTGCCGGGCCATGGTCCGGAAAACGCTGATGAAGGCGCTGGACCGGAAAAACACCTTTATCATGACATACCGCCAGCTGGTCGGCGGCAATCCGGTCTATACCAGCATGAAGGTTTCCCGCATGGAAAGTGACCGGCAGTATATCATCATCGGCATGATGAACGTCGATGCCGAAATGCGGGATGCCATGGCAAAGAGCGAAGCCCTGGCGGAAGCCCTGAGCGCCGCGGAGCAGGCCAATAAGGCCAAGAGTGCCTTCCTGTCCAACATGAGCCACGAAATCCGTACGCCCATGAACGCGATCATCGGCCTGGATACGCTTGCCCTGAAAAAGGACAGCCTGGATGCGGATACCCGCGATTATCTGAATCGGATCGGCGAAAGCGCAACCCACCTGCTGTCGCTGATCAATGATATTCTGGATATGAGCCGCATCGAATCCGGCCATATTGCCCTCCGGAAGGAGGAATTCTCCCTCCATGATATGCTGTCGCAGATTGAAACCAGGGTTCTGCCCCAATGCAGTGCCAAGGGCCTCACGTATGAGTGCCGCGTCCTGACTCCGGTGGACGATGCCTATATCGGCGATGAGTCCAAGCTCCGGGAAGTGCTGATGAACATCCTGTCGAATGCCGTCAAGTTTACGGATGCACCCGGCAGCATCACGCTGACCGCCGAAAAAACCGCCTCCTTTGAAACCCGGGCCACGCTCCGCTTCCGTGTCCGGGATACCGGCATCGGCATGGCGCCGGAGTTCCTGCCCAAAGTCTTTGACGCCTTCTCCCAGGAGGATTCCAGCAACCGGAACAAATTCGGCGGCACCGGCCTCGGCATGGCGGTCACCAGGCGGATTGTGGAAATTATGAACGGTGATATCAGCGTCACGTCCGAAAAAGGTGTCGGAACGGAATTCACCGTAACCGTGACGCTGCAGGCCGCCAATGCCAATGAAGCTTCTCCGGCCGTCCCGCTGGATCCCCGGGATCTGTTTGTGCTGGTGGTGGATGATGCCCCGGTTGATGCGGAGCATGCCCGGGCGGTGCTCGAGGAAGCCGGCATCCGTGCCGAGGCCTGCACCAGTGGGCAGGAAGCCCTGCACAGAATGGAGGAGCAGCACGCAAAGCATCAGCCCTATAACCTTGTGCTGATGGACTGGAGCATGCCGGGAATGAGCGGCAGGGAAACGGCTGCCGAAATCCGCAAGCAGTTTGAAGGGGAAACCACCGTCGTCGTCATGACGGCTTACAGCTGGGACGACATCCGGGAGGAGGCAAACAGCGTCGGCGTGGATAACTATCTCCCGAAGCCGCTGTTTGCCGCGAATATCCTGGCGGAGCTGGAGCGGATCTCCCACCGCAGCGGCCTGGTTTCGGCCCGGGAAAAGAAGCGGGTTAGCCTGGTGGGCCGCCGGATCCTGCTGGCGGAAGATCTGGTCAGCAACGCCGAAATCATGATGGATCTCCTGGAGCTGGAAAATATCCATGCCGACCACGCCCTGAACGGCAGAATCGCGGTCGATATGTTTGAATCGAGCGAGCCCGGAACCTACGCGGCAATCCTGATGGATGTCCGCATGCCGGAAATGGACGGGTTGGAAGCCACCGCCGCCATCCGGGCGATGCGCCGGGAGGATGCGAAGCGCATCCCGATCATTGCGCTGACCGCAAACGCCTTTGATGAGGACGTCCAGCGTTCCCTGCAGGCCGGAATGAATGCCCATCTGAGTAAACCCGTGGATACCGACCAGCTGGTCCGGGTGCTGGGGGAACAGGTTTATCTGGCGGAGGAATCCGTGAAGCAATAATCTCTTCCCAGGAAAAGAAGTCCCTAAAAGAAATCTCGGAAAAAGAAGTTCCGGAAAAAAGCAATGAACCAGGCAGGAAATCAGGGAATGATGAAGAATAAAAATTTCTGTTCCCGACCGGGCCTGGTTTTTTGTGTCCGTGTGCCATGAAGGCCGTCCGGGAGAAAAAGAAGGGCAGAAAGAAGAACGGAAAGAAAGGCTGCGGGAAGGGGTTATTAGGAACCTTCCCGGCACTGTAAACGAATATGGAAAAGAAATATCGTCTCCTGGTCATCAATCCCGGTTCAACGTCCACGAAAATCAGCCTGTTTGAAAATGAAAAGGAGCTGTTCGAAAGAAGCCAGTTCCATGATGCGCCGGTCCTCCTGCAGTATTCCCATGTCAACGGCCAGGTTCCTTTCCGTTACCAGGTCATTCTGGATATGCTGGCGAAGGAAGGCGTCGATCCGTCTGATATTGATGTGTTTGTGGGCCGCGGCGGCAGCGCCTGCACCCAGCCCGGTGGCGTAACGGTCATTGACCAGAAGCTCTATGACGATACCGAAGCGGCCGTCGGCGGCAGCGAGCATGCCGCCAAGCTGGGGGTCATGCTGGCCTGGAAATTTGCCCTCGACTATCATCGCCCCGCCTACACCCTGAACCCCACCAATGTGGATGAATACTGCGACTACGCGCGGCTGACAGGCATCCGCGGTCTCTATCGCTCGCCCCATTCCCACGTGCTGAATCCCAAGGCGGTGGCGGAAGCCCATGCCGAATCCCTGGGCAGGCGGTATGAAGACTGCAATTTCATCGTCGCCCATATCGATGGCGGCGTCACCGTCAGCGCCCATGATCACGGCCGCATGGTTGACGGCACCATGGGTGCCGACGGCGAAGGTCCCTTTGCCCCGACCAGAATCGGCAGCGTGCCGGTGCTGGCGCTGCTGGATTATCTCGAAACCCATTCCATGGATGACGTCCGGCGGATGTGCTCCCGCTCGGGCGGCTTTGTCAGCCTATTCGGCACCTCGAACTCTGATACGATTCACGCGCTGGTGGACCAGGGGGATAAAAAAGCCGTTCTGGTATGGAACACTATGATTTACCAGATCTGCAAGCATATCGGCGCCATGAGCGCGGTCCTTGCCGGAAAAATCGATGCCATTCTGCTGACCGGCGGTCTCATGCGCTTTGAGGATATCACGGTGGGAATCCGGGAGCGCTGCGGCTGGATCGCCCCGATTCATGTCTATCCGGGCGAAATGGAGCAGGAGGCCATGGCCTTCCCGGTCCTGAAGGTCCTCCGCGGCCAGGCAAAAGCCATGACCTACAGCGGGAAAAACGTATGGCAGGGGTTTGAGGGCGTCACGTTCTGACGCGTTTCCGCCCCTCATCCCCTGCCCCGTTCATTTGTTTTCTCTTCCGGTTTTTTGCCTGTTCACGGCCCAAAGCTGTGTTCAGGCTTTTTTCTGCATATGCAGCCAGTGGTATACGCCCTTGTATCCGATCTTCTTGTAAAATTCGCTGCCCCCGCCCGTCATAATTTCGGCTCCGAGCCCGCGCATCGTTTTCTCGAGCTGGGACAGCGCCGCGGCCGCCAGCCCCTTGTTCTGATGGGCGGGAACGACGCAGAGCGGCTCCAGGTATGCCAGCTTGTTTTCCGGAACCCACCACATCCCCGCAAAGGCCACATACTCCTCGTTCTCGTCGGCGATGACAACTGTGTAGTCATAGGTCGCGTGGGGCGAAGGGGCAATCGTGGCCCCCAGCACGTTCTGGTAGAGTTCATGCGGGCTGAATCCGCCGGCTTTTGTCGGAATGTCCCAGTCGATAAAGGGCCCGCCCTCCTCGCTGCTGAAGCCGTCCCACATGCATTTTGCTGCCTTCAGGGGATCGATCTCCCGGGCCGGAACAAAGTGGTACCCTTCCGGTAGCGGGTAGTCCAGCCTTCCCTTCCGGAAATCAAAGATGTAGTCCAGCTCTTCGAACACCGTACGCCATCCCCGCTTTTCGGCTTCTTCGATCAGCACCTTCTGCCCGCTCAGGAAATACAGCTCCCGCGGCTCGTCGAATACCGGATAGGCCGTCTCGGCATACGCAATCATCTCCTCCGCCAGGAATTCGTATCCGGGACGAAGCACAAAGAACGTGGATGTCACCGGCTGCTCATAGAACACGAACCCCACCGGAAGGTCGCCGTCCAGCCAGAAGCGGTTCAGGCGGAGATACTCCCCGTCCAGCCAAGGGCTTGTCACGGCGTATTCGAAAAAGGGCGCACAGGGGCCGTTCGTCTCTTCCTGGTTGTATACGTCTGTCATGAGCTTCCATACCAGCTCAATATCCGTCAGGATCTGGAACTGTTTTGTTCTAATGTTCATCGTTCGTCTCACCGCTTTTCATTTTTCCGAAAAGGAACCAGCCGCAGGGCCTGCCGCCGTCCTCCCCTTTCCTGCATTATACAAACTGTCCGTCATCGCTGTCAACGTGCTCCCCACCCGCTCCGCCCTTTCCGGAGCAAACTTCGAGTCACAAAAATTTCGAGTCACAAACCGAACCCGACACCTGGCGTATATCGCCGTTTTAGTAACACTTTTTTTGAGTGTCACCGCCATCTAAGCTCTCCACTCTGAACGCTTCACTCTGATATAAGTTTTAGTAACACTTTTTGTTAGTATCACCGGCCGTGAACCAACCTATGGTCATTTTCTTTACCAGATTCTCTATCTTTTCTGCCATTTTCTTTGATCTGGTTTTGAGTGTACTGATTTTTGAGTATACTCAACCAATAGTTCGTTCCTGTTTGAGTTTCAGAATTTTTGAGTTTCATCGACGCTTTTCCAGGTTGTCGAGTTTCACTTTTTTTGAGTTTCACCGGCGTATATCCAAAGTGGTTTCGCCGCTTCGCCAATTAACCCTATTCGCCGCCTATTCGCATAT
>Ga0310690_10008799_pt1 | contig 12747 bp, 5 predicted proteins | sample AusTroGonzalo_MG_2_FD_207661 | JGI IMG/M metagenome (GOLD analysis project Ga0310690, IMG submission 207661) | Bovine rumen microbial communities from tropical cattle in Woodstock, Queensland, Australia - Gonzalo_04 (v2) (version 2) | ecosystem: Host-associated > Mammals > Digestive system >...
CCTTGGGAGCACGGACTACAGGCAAGGACTCCATGAATGACTTGAATTCCATCGCCCTACGCTTCTGCGCGTCATGAATTTCCGCGCACTTCGCCTCAAGGCAGTCGCGCACATACTGGTTCAGGCTAGTGCCATTTGCCTCGGCCCACTCGCGCACTTCCTGCACGATTGCGGGCGGTATAGACAATGTAATGCTCATCTTCACCTCCTTAACGGAATACCCGTCCTACGTTCGCACGTATTATATCAAACCAGTGTGCCGTGCGTCAATGGTATGGACGGCTATATGTGATGGGTCGGCTGTCAAGATTCTTGACCGCCGACCCATTCTAACGATGTCAATACCGTTATTGGAAGCTAATGGCTTAATACACCATGAACAATGTCGGGCGCTTCGTGACAAGCGTATAGACGGTGTATTCCACTTCGCCAATCGTCTCAGTGCCCGTGCGCACCGACTTGCCCGCGACATGTGTCTTCACGGTCTTGCTTGCACTCGCCGGGATCTTCAGCGTGCCGCCATCGAGATATGTGTCGCCCGTATAGAGCGGAGCAACAGAAAGAACGAGCGTTCCCTCGCCGAGTTTCACAAGACCAGCATCCTTGCCAGTCTCCGCATCAGCAACCTGCGCTACCAGCGCAGTCGCCCAAGTATGCACTTCGTTTACCGCATTGGAGAAGCAGATTGGCGCAGTAGACTCTACAATGCGCGACGACGGATCGTCTGTCACATCTCCGCCGAAGGCCAGCGTGCCGCCGCCAAACGTGATGCGCGAACGATAGGTGGATGCGTCCTTTGTCCAGACAAACGCCGCATCGTTCGTTATCAACAGCGTTCCATCGTTGATTTCATACTTGCGCAAGTACTTGCCGCTGAAGGTCAGCGTGCCAGCGCCGACTTTTCTGAGGCAGTGCCCGCGGTTGCTGTCATTCACCCTGTCAGGAAGGTTAGAATCGACAACGAGATTTTTGTAAGTATCCGGGAACCATTGGCCGCCAAGAGTGTCATCCAATCCAAGATGACCCACCTCGATTGTCTGGTGCTTGTAACTTGTCTGATTCGCATATTGGATACTCCCCCTAAGAGAGCCAAATCTAAACGTCCCGCTTTGGACCTTCGTAAAGCAATCGGCTCCGCTGGAATGTACATCCCAAATCGCGTTGGTTGAAGATGCACTCTCTGCCGTCAACTGGATTGCATTTCTATCCTGTGTATCCTTTGGCGCACTGATAGTTCCCTTGAAACCAGAGTTGTCGCCAGACAACACATGGCTGGGGCGCGTTCCGCCGAGCGTCAATGTCCCAGCGCCAGTCAAATTGCCCGCGATGCGCGTCGTTAGATAATTAGCAGAAGGCGTGACGCTGACAGAGCCTACGATCTCAAGGTCATTGGCGATTGTGGTTTCAGCATTCACGTAGAACCCTGCGCCGTCGTCAAGCGAAAGCTTGCCGTCGCCGGTATAGGATGGCGAGCATATCTGCGCGCCGGAAATGGCGACATTCGTGTTTGCAATAAACGCGGCTATGGTTTGGCGAGAGCCAAGAACCACAGTCCAGCCCGCGAATTCCTCTTCCTCCGACGAAGGGAACTGGACAGTATCAGACTCCCCGGGGAGTGCGACGGGCGTTGCCGCGCCAACGCGCCAGTTGGAGAGCGTCGCCCAGGCGGTTTCGTTCTCACCCGGAGTCCATATGTATGTCGATGCAACACGCGTATTGACGATAGTGCCAGCATCGCCGTCGTACTCAGCCGTCCATGGTGCATTCTGGGTGAACGTCAGCACCACTCCCGTATCGAGCACGACGTTCGTCACATTGACTTCCGTCGTCCCAAGGTCTAGCGCCGCAGACTCGTAAATCGTGAGAATGCCGGACTCATAGGCTTCAATTGCGGCAACAACAGTATCATAAACAACGCCGTCAATGTCTGCGGCGCAATGCTTGATAGTGACAGTGCCCGCAGAGACATCCACCGTCGCGCCACTGCCAGAAGCAAGTGTATATGTAGAGCCGTACGGAATGATGAGCGTCTGTCCGACGGACACGGAGACAGGCGCCGTAATCGTCAGCGCGCCACCGGTGACGGTCGCCGCGCCAGTTCCAGTTACTGTCACCGAATCGACCGTACGGTCAAGTCCGGACAAGCCAAATGTCGTCCCTCCGGCAAGCGTCAGCGGGACACTGCTCGGCATCGAGACCATCCCCGAAATCGACCACTTATTGCCAAGATAAGCTTCGGTGCGCTTGCGGACGGCGCAGCCAGTGTCGGTGGTGTTGAACCCGACGAATTCCGCAATGGCTATGTCGCCGCTTGTTCCACCAAGTTGTTCAATCGTCGCACTGCCGTTATAGTACCCTGCGACCGTAAGGACAGTCTCGTAAGTACTGAACCTAATGTCTGACGTTCCTCCGTTCTGCCAAAGACTACAAGCCGTGCTAGATGTCCTCAAGCAGCTCCAATAGTTGTTGCCGGAATTGCGCTTGCCAATATAGTTGTTGCTGACATTCTTCTTGTACAGTATCGCTCCAGTTGCGGAATTTGAATAATAGCGAATTGCCGCAACTGCGGACTGCACCTTGTCGCCCGTGAATTCCGCCTGAAGCTGGCTATTGTTTGTCCTGACTACCTTCTTTCCGCCAAACACGCCTTCAGCCGCAACGTATGTCATCGCAGACGCTTCATTGGTGTAGGAATGCCCGTTCACGAGAGACGCCCACTCAGTAACCTTGCCGCCGGTTTCGGTTATTGTGGTGGCGTCGGAAGCGTCAACCCAAACGTATGGTGATACGCCGTCCATCGAGTTGTCGATGATCACGCTGCCACCTTCGACGACAAATCCTGCCGTCGGTGCCGCCACACCGGCAAACGTCAAAGTGCCAGAACCCCTCTTCGTCATTGCCGCCGTATTGACCAACTTAAGCGAGACCGTGATGTCGCTGTCGGAAGCGACCTCGCCAATTGTAATCTGTGCGCCATCATACGCATCAAGCACGGAAGATGCCGTAGCGGACAGATTGGAAACGACTATGCTACCCTCGCCTTCCACACGGATTCCCTGCGTCGTGCCAAGAGTAATTTCGCCAATCGTATAGTTTGAGCCGTTAATTTTAAGGCGGAAAGTACGGTTGCCGGAAGTTGCGATGTTTCCGCCGCCAGTTATCGCGCCGATGGTGTTCTGGGCAGCGAAATTGTTGAAAGTAATCGTTTTACCAGTCGCAATTTCGAGCGACGACACATTCAACTGATAGTTGCTGTTGCCTCCGCCATTGATTGTGATATTCTTCGTAACAGCAATGCTCTCGGAAGACATGGCTTTCACCAGCGTAATCGTGTCGCCATCATCCGCCGCCGCGATTGCATCGCCGACGGTGGCGTAGTTGACACCATTGCAAGTCGCGACAGGCTCCACGAGCGAGTCTCCGGAGAAGGTGCGGATGTCGCCGGTGCCGGTGAAGGAGACAGATTGGACCATTATAGCATCATCATCGGCAGAGCGAAACCACTGAGTGCCCGCCGTGTCGGCGAGGACGGTCAGCGAGCCAGCAGGCGGCGTGATCGAATAGCGGACGTAGCGGACATTCGAAACGGTCGCAAAGTCCATGGTGAGCGTGAACCAGACGTTGGTAAGATCTGCCGCGTTCGCATAAACGAGATTCGTCCAGACTCCAGTCGTGCCGTCGGAGACATAGGCCGCAAGAGAATGATCGACGCCGTTAGCCGAATAGATTGCAAATGCACCCTGTGCGCCGCCCTCGGGGTCAGTAAGCGTGTCCACCGGCACAGTATTCACATTGACAGACACTGTCTCCATACCTGTCGCAGACGCAAGCACGGCTGGAGTGAAGGTGAGCTCCTCGTCCGGAGCGTCAATCGTAAGCTTTGTAGCCCCCTCGCCAGCATCAGCATCAGCAACAAACTTTGCCGTGCCTGTCGCGGGCACAACAGTCCATGAACCCGCTCCGCGCGTGATGCCAGTTGTAGAGTCCTGCGCGATGACCGTATCTACCGTCTGCGCCGTAAAGCTCGCGTCGAACCAGTCGTTCGTTACGAGAGTCTTTCCGTCAAACCCTGCGGCATTGACGGTTAAAGCGCAGCACGCGGCAATCGTTGCAGCGAAGATCGATGCTGTCTTGCGGAACATATCTATATCTCCTTTCTATAAAAGCATTACCTGAAAATGACCCTGAACGGCGTAGTCGCAGGCGCGACGCAGAGACTACGAGCGTTGCCAATCGTCATTACCTTTAGCACCCACTTCGACGCGTCAACCCCGTCGGGAAGCGTCAACTCAATAGCGTTCAACTTCGCCTTATTGTAGCCTGTGATTGCCGTCGCCGACGCAACGACATACGGCTGCCCAGACATGAACGTAGCGGCAGAGAGATCTATTGTCGTGACATTCGTGATATCGAGAGTGCCCTCAAACAACTTCCATGTCTCATTGCCTGTAAGCGTGGTATTGGCGGGATATGCGAAGCGAGTCGGCGTTACGCCTGACAGCGTTCCCGCTGAAAACGGGTTGAAGACAATGTCGGAATCCGAAGGCAGTACAAGCGTACCCTCCTCAACCGTCGTTAGACCTGTGTAGAGCGGCACGGCGGTCAGCGTCAGCGTTCCGGCACCCTTCTTAGTGAGGCCACCGACGTTGGTGTCGGCAAGTGCCGTCGACCATGTGTGCACCTCTTCCGTCGCGTTCGAGAAGCAGATGGGTGCGGTGGAATCGACAATCAGCGACGAGGCATCTGCAAATGCCGTAGTCACCGAATTTGTGGTGATCGAGCCGTCACCGTTATCCGTGGTGTCGTATATCGTTGTCTTTCCTGTGATTGCCATCGTGCCACCCTCAAACGTGTAGCGGGTTTCTTGGTGCACGGAGTTCGTGCCGTGCGCAAGCGTAACGACGCCATTGGCAAGGAACACGTTACGAACACGGTTTGCCTTAAGCGTCAGATTGCCCGTGCCGACCTTGCGGATGTCGTTGCCGCTACTACGCACGCGCCAGTTACCCTTGCTGTCCTGGCCCTCCGAGTAGCAGAACGAACCGCCCAGCGACATGTCCTTGTTGAGCGCGCCGATTTCCAGCACATTCTTGGCATAGCTCATGGCATTGAAGTAGAGGTTGCCGCTCAGACTGCCGAACTTGACAGTCTTGCTGTCGAAGTGCAGGAAGCCGTCGCTGCCGCCGCCGGCAGAATAGACAGTCCAGTCTGCAGCCTCGGATGCGGCCGTTTCAGAAGAAAGGAACACATTATTGCGGTCATTGCTGTCCTTCGGGGCAACGATCACGCCATCAAACCCAGAGTTGTCGCCCGCGAGCTCATAAGTCGGCCGCTCACCCTCAAGCGTCAACTTCCCGCTACCGGAGATATCGCCGTAGAAGTGGGTCCTTATGTACGTCGTCGACGGAGTCACGGTAACATCCCCGGCGATTTCAAGGTCATTGGATACCACCGTCGTCGCGTTGACGTAGAAACCGGCTCCGTCGCCAAGAACAATCGTACCTTCGCCGCGGTACATGGGCGAGCATATCTGCGCGCCGGAAAACGCGACATCGGAATCGGCGACAACCTCCGCAACCGTCGTCCGCGCAGACAACACGACATTCGTCTTGTCGACAAGCCCAGCAGGGAACGCCGCCGTGTCGATCGCGAGCGGTGCAGTCATGGCCGTCACACCTCCGACCGTCCAGTTTGCCGCGTTCTCCCACGCTGTGTCCGCCGCGCCAGTCCACGTGAAGGCCTGCGCGGTACGAGTAGCCTTAACGATATAGCCAGAACCGCCATCGGACTCGACGGCAACTGTCGCGCCTGGAATGGCGACTGCGTTCGTCAGTGCGTCGTAATCCGTACCCTCTGCGAGTACAGTGATGTTGAGAACAGTCGTATCGTCCTCCGTGCCGGCGAGAGGAACAGTCAACTTGCCGCCATCGCACGAAAGTTCCGCAATCGTCGTCCCCTGCGGCACTACAAGAATGCCATCTTCAACTGCCGTTTTCGTAGTGTGCGTCGGCGCCGTCGTAAGCGTCAGTGTGCCAGCGCCCTTCTTGGCGAAGCCGTATGGCACACGGGCGTCAATCAGTCCACCGCCCCAAACATTGTCAAGGCCTCTATCGTCGAACACGACGGGAGCCGTCGAGTCAGACGAGAACTTGGACGGAGGATCGACCGTCACGCCATCGGCAACGCTGAACGCGCCTCCAGCGAAAATCATCGTGTCCGGGAGAGCGGTCGTAGAACCGATGATGTATGTACCGTTTTCAATTGTGATGTTGGGTATCTGCGAGCCAGTGAACGTCAAGTCCGCCGTGCCGACCTTCTTCGTGTTGCTCGCATAACCGCTACGGGCAATTGTGCCGCCAAACGAGCAGTCCTCGTTCTTGCCGCCGATTTCGAGCGTATAGCCATAATATTGAGTGCTCTTCGTGTTGTTGTTGCCGTCAAAATGCACTTCACCGTTTATCGCGCCCATCTGGTAGGTCACATCGGATCCGCCACCGCCACACAGAACATAGTTCTGGCCGCCGCTGTTGTAGGTTGCGGCAAGATCGTACGTAGCGAGTCCGCTAACGGCATTGGGTGCCATGAACTGGATGCGGGCAGCGTGTTCGTCACCATCACGATGGTCGGCGATGGAGCCACTAAACTGCGAGGCGTCTCCGTAGAAGTAAGCCTGGTATCTGCCGCTTTCCGTGTTGCTGCGGACGACGAGGCGTCCGCTTCCCGACATGGCGCCGCGAAAATACAAAGAGGCATAGCGGTCGTTTCCGACGCAAAGCGTGAATGTGTTGGTCGTTCCCTCGACGATTTCGACGGCATTCGAAATCTGCGTCTCTGCATTAACGGCTTTAGTCGCATATGGCACGTTGATGTTGATGCCGGCCAAGCGAAGCAAACCCTCGCCGCCGACGATGAGAGGCGCCGAGTTATTCGAACTTGCCGTTCGCACGCCGCCGGAACCGTTTCCAGAAAGGGTCAACGTGCCATCCGTGAATATCTTTCCGACGGTGACATAGCTGTTAAGCGTCAGATTTGCGCCCGAAGGGAACTGCGCAGCATCGCCATACGCGTTCGGATACGCGTTCGCCGCCTCGCCGCCTTCCGTCAGCGACCAGTTGGAGCCGTTCGCCCATTCGGCGGAGTCGTCGCCAATCCAGTAGTAGGTCTCCGCATGTGCGCTGCAAGCACATAGCGCACACATCGCTACGAGGAGAAACGAAAGAATTTTTGTTGTCTTGTGCATCATGGCTTTACCCCTTTTTTCCGTTGCAGCGAAGGCACACACCCCCTGCCGACGCACATATGATAGCAAATTCCGAAAACCCGCGCCCTACCCGATGGTGTAGGTGCGTAAAACACCGAAAACCCGTGCAAAAAAGTCGACGACAGGCGATGCTATTGACGGGCAATTGCGACAGGCCCGACGAGCCCCGATTTCAGCACTGGGCGCTTGGAAGCGTCGAGTTTCTGGTAGTTCATGTCTACCATGTTTATGTCGGTGAAGTATTTCCAGTCGACCTTGTTCAAGTCGTTCCACCTGAGCCGGTTGGAGCCGAGGTTCGTGACCTCGACCTCGAGGACGTTGCCCTTCTCCTTGAGGACTCCCGCCGGAATGGGAAAGTCGTAGGGCGGCATAAACCTGACTCCGAGATCGCGCCCGTTGAGCTTCACGCGCGCGATTTCACGCACTTCGCCAAGAGATAGCGAAGTTCCCTGCGACGCGTCGAACTCCGTCTTATAGAGCATCGTCCCCGAGAAGAACTCGTCGAACGTCTCCCAACCGACAAGCGAATTGAGCTTGCGCGGCGCAGGAAGCGCGGGCCCTCCGCAGACCGGGGAAACCTCCCATGGTCCGGCGATTGGCGAGTTGTGGAGTGAGGGAGTGGAGGAGTGGGGGAGTGGGGGAGTTGCGAAGAAGTTGTGGTCAGGCGAATAGGCAACAATGAATAACGAGTGACCGGGTGCGATTTCGACGGGCTCGCACCGATTGGGTTCGATATCGCCCGACATTGGGTTCATAACGCCATACGGCTTTTCGCCCGAAGAAACGACACGCGCGACCGTCCCTGTGTTGACGACGAAATACGCCGTCTCGCCGTCCTTCTTCCATCGCGTCGCCAACAGCCCCGACTTCGCATCAAACGGCATCTTCCTAACACTCTTTAACAACTCGTATCTCGGCGCCTCCGGATCGACCACCACCGCATACTTCTTTGCAAGCCCATCCTTCACCATTCGCGGCGAAACATAGTCAAACGCATAGCCCGCCTCGTACAGCTCCGTCGCTACCTTGCCGATCTTCTCGCCGTAGAACCATTCGCGATTATGGACAGTCATTTGCGCGACTTCACCCTTGTGCTTCTCGCGGAAACTCGTCGGATCCCACAGGATCGCAAGATCGTTGTCGGGCGTCCATGTCTGGAAGAGAGACTGGCACCGCGTGATGTACTTGTTCATCGCCCCCATTTCGCGCCATATCGGATTCCGTGGATTCATCTCTATAGACGCATAGAAGCACCAGCCAGGCCAGACGGCTTCGACAGGCGAGTAGCAACAGCCGTGGAAGAACATATGGTTCACACCGGAGAGAAAGAGCCGGTCGATGAACATCTTGATCTCCTGAGGCCGCTCGCAAAAGTGCTCGTCGATCCATGTGCAGCTTTCAGACGAGACGAGCTTCGTCCCCTTCACATGCGCGGCGGACGAGGCGAATTTCGAGATCAGGATGTCACGGTCGTTCTTGCCGAACATCTCGGTCTCCGGGATGTCGGCAAGCGCATAGAAGTCAAGCCAGTTAGAGGGTGCGCCATGCGCTTCGTTGCGCGTCAAATACCCGTTCTCGCGGCACCAATCCGTCCACACTTTGAAGCACGCAAGCTGCGACTCGTCGACATCGCCTCCATTCTTCGGCTTCGCGCCGTAGTATTCGTAGCTGTCGTGGTAGAAGGCACGCGGAGGCATCGCGACGAGTATGTCCGCGTCCGCAGAAGCGAGGCCGTCGCACGTCACGCTCTGCGCCGCCTTGCCGAACCACTTGTCGAACTGCGCGACATGAAGCTTCATCGCCTCTGGGTCAAACGGATCGAGCATATAGCCTGTGCCGCCAAGCCCGGCGCGCTTTACCTTCATCCCCGAGCTCGCTGCGTGCTCCTTGTCGATCCACGGCCCCCCAAAGCACCAGCCCGAGCCCATCGTGAGGTCGATGCCAAGTCCGTTGTAGCTTGCAAGCCCTGCCGCCAAGTTCCACGCCTCGATCCACTGAGGGGAAAGAAGCGGTTTCCAATTTTTCTCGTAGCCACCCTTCGCGCCATAGATCGGAATCACGTGGAAGCCGCCAAAGCCCTTGTCGGCAAGCTCACGGCACTGATACTCCAGCCCGGACTTGTCTACCGCAGAGCCCATCCACCAGTTGTAGGCCCAGGGTTTCATCTCCCTTGTCGGCTCAGGCCAGAAGAGAAATCCCGTGCTATTCGACGAGGTCTTCGCCTTGCCTACGCCAAGACCGTTGAAGCGGTTTGCCGTTTCGCCATCGGAAACAATCTTGGTGTCGACTTCCTTGACAAACGCTCCATTCCTGTAACACTTCACGGAAAGTCCGTCCGTCGACACCATGCGCAATTCGCCTGGGCCAGCGAGCTGGATGTTGCCCTCCTTGCCTCGCCAGAGAATCATCGACTCACCCTCACTGGCGACAACGGTTTCGTCAAAGGCAATGCCAGTCACGCGGCGGACGAAAACGCCATCGGCCACCACGCAAGTTCCCTTGCTTTCAACGACGTTTCCCGCAATCAACTGTTCGTGCAGAAACACGAGGTCGCCGTCGCGCCACCGAGCGGGGCAGGCAAACGTCTCGCGGCCAAGCAACACCCGGCGATCCTCACCAAGAGGCCGCTTGCCGAGAAACACGGCGTAGTAGTCATCATCGCCGCCGTCTTTCATCTTGACGATGTCGGCGTGGCCGGTCGCCTGCAGGGGGCTTCCCGCACCGCGATCGCGACGCGTGACGAGCGGATTGGTGCGCATGGACTCGTAAGGTCCCCACACGCTCTTTGACTTCTTGGCTGTCTCCGCATGGTAGAAACCCGTGCCGCCTTCGGCATGTAGCAGCACATATTCGCCGTGGATCTTGTAGATGTGAGGGCCCTCCGTATATTCCGCCTTCGGGAAGACACCGCAGGATATGTACTCCCTACGCCCGACAAGCTTGCAAGCCGCAAGGTCGATCTCCTGAACGAATATCTCATTGTGGCCGACCCACTTTCCCTCCCTTGCAGGCACGTTCTGGGTCCAGTATGCCTTGCCGTCGTCGTCGAAGAAGATGCTCGGGTCAATGCCTCCGTCCGCTCCTTCGACGTGGACTGGTTCCGTCCACGGTCCGGCGGGGTCCTTCGCCGTGGTCAGGTAGTTCTTGAAGCCGTTCCCGGAATACGTGAACGCGATATAGTATGTTCCGTGGCAAAACCTGATCGTCGGCGCCCAGACCCCGTCGTCGCCGCTGAGCGGCCCGCAGCCCTCCGCATTGGAGTCAACGCTCGTGTATTGCGGCCCGAGGGCATGGCCTGCGAACGACCAATCGCGGAAGTTCTCACTGCGGTAGATAGGCAGCCCCGGCCGCCACAGGAAAGTCGACGTAACGAGGTAATACGCGCCGTCGTGCCCGAGGCACACGCTGGGATCGGGATGGAAGCCCGGCAAGAGCGGCTTTGGCGCCTCCGTGCAGACGCCCGCAAGCGCCATGATCACGGCGAATGACAACGCACAAAATTTCATATGACTGTTTTTCATAGATGCCTCTATTATATCATTTAATATGCGCACCTGTGCTGCACCCACTAGTTATAAATGGGTCGACTATCAAGATTCCTGACCGCCAACCCATTGTAATTTACCGTATAAATACCGCTATTGGAAAATCAGATGTCGCGGCGACCCGCGATGGCGCGCTTTAGGGTAAGGGGGTCAGAATAGGCGATGCCGGAGTCGGCGGGAAGCCCAAACGCAAGACGCGTGACCTTGACGCCTGCCCCTTTAAGCACCTCGGCGATGTAGCCGGCCGTTGCGTCGCCGTCCATGTCGGTCGAAAGCGCGAGAAGCACCTCGGAAACGCCCTCTCCGCGCACGCGTGCGACGAGCTCGGAAATCCTAAGACGCTCGGGGCCCATGCGGTGCGCGGGGGAGAGCTTGCCGCCAAGCGCGTGGTATCTGCCGCGGAACGCGCCCGACGCCTCGATCGACACGATGTCCGCCGGCTCCTCGACGACGCAAATGACGGAACCGTCGCGCGTCGCGTCGGTGCACATGTCGCAAGGGTCGCGGTCTATCGTCGTGAACGCGCCGCAGCGCGAGCAGCACCGCACGGAATCGTGGGCCGCCCTTAGCGCCGCGACGAGAGGTTCCGCAAGACGCGCCGGCTCGCGGACGAGCGCAAGCGCGGCGCGGGAAGCCGAGCGCCGGCCGAACCCCGGAAGCTTCGCGAGGCACTTCTCCAGCTCGGCGACAGGGGCTATCATTTCCCGAAGAGGCCGCCTGCGCCGCCCGCCTGCATCATCTTCTGCATTTCGGCCTGCGTCGCGTCCTTCGCCTTCTTAAGCGCACCGTTGACGACATTGAAGAGCATCGTCTCAAAGCGCTGGGGCTTGCCCGCCTTGACCTCATCGTAGGCCTCGGGCGTAATCGCGATCTTGTCGATCGTCATGTCGCCCTTCGCGATGACGGTGATGCCGCCATTCGAGTACTCGGCCTTGATCTTCTGGATTTCGTTCTGGATGCGCTTCGCTTCGCTGCGCATCTGCATTGCCTCTTTTATCTGGTCAAACATTCCCATAGTGTGGTTCCTGATTTAAAAGTTGAAAAGTTGAAGAGTTGAAGAGTTGAAAAGTTGAAAGGCTGAAAGGTTGGAGGGTTTAGACTTCCAGCTTGCGACCGGACAAGTCCTCGTATGCCTTTAGGTAGATCTCGCGCGTGCGCGAGATGACGTCGTCGGGAAGGACCGGCCCCGGCGGCTGGTGGTTGAAGTTGATCGAGTCGAGCCAGTCCCTGACATACTGCTTGTCCAAAGACGGCGGGTTCTTGCCGACGGCGTAGCTCGAAACGGGCCAGAAGCGCGACGAATCGGGCGTAAGCACCTCGTCCGCGAGGATGAGCGAGCCGTCCGCGTCAAGGCCAAACTCGAACTTCGTATCGGCGATGATGATGCCGCGCTCGCGCGCGTAGTCCGCCGCCTTCGAATAGAGCGAGACTGTCGTGTCGCGGAGAAGCGTCGCCGTCTTTTCACCGACGAGCTGGACGGTCTCGGCGAAGTTGATCGCCTCGTCGTGGTCGCCGATCGCGGCCTTCGTCGTCGGTGTGAAGAGGACTTCATCGAGCTTCGAGGCATTCTCGTAGCCCTCGCGCAGCTTCATGCCGTTTACGGTGCCGGACTTCTGGTATTCCTTCCAGCCCGAGCCCGTCAAGTATCCGCGGGCGATGCACTCGACCTCTACCATCTTGACCTTCTTGACGAGCATGGAGCGGCCGCGAAGGTCTTCCTTGTAGGGCTGGAGCTCGGCCGGGTACTCGTCGACGTTCGCCGTCACGAGGTGGTTCTTCATGCCGAAAAACTCCATCCAGAAGAGGGATAGCTGGTTGAGGACCTTGCCCTTGTCGGGAACTCCGCAGGGGAGGATTACGTCGAAAGCGCTGATGCGGTCTGTCACGACCATCAGAAGCTTGTCGCCAAGGTCGAATACATCGCGGACCTTGCCGCTCTTC
>Ga0310690_10008800_pt1 | contig 12746 bp, 13 predicted proteins | sample AusTroGonzalo_MG_2_FD_207661 | JGI IMG/M metagenome (GOLD analysis project Ga0310690, IMG submission 207661) | Bovine rumen microbial communities from tropical cattle in Woodstock, Queensland, Australia - Gonzalo_04 (v2) (version 2) | ecosystem: Host-associated > Mammals > Digestive system >...
ACCGCCCGCGTCAACCTCGTCGAGGGCAGCGGCGCATGGACCGTGAACAAGGTCGCGCTTGATGAGTACATCACATCCGAGGCGCTTCGCGACTACCTCAAGCAACCCGTTGCCATCAGCGGCTATGACATGACCAAGGTCGATGTCGTCGTGTTCGCCAAGGGCGGCGGAATCTCCGGTCAGGCCGGCGCAATCCGCCACGGCCTTGCCCGTGCGATCGTCGCAGCCGACGAGTCGACGCGCGCGGCCCTCAAGAAGGCCGGTTGCATGACCCGCGACAGTCGCATGAAGGAGCGCAAGAAACCCGGTCAGCCCGGTGCCCGCAAGCGCTTCCAGTTCTCGAAGCGCTAATTGGCGACATGGCTTTCGGCTTTCTCAAGAAAATCGTCTCCGCAATCACCGGCAAGGCGTCGCCCAAGCAGGACTCTTCCCGCCCGAAAAAGGACGGGAAGAGCGGCAAGGGGCGTGGCAGAAGCCGGCGTGGCGGAGGCGGTTCGCAGCAGTCCACGCAGAAGGGTGGCGACAGGCAGCGCCAGCAGCAAGGCGGTCGATCCCAGCAGCAGCGCGGCGACAAGCAGCGTACGCAACAGGGCGGGCGTCCGCAGCAGCGCGGCGACCGTCGCGGAGACAGGCGCGGAGGGCGCGGGGACCGTGGTCGCCGTGGCCCCGCCGTCGTCAATACCGCCGCCGACCAGATGCGTCCGGGAGGCGAGATATCTGCAGAGGAGCTTGCCGAGCGCAAGACCGCGCACGAAGCCTGGTCGCTGGATTCCTTCGTCGTAGAGCCGATGGAGGGCAAGAAGCGCTTCCACGACTTTGACCTTCCGTCGGAGGTGATGCACGGAATCGCCGACCTTGGCTTCAAGTACTGCACCGAGATACAGGCGCTCAGTCTGGAGCAGGCTCTCGCCGGAAAGAACATCGCCGGCAAAGCGCAGACTGGATCCGGCAAGACGGCGGCGTTCCTCGTGGCGATTCTGACGCGGTATCTCAGGACTCCTGAGAGCAGGGCGAAAACCGGAGGAACCCCGCGCGCGCTTGTCATAGCGCCCACGCGCGAACTCGTCATTCAGATATGCAAGGACGCCGACGCAATCGGCAGATACTGTGCGCTGCGCAGCCTTGCCGTCTACGGCGGAATGGACTACGACCGACAGAAGCAGGAGGTCAAGGGCGCGCCAGTGGATCTGCTCGTTGCGACTCCGGGACGTCTCCTCGACTTCGTGAAGTCGCGCGTGATAGACCTCTCCAAGGTCGACACATTGGTGATCGACGAGGCCGACCGGATGCTTGACATGGGGTTCATCCCTGACGTCAGGCGCATCATGAGCCATCTTCCGCCGAAGCAGAAGCGCGCCACCATGCTGTACTCGGCGACGCTGAACGACACTGTCATGCGACTCGCGCTGAATTGGATGGAGGAGCCGTTCAGGGCCGAGGTCGAGAGCGAGACCAACGCGACTGACACCGTCCGCCAGGTGGTCTACATAGTTCGCAGCAAGGATAAGTTCACGGTTCTGTTCAACCACATTGCGCTGCATCCCGAGGCGCGCACCATCGTCTTCTGCAACCGCAAGTCCACTACCGAGGACGTTTATGAATCGCTGAAGGTCCGCGGGGTCTCGGTCGAGATGCTTTCGGGCGATGTCAACCAGAACAAGCGCCTGAGGGTGCTCGATGCGTTCAGGGACGGCGAGGTCAAGGTCGTCGTCGCGACGGACGTGGCTGGGCGCGGAATCGACGTCAAGGGGCTTGAGTATGTCATCAACTTCGACTTCCCATATGAGGCGGAGGACTACGTGCATCGCATCGGGCGCACCGGCCGCGCCGGCTCTACGGGAATTGCGATTAGCTTTGCCGACGAGGACGAGAGCTTCGCGATACCTGAAATCGAGGATTTCATCAAGGAGCCTCTGAAGTGCACGATGATCCAGGACGACGATCCGCTTCTCAGGCAGATACCTCCGCGCGGCACTAGGCTTGGCGAGGTTGACGCGACGGCCAAGGCCGCAGTCGACGCGCGCGAGGCCGTTGGCGAGGAGGAGAAGGCCGCCGCAGCCGCAATGACCGGAGTCGCAAACGCGACGACGGGCTCTGGCGCGCCGGCGATACTCAAGGAGGACGCCCCCCAGCGCGAGCTGCCGACGTTCGAACACGCGCTCGAGCCGAAGGCGCCGCCGCCTGACGAATCAGACATATACTCCAAGCCGGTCGGACAGACCGAGAAGCTGGAGGAGTGGAAGATGTAAAAGAGCTCTTTACCCCCTTGCCAAGAGGGGCCCAAGAGTGATATACTATACAAATCTGTTTGGAAAAGTAAGGAACAAAGATAAATGCCGACAATAAACCAGCTCATACGCAAGGGGCGCCAGCCTCTCGCAAAGCATTCGAAATCGCCAGCGCTGAAGGCGTGTCCGCAGCGCCGCGGCGTGTGTCTCGTTGTGAAGACGATGACGCCCAAGAAGCCTAACTCTGCCCTTCGCAAGGTCGCCCGTGTGCGCCTCACGTCGGGATACGAAGTCACGGCCTACATACCTGGCGAAGGACACAACCTCCAGGAGCACTCCGTGGTGCTCGTCCGCGGAGGCCGCGTCAAGGACCTTCCTGGCGTGCGTTACCACATCGTCCGCGGCAAGCTCGACTCGCTCGGAGTCGCTGGCCGCAACCGCAGCCGCTCCAAGTACGGCATGAAGCGCCAGAAGAAGGAGGCAAAGTAAGCCATGTCCAGAAGAGCCAAGAAGATCGAGAAGCGCGTCACAGTCGACCCCAAGTACAACTCGGAGCTTGTCGCCCACATGATCCGCGTGATCATGAAGGATGGCAAGAAGACGGCTGCAGAGAAGATCGTCTACGGTGCGATTGACCGGATAAAGGAGGCCGTGGAGAAGGACGCCGCTAAGTTCACTAAGGAAGAGAAGTCCTACACGGATCCTCTTGAGATACTTTCCGCCGCGATCGACAACATGAAGCCCCAGGTCGAGGTCAAGACCCGCCGCGTCGGCGGCACGACCTATCCGGTCCCGGTGCCGATCGCCGCGAACCGCCAGCTGTCGCTTGCCCTTCGCTGGACTACGCAGTTCGCTTCCGCGCGTCACGGCATGGGCATGCCCGCCGCCGTCGCCGCCGAGGTGATCGATGCATTCCAGGGCCAGGGCAACGTCATCAAGAAGCGCGACGACGTGCACAAGATGGCGCAGGCAAACAAGGCGTTCGCCCATTACGCTTGGGGAAACAACGCCGGCTGACGCAAGAGCGTCGCTTTTCCAGACAGGCGAAGACCGCGGCTTTCGGGCTGCGGTCTTTCTGTTTTCAGTGCTTGTCAAAAAGGTGAATTGCCCGTTGACTTCCATGGGCGGCAAATGATAAAATACACAGATCTTTTTGCGGGCATAGGCTTGCAAACCAAAAAACCTAAGGAATCAGAAAGATGATCATCAAGGAAGTCAAGGCACGTGAAATCATCGACTCCCGCGGCAACCCCACGGTTGAAGTCGACGTCATCCTCGACGACGGCACGCTTGGCCGCGCCGCTGTCCCCTCGGGAGCCTCCACTGGCGTCAACGAGGCGCTGGAGCTCCGCGACGGCGACCCCAAGCGCTATCTCGGCAAGGGCGTCAGCAAGGCTGTCGCCAATGTCAACAAGGTCATTGCCCCCAAGCTCGTGGGCAAGTGCGCGTGCGACCAGCTCGGCATCGACCAGCTCATGCTCAAGCTTGACGGCACCCCGACCAAGTCCAAGCTCGGCGCCAATGCGATACTCGGCGTTTCCCTCGCGGTCGCCAAGGCTGCGGCCAACGCGCTCGGCATGCCCCTCTACCGCTACATCGGCGGAACGAACACCTACACGCTCCCTGTTCCGATGATGAACATCATCAACGGCGGCGCCCACTCTGACGCGCCCATCGCGTTCCAGGAGTTCATGATCCGCCCTGTCGGCGCCAAGAGCTTCAAGGAAGGGCTTCGCTGCGGCGCCGAGGTCTTCCACAACCTCAAGAAGGTTCTCAAGGCCCGTGGTCTTTCGACGGCTGTCGGCGACGAAGGCGGTTTCGCCCCCGCGCTCGACTCCATCGAGGACGCCCTCGACAGCATCATCGCGGCAATCAAGAAGGCGGGCTACAAGCCCGGCAAGGACGTTACGATCGCCATGGACTGCGCTTCCAGCGAGTTCTACAAGAACGGCAAGTACGACTATACTTGGAAGGAAGGCAAGAAGGGCGCTGTTCGCACGAGCGACGAGCAGGTCAAGTACCTCGAGGGCCTCGTCAAGAAGTACCCGATCGATTCCATCGAAGACGGCATGGCCGAAGGCGACTGGGACGGCTGGGTGAAGCTCACCAAGGCCATCGGCGGCAAGTGCCAGCTTGTCGGCGACGATCTCTTCGTCACTAACGTCAAGTACCTCGAGAAGGGCATCAAGCTCGGCGCGGCAAACTCCATCCTCATCAAGGTCAACCAGATCGGCTCGCTCTCCGAGACGCTGGACGCGATCGAGATGGCGCATCGCGCCGGATACACCTCCGTCACCTCGCACCGTTCGGGCGAGACCGAGGACGCCACGATAGCCGACATCGCTGTCGCGACGAACTCCGGGCAGATCAAGACCGGCTCCATGAGCCGCACCGACCGCATCGCCAAGTACAACCAGCTCCTCCGCATCGAGGAAGAGCTTGGCGCCAAGGCGGTCTACGGCTACAAGAAGGTCAAGTAATAGGTTTGAACGCAACTGGGGGACCTAGACCCCAGTCGGAGATTGACGGCTCGCTTTTCGGCGGGCCGTCTCTCTTTTATGGCATCGGCTATGTGTCTCCGTCCTCGGCAGATATTATGACGCAGTCTAGGTCAACGGGCCGAGAATGTGGTATAATATACCCCAAGTGGAAAACTGCGATGTCATAATTGCCGGAGCGGGCGTCTGGGGATGCACTCTGGCTCGGCGTTTCGCCGAGGCCGGCAGGAGGGTGCTCGTCCTAGAGCGCCGCTCCGCTGTCGGCGGCAATGTCCGTTGCGAGGACAATCCGGAGACGGGAATCGAGGTTCATCTCTACGGCTCGCACATCTTTCACACGCACATACCAGAGGTGTGGGGCTTTGTGAACCGTTTCGTGTCGTTTAACGGATACCAGCACAAGGTTCTCGCAAGGTACAAGGGCAGGACTTACTTCCTTCCGCTTGGCCTGGCTCTTGTGAATGCGTTCTTCGGAACCGACCTTACGCCATCGGAGCTGCCTGGGTTCATGTCCGATGAGAGGCATTCTTCGGCGGTCTTTGACGCGTTTTTCCGTGGGTACACCTCGAAACAGTGGGGGCGTCCGCCGGAAGAGGTGGATGCGTCCGTCATAAAGCGCGTTCCGGTCAGGGCGTCGTACGACGTCAACTACTTCAACGACATGTGGCAGGGGATTCCCTCGTCCGGATACAATTCGCTTTTCGACAGGCTCCTCGACCATCCGGCGATTACGGTGCGCTGCGGCGCGGTGTTGAGGCTTGAGGGCGCGTCGTTCCGCGTAGGCGGCGACGGACTGCCGTCTGTGCCTGTGTACTACTCAGGCCCTGTCGACGAACTCTTCGGATACAAGTTCGGGCATCTCCTGTGGCGCACGCTCCGCTTTGAATGCGAGACGTTGCCCATCGCAGACTTCCAGGGCACTTCGGTCGTCAACTACTCCGAGGCGTCCGTCCCGTACACGCGCATCCACGAATTTAAACACTACCATCCTGAGCGCAGGGACGTGATGGCGTTGCCGAAGACCGTGGTGATGCGCGAGTTCTCGTCTACATGGAAGCCCGGCGAAGAGCCTTACTATCCGATAGACGACGCCGATTCCCGAGCACTTCTGGATCGGTACCGCGCCGAGGCCGCTAAGATTCCCGGACTGGTGCTTGGCGGGCGGCTCGGTTCGTACAAGTACTACGACATGGACCGAAGCGTCGAGGCGGCGCTGGCGGTTCCGTTGCAGTGACGGAGGCATGATTTATCGGAAAACACAAGCACACAAACAAGAAAGGAACGAACTCAATGAAAATGAAGAAGATAATGACGGTGCTTTTCGCCGTAGCACTTGGATTCGCCGCCAAGGCGGATTGCACGTGGGACTGGTGGATGGAGAGTGCCGACGAGGACATAAAAGGCTGCGCCCTCGGCATTGCGGTCGCGAACCGCGAGGTGACCGGCGCGCAGGTCGCGCTTTGCGCCACCATCGCCGAAAAGGTCAAGGCCGGAGCCCAGGTCACGCTCGGTTACGCTCAGGCGAAGACCGTGCGCAACGGCGTCCAGTCGGCGTTCATAACCAAGGCGGAGAGGGCCTCGCTGCAGTTCGGGCTCCTTTGCTTCAACGAAGGCGGGTTCCTGCCCTGCTTCGTGTTCTTCAACTTCGACAAGACGATGTTCGGCGGCGAGAAGTGAGATCAAGACATCGCGTTAGTTCACATGAAACGAGTTGAACTTGAGGACGAGATACGGCAGATCATACTGTCGTCGGTGGAGGTCGACGGACTGACGGCAGCAGATCTTGGGCCAGACGTCCCTCTCTTCGGAGAGGGCGTCGGGCTCGACAGCATCGACGCTCTTGAGATTGGCGCTGCGCTCAGGAAGAAGTACCAGGTTAAATTCAAGGCGAATTCCGAGGAGAACCGCGAGCATTTCAAGACGGTGTCGTCGCTTGCGGACTTCATTGCCGCCAACGCCGGAATCGCGATGGAAGGCTAGACGATGAAGACCAAAGAAGAGATTCTCGCCGCAATCAACGACGTTCTCGTCAAGGAATTCGAGTGCAATCCTGCTTCGCTCGTTCCGGAGGCGCGCCTTTTCGAAGACCTTGACCTCGACAGCATAGACGCAGTCGATCTCGTCGTGCGTCTGCAGAACCAGACGGGGCTGAAGGTCAAGGCCGAAGACTTCAAGTCCATACGGACGCTTGGCGACGTCGTGGACGTAATCGCAAGGCTTGCGTCAGAACAGGGCAAATGAAGCGAGCCCTGACGCTGCCGCTCGCCGCGCTTGTCGTGTGGGGGATGTACCTCCTCAAGGCGAACGTATGGTTCCGCTTGTATCCGGCGGTCATGGTGGCGGTGGCGTTCACGGCTTTCTTCGTTTCGTTGTTTCGGACTCCGCTTTGCGAGGTCGTAGCCCGACGCACTTCCGGCGAACTGGACGAGACGGGCGTCAGGTACTGCCGCAGGCTAACCGTCGTGTGGACGGTGTTTCTTGGCTGCCATCTCGGCGTCACCGTCGCTACAGTGTTCATGCCGATGGAGGTGTGGGCCGTCTACAACGGATTCGTCGCGTATGTGCTCATGGGATCTTTCGCACTAGGCGAGTTCGTGTATAGAAAGAAGGTTCTCGGTGTCTGACGTCGTATTCCATTCCTCTGGCTCGACAGGCGGCGCCAAGCGCATCGTGCGTACGGAGGAGTCGCTGAGGGCGGACGCGGCCGCTTTGGTCAGCGCTTTCCCTGGCACTTGGACGGGCGGAGCCGTCGTTGTTTCGTCCGTTCGGCCCGAGTACATGTACGGTGCGCTTTGGCGCGTCCGTGCTCCAGAGACTGCGGGATACGATGTGGATCCCTCCGTCGTCACGTCTGTCGAAGAACTCGCTTTGCTTGCCGTGAAATACGTCCGCGTGCTTTTCGTCACCACTCCGTCTTTCTTGGAGAAAGCCCTCCATCATCCTGACTTCTCTGCGCTGAAGGGGCGTGTCGCGGATGTGGTGACCTCTGGCAGTCTGCTGAGGACGGAGACTGCAGCTGCCGTGGAGTCCGCCATCAGCGTGTCGCCGCTTGAGATATACGGAAGCACCGAAGCCGGTACGGTCGCATGGCGTCGGCAGTCGGCAGGAGAGGTGTGGACGCTTGTACCGTCGGTCTCTGCGCGGCCAGCACCGGACGGCGGGCTTATGGTAGACTCTCCGTATGCGATGTCGCGTCCGTTCGTCATGGCGGACGGCGTGTCCTTTGTCGATGAACGTCGCTTCATTCTTCTCGGCCGGCTCGACCGTCGCGTCAAAGTGCTTGAGAAATACGTCTCGCTGACGGATATCGAGGAGGCGTTCTTGAGGCATCCGTTCGTCTCGCGCGTCCGCGCGGAGGCGTATGGCGACGAGGTTGTTCGCATTGGTGCGATCATCGTTCCGTCTGCAGAGGGTGTCGCCGCGCTGCGCGCTTCCACGTCTTCGTATGTCGCGTCCCGTCTGCGCCGAGACATTCTCCCGTCTGTCGGCGCGACGGCATTCCCTCGCCGCATGCGTTTCATCCGGGAACTTCCCGTCAACGAACATGGCAAGACGACGGCTTCCGCCGCCCGCGAAGTCCTGTCGGCCTGGTGCCAGGAGCCTCTCACGTGCTCTTGGACGCAGACCGCCGACTCGCTTTCCGTAGACCTCGTGTTCTTGCCAGACATGGTCTGCTTCAAGGGGCACTTCCCGGGATGTCCGATATTGCCCGGCGTCGCGCAGCTCTATTTCCTCAGGCATTTTGCGCGGCAGGCGTTCCGCGATTTCCCGGACGCCGCCGTCTACCGCAGGCTGAAGTTCCAGAAGGTCATAACTCCCGGATGCGAAGTCCGGCTGTCCGTGGTTCGCAGGGGAGCGGGGAGCTTTGAGTTTTCCATATCCGGCGGACATGGCTCGTGCGCGTCCGGCATAGTCGAAGGAATCACGTCATGAGGAAGGTCGCTTTTCTTCTTGCGCTCGTTGCAGCGTCGTGCGCGTTGGCGCTCGTCATCCCGTCGTCCTGCGAGTCTGCGCTCAGAAGGGCGCTTGATTCGGATGCGTCGTGGATCATGGAGCGCCGCATCGCCGGCTCGGACCGCACGCTCATCTCGACAGGCGTCGTGTCGTGCGCCGCAATGCGCGGCGTGATATGGGAGGTGAGGCATCCGTTCCCGGAGACGATATCCATGACGACGAACTCCATGTCGTTCGCGGACGAGGACGGTGTGCGCGTAAAGCCGCTGTCCGAGCTGCCGCATTATGCTGACATACGCCGTGAGGCGGATGCATTCCTCTCCGGTGATCCGAAGGCTTTCGACGGAGCCGTGGACGTAGAGACGCGCTTTGGTGCGGACGGGGAGTGGACTCTCACCTTCAAGCCGTCCGTGCGCCAGATGAAGCGCTTGCTTGAAAGCGTCGAGGTCTGCGGAACTGACGTAGTCTCTCGCGTTGTCCTAAAGACGGCGGACGGTGGCATGTCCACTATTCGCTTCGTCGAGCTTGGTCGCGGAGTTCATTCGCTTTGGAAGGACATCGACAAGTGAGCGGACGCAGACGCACTGTCGCTGCGCTGTTTGCGCCGGTTGTGCTTGCCGTGCTGTGTGCCGCGCTCTGGTTGGTGCGCCCGGTTTCGGTCAAGACGTCGCTCTTCGACCTTGTCGGAGACGTGGCGGAGCAGATACCTGCAGCTGTGCGCGAACAGTCCGCAAACATCGTTCCTGTTGTCGTTTCGTCTCCGGACTTGGATCAGACCGTTCGCGTGGCGTCCGCGCTCTCGCTCGTCTTGCCGACGAACGACTGCATCGCCGTGCGCACCCGCGTAGACGGGGAGTTCCTGGAGAATACGCTGGACTTCTACGCGACGAACCGCGCCGGCCTTGCATCGTCGGCGACGAAAGGCTTCCTTGCGACGGAGAAGGGGCGCGTCAAGGTTGCGCGTCTTGCCGCACGGCGCGCATATTCGTCGCTCGTCCCTTCGCTCTTCACGCAGGAGGTCGATCCGTTCGGGCTTTTGGACGGATTCGTCGCCTCGATGCCGATGACGTACTCAGGCTGGTCGCCGAGGCGAGGTTTCCTCATGGCCGAGCGGGACGGAGTCTGCCACGCTCTGCTTGTCATGGTCCTCAAGCGTCAGCTTGTCGGCGATGTAGACGCACTCATAGAGTTCAAGGCGCGATTCGACGAGGCCTGCGCTTCGGTCGCTGAGCCCGGTGCGGACATCGTCGCGTGCGGAGTCCCGATGCATACGGCGACTGCGGCTTCGCGTTGCAAGTCGGAGATCGGATGGTTGACGCTCTTTTCCGCTCTCTTCATCGCAGTGCTGTCGATTGTCGTGTTCTGCTCTGCGAAGTGGCTATGCTGGATTGCGCTTTCGCTGGTTCTTTCCGCGCTTGCGGGCAGTGCGGCGCTTCTGTTGCTGTTTCGGTCGGTGCATATAATGACGCTCGTCTTCGGCACGACGCTGCTTGGGCTCGTCATAGACTACGCCTTTCATTGGCTTCTGCAGACGCCAGGCCGCCGCAGAGCTGTGACGAAGGGGCTTGTCGTCTCGTTCCTGACGACGGAGGTCAGCCTCATCCCGCTTGCATTGTCGTCTCTACCCGTCCTCAGACAAAGCGCGACTTTTCTCGGTTTCGGACTCGCCGCGTCCCTTGCCGCAGTTCTTCTGCTGTATCCGCGCCCCGTCGAAGCGGAGCCGTCGTCTGCAGGCGGAGACATCGCGCGTGGGCGCGCGTCGAAGACGCTTGAGTTTGTTTTTCTCCTGACTCTCATTGCCGTGATTGCCGGGCTGCCGTTCGCCAGGTTCGGCACCGACGTATCCGCACTCTATGTCCCGTCGCGCGATCTCATGAGAACGGAACGGCTTCTTGCGGAGCTTTCCGGTGGAGCGGACGCGGACCGTGGCATAGTAGTCACGGAAGGTTCGGACGACCTGGAGGAGTTGCTTGCAAAAGAGGCTTCTCTCGGACTCCCGGACAACGTTGCGCGGCTCTCCTGTTTTCTCCCGACAATCGCCGAGAGAAGGGCGGTGGCGGACGACGTGGCTAAGCTCTATGCGGAGCACGGCGTGGCGCATGCAGAGTTGATTGGCCTAAAGACAATGACTCCACCTCCGCAGCCTGAGCCGTGGAGTTGGGAAAGGCTTCCGCCGATCGCCGACCGCGCCTTCGTATACAAGCATTCACTTGTCGTCCCGTCTACCCCGGAGCCGCAGTGCGCGTTGCCGGAAGGCGTCTCGTTCTGCCGTCCGAAGGCGTTGCTGGAGTCCGTGCTTTCCGACTGGACGCACGAGGCTCGCATCAGGCTCGGTGTCGCGCTGGTGCTTATGGCCGTCATTCTTGCAGCCATATTCGGGCGACTGATGTTCATCCTTGTCCTGCCGTCCATTTTTGCGTTGGGTGCGGTGTTTGGTGCGCTTGGGCTGATGGGCGAAAAGGTGAACCTATTCCACTTGCTTGCAGGCTTTCTGCTTATGGGCATGAGCGTGGACTACACGGTGTTTCTGTTTTTCGGCGGACGCACGGCGCTGAAGAGCGCGGCCTGCTCGCTTCTTACGAGCCTTGCCGGATTCGGTGCGCTTGTATTCGTCTCGTTCCCAGTCGTCAGGGCGTTTGGCATCGCGCTTGGCGTCGGGCTTCCCGTGGCGTTTCTTTCCGCGCTGTGCTTCGGAACGTGCGGCCATGCGCCGGAACGCGATGAACGGCGCACAGAGCACGCCGCGACGCCCCTAGGCCTTTCCGTGCTGTGGTTCGTTTACTGCCTTTTCGGACTCCGCGCACTGCATTTCCTCGCCGGCGCGGTGGGGTTCTTCGCGTGGGTCTTCTCGCGTTCGGTGCGCCACGCCTCCCCGCGCCTTGCGAAGACCGTCGGATTCACGCGCTCTCTTGCGGACAAGCTCGTCGTAATGGCCGGCGGCAGGAGGCTTCCGAAGGTCGAGACGGACGGCTCATCCGCCGCGAAGGCGTTCATGGATGACGTGCGCGAGGGGAAGGGCGTGTTCGTCCTGTCTTCGCATGTCGGCACGATAGAGGTGCTTGCGGCGCTCGGCGAATGCAAAGCGACCTTCCATGCATGGATGGAATTCGAAAGGACGGGCGTATTCAACGCATTCTATCTCGGACACGCGAGGCGCGGGAAGGTACAGATACATCCAGTGTCTGAGTTCGGCCCGGAGACTGTGTTCTTCGCTGGCGACGCACTTGACGCCGGAGACTGTCTGCTGATGGCCGGAGACCGAAGCTTCGGGCGAATCCGTCATGAGCGCGTCGGCGGACGCGAGCTTGCGCTTGCGGAAGGCGCATTCCGCTTCGCGCGGGCGCTGGGGCATCCTGTCTACTTCGTCGCCTGTGTCGCGTCAGGCTCCTGCCGCTACGAGGCCGTGGTGCGGCGGCTGCCGTCCGACGACTCACGGGAGATGTCTGCCGCCTATGCGCGAGAACTTGCCGCGTTCATAGACCGCCATCCCGACCAGTGGTTTGTTTGGAACGACTGATGCGAGACGGCGTATCGAGAGGGCTCCTTCCATGACGATAGAGCAGGCGTTTGGAAAACTTGCGAAGTCGAAGTTCCGCTCTCGATTCCATCTTTCGGAATCCGATAGACAGTACATTGCCAAGAAGGGGATGGATGCCATACGTCGCCACTGCGAGGACTTCGTCCGCACTCGCCTCGCGCCCGAGAGTCCGGCAAACGACGGAAGGCAGACTCCGATGCGCGGCCATCCCGTGTTTGTCGCCCAGCATGCGACGGCGACCTGTTGCCGAGGCTGCCTCAGCAAATGGTGGAAAGTCCCGGTCGGCGTTCCGCTCTCCGAAGTGCAGCAGACCAAGATCGTCAACTTCATCATTGCATGGATCGAGAAAGAGTCAATGTAGTTCGCCATGGACCGCAATCGCGGCAAACACAAAACTTGGTGACTTGTAAAGGGGATGGGTCAGCAAAAACTCCTTAAGCCGCCTTGGAAAGACGCTGATCGTAAGCATATGCCGTTTCTCCGTTTAGTGATTCCCTGTGGATTGAGTTGATGGTGTCTTCAAGCTGC